>Ga0131853_10009538_pt1 | contig 17756 bp, 13 predicted proteins | sample TergutLab28metaG_FD_92764 | JGI IMG/M metagenome (GOLD analysis project Ga0131853, IMG submission 92764) | Labiotermes labralis P1 segment gut microbial communities from Petit-Saut dam, French Guiana - Lab288 P1 (version 2) (version 2) | ecosystem: Host-associated > Arthropoda: Insects >... | reverse complement strand
GTGTATCCGTATCCGAGCGTGGACGAGGTCATCCCGATGATGGCCGCAGGTCCCTACAAGGGCCACGTGCTGCCGTATCTCGACGTGCCGTTCCAGCACGCGCATCCCGAGGTGCTCAAGCGCATGAAGCGCCCCGCGAATGCGGAGAAGGTGCTCGAGCGCGTGAAGGCCTGGCGTGAGATCTGTCCGGATCTCACGATCCGCAGCACGTTCATCGCAGGCTTCCCCGGCGAAACGGAAGAGCAGTTCGAAACGCTGCTCGACTTCATCCGCGAAGCCGAGCTCGATCGCGTCGGTTGTTTCGCTTATTCGCCCGTCGAAGGGGCAAGCGCGAATGAACTCGATGGCGCGTTGCCCGACGAAGTTCGCGAAGAGCGCCGCTCGCGCTTCATGGAAGTGGCCGAAGCGGTGTCGGCGAAGCGCCTGCAGCGCAAGGTCGGCAAGACGCTCAAGGTGCTGATCGACGCGATCAATGCCGATGGCGGCATCGGTCGCACCGCGGCCGACGCGCCCGAGATCGACGGCGTGGTCTACGTCGCCCCGTCGACGAAAGCCTCGAAGCGCTATAAGGTCGGCGATTTCGTGTCGGTGAAGATCACCGGTGCCGATGGCCACGACCTGTGGGGCGAAGTCTGATCCGCATGCTTTGAGGCGGTCGTGCGTGGGCGTTGCTCACGTTGTGACTGGTCAACCAGGCATCCAGCCCGCCGCCCGCCGCGCACCCAGAGCACGAATATCCATTCAGTACGACGAGGAGCAGTCCATGCAACGAGAAGTGGTGGTGGTGAGCGGTGTTCGAACGGCCATCGGCGATTTCGGCGGCAGCCTGAAGGACTTTTCGCCGACCGATCTCGGTGCGCGCGTCGTGCGCGAAGTGCTTGCGCGCGCAAACGTGGATGGGGACGCGGTGGGTCACGTGGTGTTCGGCAATGTTGTGCACACCGAACCAAAAGACATGTACCTCGCGCGTGTCGCCGCGCTGAACGGCGGCGTGGCGCAGCACACGCCCGCGCTGACCGTCAACCGGCTGTGCGGCTCGGGCCTGCAGGCGATCGTCTCGGCGGCGCAGTCCATCCTGCTCGGCGATGCCGACATCGCCATCGGCGGCGGCGCCGAAAGCATGAGCCGTGCACCGTACACCGTGCCGGCCGCGCGCTTCGGTCAGCGCATGGGCGATGCGCCGCTGATCGACATGATGCTCGGCGCGCTGCACGACCCGTTTCAGACGATCCACATGGGCGTGACGGCCGAGAACGTCGCGAAAAAATACGGCATCACGCGCGAGGCGCAGGACGCGCTCGCGCTCGAATCGCATCGCCGTGCCGAAACGGCGATTGCCGAGGGCCGTTTCAAGGATCAGATCCTGCCGGTCGCGCTGAAGTCGAAGAAGGGCGAAGTGCTCTTCGATACCGACGAGCACGTGCGCCGCAACGCTACACTCGAGGACTTCGCGAAGCTCAAGCCCGTGTTCCAGAAGGAAAACGGCACCGTGACGGCGGGTAACGCGTCGGGCATCAACGACGCCGCCGCCGGCGTCTTGCTCATGAGCGGCGAGGCGGCGCGCGCACGCGGGGCGAAGCCGCTCGCGCGTCTCGTGTCGTACGCGCATGCCGGTGTCGATCCCGCGTACATGGGCATCGGTCCGGTGCCTGCGACGAGAAAGGCGCTCGAACGTGCCGGCATCACGGCGGCCGCGCTCGACGTCATCGAAGCGAACGAGGCGTTTGCCGCGCAGGCCTGCGCGGTATCGCAGGAACTCGGGCTCGATCCGGCAAAGGTCAATCCGAACGGTTCGGGCATTTCGCTCGGCCATCCGATCGGCGCAACGGGCGCGCTGATCACCGTGAAGGCGCTCTATGAACTGCATCGGATCGGCGGGCGCTACGCGCTCGTGACGATGTGCATCGGCGGCGGGCAGGGCATTGCCGCCGTGTTCGAGCGCATCTGACGCGCGCGCTCGACGCACTCAACAGAAGGAACCAGATGGAAGTATCGACTTCGAAGCTGTGGTGGGTCCCGGTGCGCGCGGGAGTCTTGGTGGTGACGGCGATGGCGCTGCAGGTTGCGTTGCCGGATGCCGCATTCGCGCAGCAGGGCGATTCGTTGGGATCGTCCGGATCGGCGCAGTCCGCGACGGCGCCTGCGGTCGAGTCTGCGAGCACCTCGACGCTCAAGCCGAACCCGGAGTTCGCGCAATTCCCGCGCTACGTCGGCATGCTCGGCAAGCGGCAGATCGTGATGCGTCTGGGGCCGAAGGGGGACTATCCGACCAGCGTGCACGGCGAGTATCAGTTCACCGACACCGGCGAGGTGATCCTCATCGCGGGTGACCGCGAGGGCAACACGCTCGAAGCGGAGGAGTCGAACGACGGGACGCACATCACGGGCAACTGGGTGGGCCGGTTCGGCGACGACGGCTCGCTGTCCGGCGACCGCATGGATGTGGACGATTCCAATCCGGTGAATTTCAACCTGACACTGGCGGCGGGGCAGCCGGTTCCTCCGGCTGCATCCGCTGCGCCTCAAACTTCCGAAGTACCGGAAACACCGGAAGCCCCGCAAGCACCCGAAGCCCCGCAACCTGCACCGGCGGCCAACACGGGCCACCAGGCCGTGAACGGTGTCGGCAACCTCACGATCGGCGAGTAACCCCATGAAGAAAACCGACTCCAGCCGCGCATTGCAGACGCGCATCGTCCACCCGGAAGAAGACATCACGCCGGGCTTCGAATCGTTCGCCGCGCCGGTCACGCGCGCGTCGACGGTCGTGTTTCCCGACCTCGCATCGGTGCGCGCGCTCGACTGGCGCAACGACGCCCAGTGGCGCTACGGCCTGCACGCGACGCCGACTTCGGCCATGCTGATGCAGCGTCTGGCTGCGATCGAAGGCGGCGAGTATGCGCTGCTGCAGCCTTCGGGTCTGTCCGCGATCTCGAACGTGTACTTCGGTCTCCTGAAGTCCGGCGACGACGTGCTGATTCCCGATAACGTCTATTCGCCGAACCGCGAGCATGGCGACTGGCTGGCCCACGATTTCGGCATCACGGCGCGCTATTACGATCCGCTGATCGGGGCGGGCATCGCCGACTTGATCAAGCCGGAAACGAAGCTGATCTGGCTGGAAGCGCCGGGCTCCGTGACGATGGAAGTGCCCGACGTGGGCGCCATTACCGCCGTGGCGCGCGCGCGCAACGTGGTCACTGCGATCGACAACACCTGGTCGGCCGGCCTCGCGTTCAAGCCGTTCGATCACGGCGTCGACATTTCGGTGCAGGCGCTCACGAAATATCAGTCGGGTGGCAGCGACGTGCTGATGGGCGCGACGATCACGCGCGATCACGCGCTCTATCTGAAGCTCAAGCAGGCGCGCATGCGGCTCGGCATCGGCGTTTCATCTGACGATTGCTCGCTCGTGCTGCGCGGATTGCCGAGCATGAAGGCGCGTTTCGAAGCGCATGACCGTAGCGCGCTGGCGATTGCGGGCTGGCTCAAGGCGCGCCCCGAGATCGCAGCCGTGCTGCACCCCGCGTTCGCCGACTGTCCCGGTCACGAGTCGTACAAGCGCGATTTCACTGGCGCCGGCGGGCTGTTTTCGGTGGTGTTCGACGAGCGCTACAGCGCGGCGCAGATCGACGGTTTCTGCGAGGCGCTCGAACTGTTCGCGCTCGGCTGGAGCTGGGGCGGGGCGCATAGTCTGGCGATGCCGTACCACATCGAGTCGATGCGCACGGCCGCGCGCTGGACGCATCGCGGCACGCTGGTGCGCTTCTATATCGGTCTGGAAGACGAGGCCGATCTGCGCGCCGACATCGAACTGGCACTGGGCAAGCTCGGCTGAGCGAGCGCGCGCCTGCGGGCCGTAATGAAAATGGCCGCGGCACTTTGAGTGCCGCGGCCATTTTTGTATCGCAGGCGTGCGTCGTTCAGAAGAGCCGCAGGAGCCCGTCGAGTCCGACGAAATTGAACGCGACGCTCGCCGCTTCGCGCACCACCGGCTTGGCGCGGAACGCCACGGAAAGGCCCGCTTCGGCCATCATCTTCAAATCGTTCGAGCCGTCGCCCATCGCGATGGCGCGGCGCGGTTCGATGCCGAGCTGCGCGCAGGTTTCGACGAGCGTACGTGCTTTCACGTCGGCGTTGACGATCTCGCCCGTCACGCGACCCGTCAATTTTCCATCGACGATTTCGAGCGTATTCGCACGCGTGTAGTCGAGGCCGAGCCGCGCTTTCAAACGCTCGGTGAAGAACGTGAAACCACCGGAGACGAGCAGCGTCTTCAGACCGGCAGCCTTCGCGCCTGCGAGCATCTGCATGGCGCCCGGCGACAACTGCAGCCGCTCTTCATAGACGCGTTCGAGCGCGCTCGCGTCGAGCCCTTTGAGCAGCGCCACGCGGCGCGTGAGGCTCTCGTTGAAGTCCTTGATCTCGCCGCGCATCGACGCTTCCGTGATCGCCGCCACCTCGGCCTTCAAGCCGCAGAAGTCGGCGATTTCGTCGATGCACTCGATCGTGATGAGCGTCGAGTCCATGTCCATCGCGACGAGGCCGAAATCCGCAAGCGTGCGGCCCGGCTCCACGAACGCGTAATCGAGCTGGTGCGTGCCGCACCAGGCGTCGAGATCGGCACGCTGCTCGGGCGCGGCGTCTTCGATGCGGATCGCGAATGCGTCGACCGGCGTGAGGCGGCTGCCGCGCGCGAGCGCGAGAAGCGGCTTGTGATGATCGGCGGACAGCGATACAGGGCTCTGGATGACGAGATTCATGACGTGGGGAAAGGACTCACAACGGGACTGACGACGGGACGGACGACGGCGCGGCAAATCTGGTTATTGTAACCGTTCAAACCGCAGGCTCCGTGGGATCGCAGACCGGGCCCGACGCGACAGCGCGCGATGCGTACGCTGCGCGCACACCTTCGCGCAGCGCGCTAGACTTGAGGACCGGATCGTCTGCCGCATCGTCTGCTTCACATGCCGTTCGCGCAGTTTGCTGGACACCGTACGCGCCGCCCCTCGCGGCGCGCGGCCGCCACCGTCAGGAGATGACGCATGCCTGGAAGCCGCTCACGCCGCGCTCGCGCGGCACTCGCCCACGTTGCCCTCGTCGCGTCCTGCGCGCTTGCCGTCCCCGCGTTCGCCGCGACGCCGATCGAGGTCACTTCGAAGACGCCCACCGACGGGCCGATCAAGTACACGGTGCGCGTGACCTCGAAGGTGTTCGGCGATGCCTCGGAGACGCGCACGCTGCGCTCGGGCGATACCGACGATTTCACGTGGCGCACCACGCCGCCGGGCGGGGCCGTGGCGGTGGCGCAAGGCTGCCCCAATGCCGCCTCGCTGCCGGTCGACGCCAACGGCGCCATGGTGCGGGAGACGCAGTTGCGCCTCGCGCCGATCGTCGATACGAACGGCACCGCGCGAGTGCAACTGAATTTCCGGGCGCAGGCGCCGCACGGCACGCACACGGTTACGAGCGGCGGAGCGTCGATCACGTGCCCGGCCGTGACGACGCACACGCAGATCGTGCACTTCTCGATGCCGACCAACGGCACGGCGAAGACCATCACGCTCACCGACGGCACGCAGATCGCGGTCTCGGCGCAGCGCTGAGCCGGGTAGAGCACCTCAGCGGGCGCGCGCCGCCGCGGCTTTCACGGGCCTGACGGCGCCGGCGCCGCGTTGCACGAGCTTTGACGCCAGAAAGCGATGGTCGGTGGAAAACACGCGCTGCCAGGCGAGCAGCACGGCGCCGACCGTCCCCAGCGCCGAGGACGCCGCGATCAGGAACATGATCACGATTTGATAGCGCACGGCCTGCAGCGGCGATTGTCCCGCGAGCACCTGGCCCGTCATCATGCCGGGCAGACTGACCACCCCCACCACGGCCATCTGGTTCAGCGTCGGAATCATGCCCGCGCGCACCGCCTCGCGGGCGCTCGCCTGGGCCGCTTCCCAGCGCGTCGCACCGAGTGCGAGCGCGCTCTCCACGCGGTCGCGCCGCGCCGTGAGTTCCTGCGTCATACGCTCGACGCCAAGCGACACCCCCGTGAGCGTATTGCCGAGAATCATGCCGAGAATCGGAATCGCGTATTGCGGCTCGTACCACGGGCGAATACGGATCACGGCGAACAGGCCCACCGCGGCGACGAGCCACGCGCTGATCCAGATCGACATGATGCTGTCGATGCGCTGGCCGACATACGTGTGCGCGCCGCGCTGCGCGCCGGCGATGCCGGCAATCAGCGTCATCAGCGCCATGAGCGGCAGCACGACGTACCAGCGGTCGAATGCGAAGACCCAGCCCAGCACGTAGCCGATCGCGAGCAATTGGACGACGGTGCGCCCCGCCGCCCATGCGAGCTTGCGTTCGAGATCGAGTTTGAGCAGGACCGAGAGCGCGCCGTTGACGAACACGAGCAGCGCCGCGATGCCGACGTCACCGAGACTGAGGTTCTGGAGCGCACTGGTCATCGCTGGACTCCTACGGCTGACGGCGATTGCACCGCTGCATTTGCCAGGTTATTTGCCACGTTGCCTGAGTCGGCGAGGGCGCCGGCTTCCATCGTGAGCCTGCGTTGGCCGACCCGCTCGACCTGGGCCACGTCGTGCGAGACCCATACCGTTGCGCGTTGGCTTGCTGCATCCGCGAACCAGCGCTCGACCAGCGCTTCGACGGCGCGCACCGAACCGGGATCGAGCGAGGCGGTGGGCTCGTCGAGCAGCAGGACATCGGGATCGAGTTGCAGCACCCGCACGAGCGCGACGATCTGCGCTTCGCCTCCCGACAGTTCCGAGGCCGGGCGCTCGAGAAAATCACTGGCGCGGCCCGCCGCCGCGAAGAGCGCCTGCACGCGTGCGGCGTCGAAATGCACGTCGCGATAGACCGCCAGCGAATACGGATAGCGCAGGTTGTCCTCGACGGTGCCGTCGAGCAGCGCGGGCCGCTGACGCAGATACGCGACATGTCGCCGGTAACGCGTGATGGCGGCGCGCGCGATGGGCTGGCCATGCCAGTGCACGGTTCCGGCATCGAGCGGATCGAGCAGTGCGAGCGCGCGCAGGAACACGCTTTTGCCGGACCCGGACGGGCCCGTCAGCGTGATGCGCTCGCCCGCGTACAGGGCGAAATCGGTGGGCTGCAGCAGGGTCAGGTCGCGTTCGGCGTCGCGTCGCGCGATCTGGCAGGCTTCGACGACCGGTACGCGGCTGGCCGCGCTGTCATCGTTTGGAGCACGCAAGGAAGTCGGGCTGGTCATGAATGGGTTGCAAACAAAATTCGTGCCGTGTCGCTGTGCGGCATGATGGCAGGCAAACGAGCGCGGCAGGCACGACCTCTGCTGCGCAATAACGCAGAAGAACATGACGCCGGAGTGACGGAGTACGCATGGCATCACCGCAACCAGAAGGGCATCCCAAGCAGCATCCCAGGCAACCCAAGCCTTTTAGCGTGGGCCGCACGCTCGCCAGGATCTTCGCATGGCTTGTGCTGATTGTGATCGTCCTTGTCGTGGGGCTCGCGGTTTTTGTGTGGGCGTTCGACTGGAATCGCGCCAAACCGTGGGTGGACCAGCGCGTGAGCGAAGCCATCGGGCGGCCGTTCGCGATCAACGGCGACCTGAAGGTGGACTGGCACAAAGGCGTCGGCGAGACCGGCTGGCGCGGCTGGGTGCCGTGGCCGCGCTTCTCGGCGACGCAGATCACCGTGGGCAACCCCGACTGGGCGAAGGCGCCGCAATTCGCGACGCTCGACGAGATCGATTTCGAAGTGATGGTGCTGCCGCTGCTCGCGCACGATATCGTCATTCCCGCGATCAATCTCGTGAATCCGTCGGTCGACATCGAACGGCTCACCGACGGCCGCAATAACTGGACATTCCAGCTGCCTTCGTCGAGCGGCCCTTCGACGTGGAAGCTCGATCTGCAGGACATCAAGTTCGCGCAAGGCCATATCGCGGTTGCGGACCAGCAAACGAAAACCCATGCGCAAGTCGATGTTCAATTGCTCGGTAACGGGATTCCGATCGCCGCAGTCATGCAGCAGCAGGAAGCGGCGTCGCGCAGCGGCTCGGCGCGTGTGATCGGTCACGCGGGTGCCGAGCGGCTGGCGCAGCAGGAGCGCAGGCAGCAGGCGTCGGAGGCTGCGGCGGCAAGCGCTGCCAGTGCGGCAAGTGCAGCCAGCGCCGCTAGTGCGGCCAGCATCTCTGGTGCAGCAAGCGCCGCGAGCGCAGGTCAGACGACTGCCGCCGCGGCATCGCCCGCCAGTGCCGCGTCCTCGCCAGCAGCCACGCCGGCGCAGCCGTTCTATGCCGTCGGCTGGTCGGTCAAGGGCACGTACAAAGGCACGCCGGTGTCGGGCACCGGCAAGCTCGGTGGCGTGCTCGCGCTCGGAGACACGAAGCGGCCGTTCCCGGTGCAGGCCGACGTGCGTGCGGGCGACATGCACATCGCGCTCGTCGGCACGCTCACCGATCCCGAGCATCTGGCCGCGGTCGATCTGCGCCTGTGGCTGCAGGGCACGAGCATGGCGCATCTGTACACACTCACGGGCGTGACGCTGCCTGAAACGCCGCCTTATGCCACCGAGGGCCGTCTCGTCGGCGCATTCCATCCGGGCGCGAGCGTGTTCCGCTACGAAGATTTCACGGGCCGCGTCGGCGGCAGCGATCTGAACGGTACGCTCGTCTACCGGCAGCGAGAGCCGCGGCCGCTGCTCGAGGGCAATCTCGTGTCGAACCTGCTGCAGTTTTCGGATCTCGCCCCGATCATCGGCGCGGACAGCAACGCCAGCAAGAACCAACGCGGCGACACGGTCAAGCAGCCGACGGGACGCGTGCTGCCGGTCGAGCCGTTCCGCACGAACCGCTGGAGCGCCATCGACACCAACGTCACGTTCACGGGCAAGCGCATCATCAAGCAGGGCAGTCTGCCGATCTCCGATCTCTATACGCACCTCGTGATGACCGACGGCGTGCTCTCGCTCGATCCGTTGCGCTTCGGCGTGGCCGGCGGCACGCTCGGCACGCAGCTCACGCTCGACGGCAACACGACGCCGCTGAAGGCGCGCGGCACGGCGCAGGCGCGGCATCTGAAGCTCAAGCAGTTGTTCCCGAAGTTCAAGACGATGCAGTCGGCGCTCGGCGAGATCAATGGCGACGCGTCGCTGTCGGCCACCGGGAACTCGCCGGCAGCCCTGGCCGCGACGTCCAATGGCGAGGTGAAGATGCTCGTGACACAAGGCACCATCAGCCAGTTGCTGATGGAGGCGGCGGGCCTGAATGTCGCGAACGTCGTCTACGAAAAACTGTTCGGCACCCGAAACGTGAGCATCAATTGCGCGGCCGGCGATTTCGTCGCGACCAACGGCGTGGTCAACCCGCGCGTCTTCGCGCTCGATACCGGCGACGCTGTGATCGACATCGACGGCCCGGTCGATCTGCGCGACGAATCCATGAATCTGACGATTCATCCGCATACCAAGGGGTTCCGCATCTTTTCGCTGCGCTCGCCGCTGTATGTGAAGGGCACGTTCGAGAAGCCGCACGTGGGCGTCGATGCGACGGCGCTTGCCGTGCGTGGCGGTGCAGCAGTGGGCCTGGGTCTGCTCAACCCGTTCGCAGCCCTGATCGCGCTCATTGCGCCGAGCGATACTCAGCCCTTGCCATGCAATCAGCTATTCGCGCAGATGCGCCAGCAACCGGTGGCGCCGCCACCGGGCGTCAAGATGTCGGCGCGTGCGAGCAAGCCGCTGTCGCTGGCTCCCGCGAGCCATGTGAGCGCCACGGCGCGTTGAAAGAGAAGGGGCGCGGACAAAAAGAAAAGCCGACGCGCTCTGCGCGTCGGCCTGGCCGGGGGTCAATCCGGAGCAACCTAGCGCAGCGAGCGCGGGACAGCGTTGCCGGCCGCATCGCGCCGGCGCGGCGCGTGAGTCGTGGCAGAAGCGGGGCGCGTGGCGCCGAATTCAGCGAGGATCCGATTACGTGCGCGGCTCGCGAAGACCAGAAAACCGAATCCGTTCGACTCGTACCAATAGCCGCCGTTCTCGAGCCCCTCGATGGGCTGCTCGAGCGCATGCGCGATCGAGTCGATGCAGCGCTTGCGTAATTCAGTCGTGCAGGGGTAGGGAGGCTGCGCGCCGCGCATACTGCAGAGCAGCACGTCGAGCCCTGGCAGGACGTGCGCGTACAGCACGGGTTCGTCCTGCGCGCGTGCGCGTGCGATCTTGGTATCGAGCTGGCCAAACGGCTTGAAGTGGCTGACCACGGCGAGAAAAGACTCCTCGCCGTCCGCCTTGACGCGCTTACGCTTTTTCGGGAAGGACATAAAAACTCGCCTGAAAAAGGATTGCAAACAACGCAGCTGTCCCATGCGACCACTCCCGGCTTTGCGCGCCGCACGTCGATCCTTTATAGCACACGGTTTGCAGGACTTAAGATGATTTGGCGGGAGCCAAACCCCTGATTACGTCCCGCAATCGCTATGCCGGACCACGCGCCGCGCTCATGTAGGTATCCCGGCGCTCTTTTAGCTATCTTCACGACCTCCAGATTTCTATCCTAATAATAGACCTGCGTGCGCGTGCGGTGGGCCGAAAGTGCCTTTAAAAACGGACTTTTCGCAGTGCACAGTACGCCGCGGCACGTTCACTGTCATACTGAAAAAGAGCGCCGGAGAGATTTGGCCCATGCGGTCGCTGCACCGCGACATGAACGCTCGACGCGGTTCATCCAGCTCGATCAGGAGGAACGCCACACGCATGAACGAGGAACGGACCCTGCTGGAACACGCCAACGTTCTGGTAGTCGACGACGATGAGAACGTGCTGCAACTTGCGCGCCTGTCGCTTGAACGGGCCGGCGCGCATGTGGTTGTCTGTGCGAGTGTCCGAGACGCGAGTGCGCAGCTCGCCACGCATAAGCCCGACGTGATCGTGCTCGACTACGAACTCGACGGCGGGCAGAACGGCCTCGATTTCTTCCGCCGCCTGCGCGGCGCCAACGTGCGTATGCCCGCGATTCTCGTAACCGGTTTCACGGACGAATCGCGCGTGATTGCTGCACTGCGCGCGGGGTTTTCCGATGTCGTGCCGAAGTCCGGCGACTCTCTCGACTACCTGCCTGAAGCGGTCGCTCGCGTGCTCGCGCAGGCAGCATTGCAGCGCGCATCCGATGAATCGCTGATTCTTCGCGATCGTGAGGAACACTATCGAACGCTATCGGAGGCATTACCCCATCTCGTGCTCACGTGCGACGTGAACGGCCGGTGTGACTTCTTTTCGAAGCAGTGGCTCGAATACACGGGGCTCGATGCGCAGCATTCGCTCGGGCTGGCCTGGCTCGACGCCGTGCATCCCGACGATCGCGAGGAGATTCGCGGTACGTGGCTCGCCGCCGTGCAGAGCGGTGCGACCGACTACCGCCACGAGTTGCGCATTCGCCGCAACGATGGCGCCTATCGATGGTTCGATGTCCGTATCGTTGCGATGCGAAACCCGCGCGGGGGCGTCGTGAAGTGGTTCGGCAGTTGCACCGACGTGCACTTGCAGCGCGAATCGGCGCAAGAGCGCGAGCGCCTGCTCGCTTCCGAACAGGCGGCGCGCCAGGCGGCCGAGGAGGCCAATCGCGCGAAAGACCGTTTTCTGGCGATGTTGTCGCACGAATTGCGCACGCCGCTCACGCCGGTGCTGGCCGGCACACGTGTGATCGAACAGATTCCGGATCTGCCCGAGGCGGCGCGTACGGGCGTACAGATGATTCGCCGCAACATCGAACTCGAAGCACGGCTGATCGACGATCTGCTCGATCTCACGCGCGTCGCGAACGGCAAGCTGAGTCTCGAACTCGCGACCGTCGACGTGCACGAGGTGATCGACGCGGTGCTCGAACTGTTCCACAGCGAACTACAGGGGAAGCAGCAGGACCTGCATGTCGATCTTCGCGCGAGTCATCATCATGTGTGCGGCGACCGCGCGCGGCTGCAGCAGATGTTCTGGAATCTCGTGCGCAATGCGGCGAAGTTCACGCCGGACGGCGGGCACATCTATGTGCGCACGAGCGATGAGCGCACACACGTCCAGATCGACGTGGAAGATACCGGCATCGGCATCGCGCCGGAACAGATCGGCAAGCTCTTCAACGCATTCGAACAAGGTAGCCATCAGATGACGCGGCTGTTCGGCGGACTGGGTCTGGGGCTCGCGGTGACGAAGGCGCTCACGGAGGCGCATGGCGGCACCGTCTGCGCGAACAGTCCGGGTGCGCATTGCGGCGCGACGTTTACGATCGTGCTCCCCGCCGCGATACCGGGCCCGGAAATCGTGGCCCCGGCGCGTCGGGCCGGTCCGCATCCGGCAGGCCGACTCAGCATCCTGCTGATCGAGGACCACGAAGATACGGCCGATGTGATGTCACAACTGATCCGCGGACTCGGGCACGACGTAGCGGTCGCCGGGAGCGTGGCCGACGCGCTCGCGCTGACGGGCCGCGCGCGCTTCGATCTTGTCGTCAGTGACGTCGGTCTGCCCGATGGCACCGGCGTCGACTTCATCCGCGCATATCGTAAGGAGTCCGATTCGCCTGCGATTGCGCTCACGGGATTCGGTACCGACGACGACGTGCGACGCTGCATCGGCGCGGGCTTCACGGCTCATCTGACCAAGCCGGTCAATTTCGAGCAACTGGAGCGGCTGATCGAGCAGACGAACGCGGCGCGGGGGCAATAACGCGGGCAATAAAAAACCCGCGAGGCATGACACCTTCGCGGGTACGGGGGGCGCCCAGGCGCGTGAGCGCCGCTGACTTGCTTACTTCTTCAACGAGTCGCGGATTTCGCGCAGCAGCAGCACGTCTTCCGGCGTGGGCGCCGGAGCGGCGGGCGCGGCGTCCGCGGGTTTGCGCAGCTTGTTGATGAACTTCACCATCAGAAAGATGATGAATGCAAGGATCAGGAAGTTGATGACTGCCGTGATGAACGAGCCATAGCCGAATGCCGCGACGCCGGCTGCCTGCAAATCCTTGTACGAGCCGGGATTGCCTTTGAACGTCGGCGGAATGTCGCCGAGCCGGATGAACAGGTTCGAGAAATCGAGTCCGCCGGTCACCACGCCGATGAGCGGCATGATGAGGTCCCGCACGACCGAATTCACGATGGTCGAGAAGGCCCCGCCGATGATGACGCCGACGGCGAGGTCCATCACATTGCCTTTGACGGCGAACTCCTTAAACTCCTTGACGATGCTCATGGGCAGCTTCTCCGAACGAAAGGGGAGGAATTAACAATTGTTCCGCGCAATGATAGCGAACGCGTTGATGGCGCGCCACGCATTTGACACTGCCTGGCAATTCGCTGCTTGTAGACGGGATGCGAGCATGCCATGTGCCACGATCAGCGGCCGTTTCAGTGGGCATGCGTGAGATGGGCATTGAGCGCCAGATGCTGCGCGGCGATGCCGTCGAGCGAGGGGATGGGTTCGCCATCGATCGTGTGATCGGTCCTGGGCGGGCTAGCGGCGGACATGGCGAACGCCTCGCGCGAGCATTGCGTTACCGGGGCTGTGCCAGGGTCGAGAGACCGTGGACGAGCTTGCGCAGGAAGCTCTCGCTCGCCCGCAACTGTTCGAGCGAGACATACTCGTTCGGCTTGTGCGCCTGCTCGATGTCGCCGGGGCCGCACACGATGCTCGGAATGCCGGCGCGCGCGAAGAGCCCCGCCTCGGTGCCGTAGGCGACCTTGCGTTGCGACTGGTCAGCCGTGAGCGCGCGCACGAGCTGCGTGATCGCGGCCTGCTCGGTGGCGTCGAGGCCAGGCGCCGCGGCGATCTTCGTGAACTCGATGGCGGCCGAGACATGCTCGTGCTGCATCTTCGGCAGCAGCGTCTCGCGCGCATATTGCTCGATACGCGCGAAGATCGCGTCGGGGTCGAGCGACGGCAGGTTGCGGAATTCGAACGTGAAGCGGCACTGCGCCGGCACCGTGTTGAGCGCGTTGCCGCCATCGATCAGGCTCGTTTGCGCGGTCGAGAACGGGACGTCGTAGAGTTCGTCAAACGGACCCTGGGCGCGGAATTCATCGGCGAGATCGCGGATATGGCAGATGAGCCGTGCCGCGTATTCGATTGCGTTCAGACCGCGCGGCGTGAGCGACGAGTGCGCCGCATGGCCGCGCACGCAGCATTGATACGCGTTGATGCCCTTGTGGGCGATGATCGGGCGCATGCTGGTCGGCTCGCCGACGACGCAGCCATCGGGCTTCACACCGCGCTTCACAAGTTCTTCGATCATGAGCGGCGCGCCTACGCAGCCCACTTCCTCGTCGAACGAGAGCGCGAGATGCAGCGGCTTCGCGAGCTTCGCTTGCAGCATGTCGGGCACGAGCGCAACGGCGGTGCCGATGAAGCCTTTCATGTCACAGGTGCCGCGGCCATAGAGCAGGCCGTCGCGGATTTCCGGCTTGAACGGATCGCTGTCCCAGTTCTGGCCGTCGACGGGCACGACATCGGTATGACCCGACAGCACGATGCCGCCGTTCGTCGAACCGTCGTGTGCGGGCAGCGTCGCGAACAGGTTGGCCCATTTGCCGTCGCGGCCGTGCGTCAGCGTGGATTCGATGCCGCGTGCACGCAGATCGTCGCGGACCGTTTCGATGAGGCCGAGATTCGGGTGGCGGCTGACCGTGTCGATCGACACGAGGCGCTTGATCCAGTCGAGCGCGACGGGAAGATCGGAGGAAGCGGTGGGCGACTGCGAGGGTGATGGCGACGTTGAATCAACGGCGAAAGACATGAAATGACTCCAGCGAGGGTAGTCATCCCAATATTACCCAAAAAGAAAGGCCGAGCGAAGGCTTGCAAAATGCCTGCGGGGAGATTGGTGCGATGCCGCATGATGCAGAAAAGGGCACGGGCCGCGTGCCGCAGCACGCCGACCCGTACCCGTCTTCAGCGCGCCGCCGCCCGCGCGGGCGCACCGAGCGCGCGCAGCGTTTCCTTGACCGTGGCCACGCGCACCGCGAGATCGGGGCCGCGCGTTTCGATGCGCAGCTTGTCCTGCCCGGCGAGCTTGACGTGCTTGTGCTTCTGCACCATCTCGATGATGCGCATGGCGTCGATCGGCGGATTCGGCACGAACTGCAGGCCGATCACGGTCTCGGCCGCGTCGATCTTCGTGATGCCCAGCGGCTTGGCCGCGAGCCGCAGCCGGTGCGTTTCGATCAACGCGTGCGCCTGCGACGGCATCTTGCCGAAGCGGTCGATCAGTTCTTCCTGGATGCCGTCGATCGCGTCGTCGTGCTCGCAGTTCGCGAGCCGCTTGTAGAGCGACAGACGCTCCTGCACGTCGCCGCAATAGTCGGCGGGCAGGATCGCGGGCGCGTGCAGGTTGATTTCCGTGGTCGCGGCGAGCGGGGCAGTCAGATCGGGCTCGCGGCCGTCCTTGAGTGCCTTCACGGCGTCGGCGAGCATATCGGAGTAGAGCTGGAAGCCGATCTCCTGGATTTCGCCCGACTGTTTGTCGCCGAGCACTTCGCCGGTGCCGCGGATTTCGAGGTCGTGCATCGCGAGATAGAAGCCCGAGCCGAGTTCTTCCATCTGCTGAATCGCTTCGAGACGCCGCTGTGCCTGCTTCGTGAGTCCCTGCGGATCGTGCACGAGCAGGTAGGCATAGGCCTGGTGGTGCGAACGCCCGACGCGGCCGCGCAATTGATGCAACTGCGCGAGACCGAACTTGTCGGAGCGGTGGATCAGGATCGTGTTGGCGGTCGGCACGTCGATGCCGGTCTCGATGATCGTCGTACAGAGCAGCACGTTCGCGCGCTGGGCGACGAAGTCGCGCATCACCGCTTCGAGTTCGCGCTCGTGCATCTGCCCGTGCGCAACGGCGATGCGCGCCTCGGGCACGAGCGCTTCGAGCATCGCGCGACGGTTCTCGATCGTCTCGACCTCGTTGTGCAGGAAATACACCTGGCCGCCGCGCTTGAGTTCGCGCAGCATGGCTTCGCGGATCACGCTGTCTTCCTCGCGGCGCACGAAGGTCTTGATCGCGAGGCGCTTTTGCGGCGCGGTCGCGATCACCGAAAAATCGCGCAGTCCTTCGAGCGCCATGCCGAGCGTACGGGGGATCGGCGTCGCGGTCAGCGTGAGCACGTCGACCTCGGCGCGCAGCGCCTTGAGCGTCTCCTTCTGACGCACGCCGAAGCGGTGTTCCTCGTCGATGATGACGAGCCCGAGCCGCTTGAACTGCACATCGGAGGACAGCAGCTTGTGCGTGCCGATCACGATATCGACGGTGCCGTCGTTGATCTGGCTGATCGCCGTGCTGACTTCCTTGCCGGTCCGAAAGCGCGAGAGTTCGGCGATGCGCACGGGCCAGTCGGCGAAGCGGTCGGTGAAGGTCTGCGTGTGCTGCTCGGCGAGCAGCGTGGTGGGCGAGAGAATTGCGACCTGCTTGCCGCCCATCACCGCGATGAACGCCGCGCGCAGCGCCACCTCGGTTTTGCCGAAGCCGACGTCGCCGCACACTAGGCGATCCATCGGCTTGCCGCTTGTCATGTCGCCGATCACCGCGGCGATGGCCGCGGCCTGATCGGGCGTTTCTTCGAAGCCGAAGCTCTCGGCGAACTTCACGTAGTCGCGCGGCTCGAGCTTGAACGCATGCCCTTCGCGCGCGGCGCGGCGCGCGTAGAGATTGAGCAGTTCGGCTGCGGTGTCGCGGATCTGCTGCGCGGCCTTGCGGCGCGCCTTTTCCCACTGGCCGGAACCGAGCGCGTGCAACGGCGCGTTCTCGGGATCGGCGCCGCTGTAACGCGAGATCACGTGCAACTGCGAGACGGGCACGTAGAGCTTGCTCGCGTTCGCGTATTCGAGGTGCAGGAACTCGGTGTCGCCTTCGCCGAGATCCATCGTCACGAGCCCCTGATAGCGGCCGATACCGTGTTGCGCATGCACGACCGGATCGCCGACCTTCAGCTCCGAAAGATCGCGCACCATCGAATCGACGTTGCTCGCCTGTTCCTGGCGGCGGCGTCCGGCACGGCGCGCAAGCGGGCCGTACAGTTCGGATTCGGTGACGATCGCGAGGCCTTCGCCCGCGAGCGCGAAACCGGTCGAGAGGGGCGCCACGCCAAGTACGAAGCGCTCGTCGGACGTGAGCCAGTCCGCGTAGCTGTCCGCCGAGGTCGGGCGCAGATGGTTGTCGGCGAGCAGTTGCGCGATCGTCTCGCGGCGGCCCGCCGATTCCACCGCGAACAGCACGCGGTTTTTCGTAGCGTCGAGATAGCCGCGCAGCGCCGCGAGCGGGTCGTCGGCGTGGCGATCGATCGCGAGGTTCGGCAGCGCGTTGGCCCAGCCGCCCGCGCTGTCCGCGGGCAGCACGAGGCGTGCGAACGGCTTGGCGAACGTGAAGAAATCGTCCTCGCCGAGAAACAGACGCTGCGGCTCCAGAATCGGCCGCTCGCGGTCGTGCGAGAGGAAGTTGTAGCGCTGCTTCGTGTCGTTCGAGAAGCGGCGGATCGCGGCGTCCAGATCGCCCGAGAACACCAGCTGCGCGTTTTCCGGCAGGTAGTGGAACAGCGTGGCCGTCTCCTCGAAAAAGAGCGGCAGATAGTATTCGATACCGGCCGAGGGCACGCCGTTGCCGATGTCCTTGTAGATCGTCGCGCGGCTCGGGTCGCCTTCGAACACTTCGCGCCAGCGGCTGCGAAACGCGGTGCGCGAGGCCTCGTCGAACGGGAACTCGCGGCCCGGCAGCAGGCGCACGTCCTTCACGG
>Ga0131853_10009536_pt1 | contig 17757 bp, 10 predicted proteins | sample TergutLab28metaG_FD_92764 | JGI IMG/M metagenome (GOLD analysis project Ga0131853, IMG submission 92764) | Labiotermes labralis P1 segment gut microbial communities from Petit-Saut dam, French Guiana - Lab288 P1 (version 2) (version 2) | ecosystem: Host-associated > Arthropoda: Insects >... | reverse complement strand
TAGCTGTACCAGTATTATGACCTGTACCGGAGGTTGCGGTTACAGTCTTTAGTACTCCTAATGATGCGTGCTGTGACATCCGAAAAATGTAGAGTGACTTTGCAGTAAATAAATATCTGCATACTGTTGCATCTGATTGGATTTTTATTAACGTTGAATTACGATGCACGGAAACATGAGTTTAAAAATTAGAAGTAATTTCCTTTTTCTTTCTTCATTTCTATAATTCATTCATTCTTTCTTTCTTTCTCAGGCCTCTTCTGCCTATTCATTTTAGGTATAGAAGGCCATTGTTGCACCTGATAAACTCATTATTTTATTTTCCTCTCTGTATTTTAGCTCAAGGTGATGAAACACGTCAGCTCTTTGTAAAGCGCCCCATGTAAATAGAAAATAAACATACAGATGAGTAATTTGCGTAGATGAATAAGTAAAAGCAAAAATAAAGAATGAAATGAAAAACAAAACATCATGCAAGACAAGTGTATTCAAAATATACCACAGTCTATTCTTTTTTTTTTAAATTTAGATCTTCAAATTAGTGCGCAATAATTCTCTTACTTACACTTGCAATTCTGGGGGATCCCCGTAGGTTGGGTATTTACATTCTGGAACTGGGTAAAAGGAAAACAAAAAGATGTGGCATTGACCTTTAAAAATGCACGAATTGTCTGTCTTACATTCAAGCACCATGTCCTTATTAAAAGTGGAATTACATCTTTGTTTATTTTGTACTCTTTGTTCTACGTCAAAATCAAATGTGTTTTTTTCATCTCCGGGATTCCCAGATTCCGTCCACGGTAAAGGTCAGCTCTCGTCGTCAGCGACCGTGGGCGGAAGCATGGAGATAGAACACTTCAAGCAGTCAGCGTATCCTATTATTTTAAGATGGTACTGTATAATTTGGGGTAAATTAGTGTCAGGATTTTGAAAAAAGTACTAAAACCAGCAGGCGAGGTTTTGCTTCTGAAGGAAGAGATTCGACCCAGCCGTTCTTGTACTGACAATATTTTTACACTCAGATCATAGGAAAGATGGAGAATATAATTTGGGAACCCATTTACCTTACCTAGACACTGATAAAGGCTATGAAAAGTTTGTCAGAAATAATATTTGGAAGATCATGTACGAAGGCCCATACCCTTGAAGTTTTACTGGGAACACGAAACAAGACCACTCTCAAACTGCAGATTTAGCAGGATGGGAAATATTTTAATACATCATGGTGTGCGATAAGGGTGTAGTTTATTGCTAACTTTATGTAATATACATTTTGGTGTAGCCCTAAGAGCATGGTAGAAAGAGAGTGACCGGAGAATCTGTGTTGGCTAGGCGTACGCGTTATTACTTTGCTGTTTGCCGAAGATCAAATACCTATTGCACACGCTGAAAGCAAACCTCAAAGGAATGCCCCAGAATGAAGAAAAATGTATGATTTTTTTGCTTTTCCCGGATGTTGTACAGTCGTAATTGGTATTTGTTCCCGATGTTGCGGGACGACCCAACCATCTTCATCTTGAAGATGGGACGGTTACGTTGTCCCATAACGTAGGTGACAAAATATCAACCCAGATCGCGCAACATTCCAGTACCGGAAAGCCCTCAACTGAACCGCACAAAGCATAAAATGTCGCAAATATTTATAAGTTGTACTTTAAAAGTCTTCTTCAACAGAACTAAATCACTGGCCTCTTGGCGCCCGAAATTTCAGCTACTTAAGAACACGATGTAAGATACTTTCAGAACACGGACTTCCGCAATAAATTACTTCGTTCAAATGTGAAGTGCGGGAAAACTGTAAGTATCATCGAAATAAATTGCAACAAAAAAGCAGCTAAAATTCTATAAATTTATGGCTGTACACTGCTCTGAGGTACGCGGTGGCGCAGTTGGTTGATGCACTGCGCTATAAGCGGGTTCGATTCCCGATGTGTCACTGGAATGTTTCATTGACATAAACCTTCCGGCCGCACTATGGCACCGGGGTCGACTCAGCCTCTAACAGAAATGAGAACCAGGAATAATTCCTGGGTTAAAGGCGGCCGGTGCATAGGGCTGGCAACCTTACCACTTTCATGTGCCGATTGTCTTGAAATCTGGGAACCTCGAACTCCTGCAACCCTCTAGGCCTGTCCAGGCCTGTAATGGGATTGCTTTACCTTTCTACGCTCCCTGCTGTATGGGAGTGAATTATAGGCGTTTACTTAGAAGGAACAAATCCACATATATGTTACAGAAACGAAGATATTTGAGGAATCAAGACGTGTACCTCTTTTTTTTTTCTTCATCTGTGGTACTTCGTCCCGATTCCAGGTCACGGCATCCCTTACGGGGCTTCGCGATCACACTTTTTGGACCCATCATCGTCGGTAGGACTCTTCTGGATGAGCGATCAGCCTAACGCAGAGACCTCTACCTGACAACCCACAACAATCACAACGGACAAACATCCATGCCCCGCCGGGATTCCAACCCACAAACCCAGCAAGAGAGCTGTCGTAGACGCAAGCCTTCGACCGCGCGGCCACTGGGACCGACGTTTCGTCTAATAAAAAACGAAAATTTAAGAAGGGGTTAAGTAGTATATTCTTACGTTTAGATAAATTTAGAGATAATACGACAGCTGGACAGGACACATCGAGAGGTTGCATGGAGACAGGTATGCAATAGCCGGGAGAAAGTTATGCAATATTCGCCCTTCCTTACCCACCCACAAGAACAAGAGATACCCATATAATACATAAAACACGGAAATGGAGCCGGAACAAGTAGAAAGGCCTAATACCTGACAGGAAAGAGAAGAGTACTGCGTACCTCTGTGTGACGTAGTTAAATATCAAATTAACACACCACGGGTTTTCAGTCTACTCAATAGGCACAGTACATTTTTTCACAACACCAGTCTGTATTTCTAAGTAAGAGAACAAATATTAATCTGACAATATTGTTGGTCCGATGCTACAAAAAATACGGAAAAGGAGTGTGACTGTGTGTGGGTTGTATGCAGACTACAAGGAAGATTTACATATTACAGAAATGTGAAAGATAAAGTTAAAGTGATCCCGTTTCAGGATCGCTATGACCCAGCGGTTGGGTAGAGGTATAGCTCTACTCTTTCATTACCGCTGCACTAGAAGGGGGTTAGTGGTCAGCAGCACGCCCCGGGCGCACTTTACCCCCAGGAAAGACACGGTACCCATTTTACAGGAGGCTGGGTGGGCCCCAGGGCCGGTCTGGAAGGGCAGAAAATCTCGTCCCCACCGAGATTCGAGCCTGGACCATCCAGCCCGTAGTCGGTCGCTATACCGACTGAGCTACCCGGCCCAGAGTAGAGAAATCTAATCCATGAATTATTTTTACTGAAATTCAAAATTGCCGGTCCCGGTGGCCGCGCGGTCTAAGGCGTAGGTTTGCGGCCATTCGTCTGCTGAGATTGTGGGTTCGAATCCCACCTGGGGCATGGATGACTGTCTGTTGTGAATGTGATGTTTTGTCAGGAAAAGGTCTCCGCGACGAGCTGATCACTCGTCCAGAGGAGTTATACTGACAGTGGTGCGTCGTTGCGTGTGATTTAGAAACCTCGTGAATGAGGAGGACCTGGCCCAGTGGGGGCTGTTACGCCAAAAGAAAGAAAAATTCACGATTAATATCAGTAAATTAACACCGGCTGCACAACATACATATTTTGGTATCTGAGTCATACATACATTTTCCTACAAGACTTTCTAGAACAATATGATGAATGGAATATTTGTATGTAAGAGAGAGGGAGAGAGAGAGAGAGAGAGAACGTCACACGAGCCGGAGAAAATTTTATAATGAGAAGTTTCATAATTCTAATGTGCGTCATCCCCGTTGTGTTTTGTACAATAGTAAGGAGTTAGGTATGTTAACACTTACAGTCGAACACAACTATATTTGTTTTTATTACAGGAGTTTACAACAACGACATGTTTCGGCCCTACATGTGGGCCATCATCGGGTTGTGGTTAGACTTACAGCTTAGGCTGTACTAGCATGCGTGTAGTGGTCTTGGGGCTTAATGGGGCGGGTTCGAGATATCATTATATTACAGGGTACCATGGTCCCGGGTTTATCTGGTTGGATATCGTTTTTCTTTATTCCCCATAGGGACTATTTCTTAGCATAAGAAACAATTTCTTAGCATAAGAAATAGTCCCTATGGGGAATAAAGAAAAACGATATCCAACCAGATAAACCCGGGACCATGGTACCCTGTAATATAACGATATCTCGAACCCGCCCCATTACGCCCCAAGACCACTACACCCATGCTAGTACAGCCTAAGCTGTTAGTCTAACCACAACCTGATGATGGCCCACATATAGGGCCGAAACATGTCGTTGTTGTAAACTCCTATAATATAATAACAAATATAGTTGTGTTCGACTGTAAGTGTTAACATACCTAACTCCCTACTAGAGAAGTTTCATAATTTTTACTCACAATAATGTTTAATCAGGTGATCAAATGAAGCATAAGAAAACGAGGATTTTGTCTTGAAAAACTGAAGGCAAGCGACTGCTGAGAACACCTGCTCATAAGTGTAGTTAGGACGTAATATCTAAACGGACCTTCAAGAAACACAGAGGGCATGATATACATTTTATTTACTTTTCAACAGGGAACCCATTGGCGGGAATTTATGAAGAAATGGGAGTTCAGTTCCCAGAAAATTCAGGAAAATTCTCGATGCGTCTTAGTGACGATTTACTGTTCAAGAAAACTGTCGCTCTTGCTGCTACACAGTTCCACAAGGTATAACAAAAATGCGCATTGCAGAGTCAGAGGGATAGTCGAATTAAAATAATGCACAACGTTTACTCTATCACAATGTTGAGATTATAGTTAAAGTCATGTTGCAGCCGTCCCTAACCTTGCAAACAAAACCTTGGGTTCTTGTAATAAAACCAATTAGATGCACTAATTTCCCAAATTTATTTTTGAAATAAAACTCTACATGTTTCTGGCAGTTCCTCTGTCCATCATCAGGAATTTTTCACTGTACACACAGCAATGGTATATGTCACGCAGGTTTGCTGACAGCTTGCGAGCAGGATCATGTCGGAACTTCGTCCTGACCCTGCTCGCAAGCTGTCAGCAAACCTGTATGACGTATACCATTGTGTGTGTACAGTAAAAAGCTCCTACTGATGGACAGAGGAACTGCCAGAAATATGTAGAGTTTTATTCCAAAAATGAATTTGAGAAATTAGTGCATCTAGTTGGTTTTATTACAAGAATTTATCACGACGCACGGTCACTTGAAAGTAAAAAACTCCGGATCCAGTTTTGTGGGGCCAAGGGATGTCTGAAATTTTTCACACGAGAAAAGTTAAAGCGATTTTTTAAATTCGAAACCGATTGGAGGATCTATAGCATTGGAAAGCAAGAGATATCTAAAAATTGTGACTTCAATGCTGATTCAAACACTTAACATGAAATTGACGAGGACGTTGCAGATTCCATCCCAACCTTCTAGGAAGTAACAGTGTTAACAATTGGCATGTAGAGAAAAGCGAGGAAAAAGAATATAGTTGAAGAGACAACTTATCGAAATTTTGACTGATATAAAAATAAAGAACATAACCAAACGATCTGTAACTCACTCTAACCTTACTAACTCTAACAAAGCCAAACTATACTGCTATATCATGAATTCACTGACCCCAACATGAAGTAAAATAACAAAACTAATCCAAGAAAACGGATGTAACCAGTAGCGTAACTTACCAGGATTTAAAGGCTGCCGCCGCTGTTGGTTAAGGCACCGAGCTACACGACAGAAAGTCGCGGGTTCGATACCCAATGGGATCATTTTGGATTTCTCATGGCCTTAAGCCTTCTGTCCGCACTGTGGCTCTGAGGTCGACTCAGTGCGAGGGGTGTCTCCTGGGGTAAAGGCGTAGACCTGCCTACCTTTCCACCTTCATAAATGTTGATTGTCTAGAAATTCTGGAAGCCTCAGCCCCCTAGAGGCTTAAGAGCCTGTTCAGACGTGTGTAGGAACAGCTTAACCGTTTCAGATCACAGCCCCTTATGTAGTCTTGTCCACTCTCCTGTTATCTCGTTTCTCTTAGGCCCAGATATCTTCCTTAGCTTCTTATTCTCTATCCAATTTAATATTATTTTTATAAATATGCTTATATCTTACAAGTAGCCTCTTCCCTTCAAGTGTTCGCATTACAATTCTAGTTGCAAATATTATCCCCCTCGCTCTGTTTTCATGCACCCTGAACCCAGTGTGCTTCTGTACACAATATCAGGGATCGTCGTGACTATACCCTAGCTTAGTGACGAACTTTTATTTATGTATGGTTAGTTTGAGAAAGCTGTCAGTAGGCCTTGTTGTACAGTAATGATGAGGTGTTTAGTAAAAACTGACAAATAAATTGAAAGGAATTTGGAAGGCATTATTGGAGGGATGCTACAAAATATATCGGTCACGATATGCGGTGTTCAGGTTCAGACTCGAAGAGGTGAAAGGTAAAGAAATCCCTGTACAGGACCGAAGACGTTGAGGCTCCCAAGTTGTCAGCCTTACGCTCCCACCGCCTTTAACACCCTTGGTACTCATTTCTGTTAGAGGATGAGTCTACCCCAGGGCCATAGTGCGGCCGGAAGGGTTATGTAAATAAAAAATTCCAGTGACACCATCGGGAATCGAACCTGCGACCTTCCTGCTTTTAGCGAATTGCCTCAACCAACTGCCGCTGCGTGCCCCGAGATTCGAAGAGGACACCTCCAAAAACAAAACCGAAACGTTACAGCTTGAGGTAACTTGAGACAATGATCTGCTAAAAACATGCCGAATAACATAATTAATATTCTTATTCCGAACACTCGCCGATTCCAGCGGTCGTGCGATTTAAGGCGTGGGTCTGCGGCCGCTCGGTTGCTGGGATTGCGGGTTCGAATGGATGTCTGCCTCTTGTGAGTGTTGCATGTTGACAGGTAGAGGTCTCTGCGACGGGCTGGTGTGTCCAATGAGTGTACCCGCGAAGATCCATAAGGGGAGGACATGACGCTGAATCGGGTCGAAATGCCACAAGAAAAAAAAATTTGAATTCTTCACTTCGAGGCTTCCCACCGGTTGTCAAACACTGGCACACTTTATACAACAATGAAGATTTCTAATTAAATGAAAACCTCAAGCTGTGGAAAACTACGGCATTGTACCAGAAAAATGGCCATTTTTCAGTCTCGTGGAAATAAACTAAAAATATTCTTAATAACAATGTTTATTTACAAAAAAAATGATTTACATTTATTCATGGAATCTGGATTAATAGGACATTCAAACTATATTAATGCTGGATCTCAAAACTATTTCCGTCCAATGCAGAGTGGTTGCGACGTTAATATGTGATGTGTAACCTCTGTATCATGTAATGAAATTAACCGATACGTAAAATAGAATTTTTGCTTAAAATCGTTGAAATTTCTGGTATAAATATGATTGTATTTGAAAGGAAATTTCTCCCTTATTCTGCAGAAAATTACAGCTGTTCGTAGTTTTTCAACAAAATGAATTTCATTATATCGTTTTTCTGTAACAACATGAGATTTAAAGAAAGAAGGACCAGCACTGGAAGGACTGGGTTCTGAAACCCACGGCCTGCCCATAACAGAAATGAGATCAGTTACTTCTTATATTATATTAGAAATTTCATATCGCATGTTCAGTTTTAAAATTTGGTACTAATGCATTAGAAAGAGAGAACAGTGTTCATGTTTGTGTGAATGCTTCAACGATTAGTATAGCTTTAATCATTTATTTAGTGATATGTATGCACTTTAGCGTTGAAAGACGTCATCAGTAAGTCTATATCAGGTTACAAAGTGAAGAATTTTAGTATGATAATTTACAACATGAAATTAAAGGGATGTGGAAAGAAGCTCTTGTGCCCAAATTTGAGGTATGAGGGACTGGCTGAGATACACAAGTCTACAGAGCCAGTCTACAGAGCCAGTCTTAGGCCACGGCCCTTTCGCAATGAAAATTAGCAAAGCAAAGCACTTAACCCTAAGGGTTGTTTGACCGTGCATCTTCCTCATGAAATAAAGTGAAATACCAACTTGATGCAACTAAGTAATTTTATTGATGTATTCTTAGCTCGACATGTTTCGGGTACATAAGCCCATCATCAGGAGCATTAGATGTTGAGTTGCAGCATACGGTTTTCTGCACCGAGTTTTTGGATGGGTGGTGGTCTTGAGAGCTGCTGTGTAGGTCGTGTGTACGGTGCGGATGGTGCCAAGCGGCACCATCTGCACCGTACACAAGACCTATACAGCGGCTCTCTAGACAACCACCCATCCAAAAACTCGGTGCAGAAAACCATATCCGCACCGTACACACGACCTACACAGCGGCTCTCTAGACAACTACCCATCCAAAAACTCGGTGCAGAAAACCATATGCTGCAACTCAACATCTAATTATCCTGATGATGGTCGTATGTACCCGAAACATGTCGAGCTAAGAATACATCAATAAAATTACCTTGTTGCATCAAGTTGGCATTTCACTTAATTTCACACTTAACCGTAGTTGTTTAGTATTGATGAGGGCGGAGCATAATGAGTATCTGGACGTGTCTGCGGCAGTTGCAGTTCCTAATACTAATTGTACTTGATACGATTACTTGTAACTGTAATTGTGTTGCATTTCGTCTGTTAACTTAACCTACGTTCTACATTGGCAAGTCCATTGTTTTATCGCCTGCAGGTTACACATCACTCAATATTAATATTCCTCGCCAAGTCTCAGTCCGGTTCGATATATCAGAGAATGGTTCTCTGTAATAGGCAGCGTCGTCTTATGTTCGGACGTCTTCACCGGCCCCTGCAGTGAGCAAACAGATATTAGTTAAGGTGCTAATGTGACGCCTTTATCATTGTTTCATGCTGGTGGTAGCAATGTTGCTACGAAGTTGCTCAATGAGCAATTCATCAAAATAGCTCAACCCATTCAAGGATGTGTCAGTCCTTTGGGACATTAGTTTCATTGAATAAGCTTATTTTGAATACAATGTATATCTTCCACAAACACACACACAAACACACACACACACACACACACACACATATATATATATATATATATATATATATATATATATAATATGTTCCCCAGATATTTTCCCCATTTATTTGGCTCTCCTGTCCAGAAAACTCTTCAGCCCCGTTTTAATCAGTGCAGATTTGAGTACGTTCAAGGAAAGAGAGTGGTGAAAACATGGTTTCTAATGGTGTGTACTGGGGCATTCCTTCTCTCATTGGTGTGTAATTTCTTTTGTCGCAAAAACCAATACATATTATTCCAAAGACTACAGGAATAACACTACGGAATACGTAAATTCTTGCGTGCACAACGTTGATAAGTAGTGCATATATGGCCATTCATAGACACAAATTATGTTCTTAGTTTTCCGTTACATATAATTTAAAACACATCATAAGTACAGGAGAAAGTGTAGTAGATTTTAATGACATTGTACCAGGATCTCTATAATAAGTGTTATATAATGCAAGCCTCATGTTTTACTGATAAGGGCAGAAATAAATTAGACGGGAAAATTTAGGGCAGGGGTCAGTATTCAGTGCTTCTGGGTGAAATTTTTATCGAAATTATTATCATCTTCGGGCTAAGCGACATTGAGCTGGGTCGTCTGTGAGACAATTGTCCGCTCAGCCCCACTAGTGGATCTTCCTAGTTCTTGGCTAATTATGTCTGATAGCCTCTACAGACCAGTTTGTGTTACTCATCATAGTAGTGCCTAAGGAATGTCTGCGGTTTCCGAAACGTCAGACGTTTACTCAACATCCAGACAGCTGATCTCCTTCTCCGTACTCACCATCCAAAACTGGAGCTGGAACTGGAACTCTGCGCCGAGCTATAGGAACCGCTACCCCCGTGACCACCGCCGCCGCCGCCTCCACAGGTATTACAGTAGCTACCTCCACCAGAAGGAACATAACCACCTCCTCCACCTGAAGGGTAACTACCGTATTGACCTCCTCCACCTGAAGGGTAACTACCGTATTGACCTCCTCCACCTGAAGGGTAACTACTGTATTGACCTCCTCCACCTGAGGGGTAACCAACGGCATGGCCTCCTCCACCCGACGGGTAACCACCGAAATGGCCTCCACCAGACGGAGAGTACCCGCCTCCACCAGACGGAGAGTACCCGCCTCCACCACACCCGAATCCACCGCCGCAGCCGCCCACACCACCTCCGCCACCACCATATTTCTTGTAAGCGACTGGATGTCCTCCACCACCACCACCCACTGGGAAACCACCTCCTCCTACAGGATAGCCTCCTCCACCTCCTCCCATTGGATAACCTCCGCCTCCTTCATAACCGCATTTGATGCAGGATCTTTTCTTGCGGGTTTTATCAATGGTGTCGCCATTTTCTTGACTTGTGCCATTTTGTGAATCAGCAGTCTCTGATACTTTTATTTCTAATTCGTGGTTGTTACCTGAAATAAACACGCAGCTTCAGTGACTACTTGTACTGTACACACAACGGACACGCTATTGTCCTCTGAGCAAAGAGACAGGCTTGTCTAAACCGCTGTGGGTCCCGTCCGGATTCCTACCTTGTCGATGTCTGAAACCATATAAGCTATAATTTCTTTTCGCTTAAGTACGGAGGCAGTTTTATTTGTGCGTTGTGACGTAATGAGTAGGCAGTTTTATTTATACGTTGTGACGTAATGAGTAGGCAGTTTTATATGTACGTTGTGACGTAATGAGTAGACAGTTTTATATGTACGTTGTGACGTAATGAGTAGACAGTTTTATTTGTACGTTGTGACGTAATGAGTAGACAGTTTTTTATGTACGTTGTGACGTAATGAGTAGACAGTTTTATTTGTACGTTGTGACGTAATGAGTAGACAGTTTTATATGTACGTTGTGACGTAATGAGTAGACAGTTTTATATGTACGTTGTGACGTAATGAGTAGACAGTTTTATATGTACGTTGTGACGTAATGAGTAGACAGTTTTATTCCCTTGATTCCGGGCCTCAACCTTTGAAGATGGGTGATTTTATGGAAGCGTAGTTCCATGCAGTCTTTAACTCAGCAGGAAACAGAACTGAGTAGTCACCTGAAACAAAACGAGCGTCATTTTCCTCTCCGTCTTCCTTTTTCCTAGACGCCAGTAGCAGCAGTCTGGCCAGGGGACTACCCTCTTGTTCAGGTAGCAACTTGTTGGTGAACGACGGGTCGGGGTCTTGAGGCACGCTCATCAGATTTACTAAGTACATAACTCGTGTGCCTGGCTTTACAGGCACAACCACGGAGCGCAGTCTGGTGGCAGGCACTGGAACACACAAAGTACTATTACCACAAGAGACACAGACCCTACCACGTTTTCGGACACCTGGAATTATACGTCTGTTTACAAATGGTACAAAATTCGATTGATATTTACGTAAAAGTATCTGGTGTCGTTACGAATTTCATATATGATGGCGTCCCAGATTTTAGCTTTAGAAATAAACACGTATTTTCTTACGTTAGTCTTGTCAGGACATATTCGTGTGGCATGCTTAGAGAAAGTGTAGAATATACAATACATTTTTTTAAAAATAATTTTGTGTGTGCATTTGGGCGTGCATGTTCTGAAGATTATAACAAGAAAGGACATATGGTATTACACCAGCATGCAATAATCTATCGCTTAAAACAACTGCTCCCTTCATTTGTGATCTGTTCACTTCACGTATGGAAAGAAGCCACACAGTAATGACCAGCGTTCTTTTCCCACATATAGATGTACTACAGGTTACTGCTGTTTGCTGTTTGTGTGCCAATCTCCTCCCACCTGACACGTACTCCCATTAAGTGCAACTCCAAATTTCACTGAACTTGAGACCTGGAACCTCCAAGTACTCAACTTCCAAAACTCATGTCTACGTTGCGTTCCGTATGCTATTCTACGAGTACATCATCCTTTAACACCGAAAACAGTAACTATTATTAATAAAAAAGCATGTAGGTACACAAAAGGCGTAAAAGGCACCCCTGTTTATTCCAACGCTTAGCGTTCTTGCAGGGTCATCTTTAGGGGATCTACAGTAAGACGAATCTACGGTCCGTCTTATTTAAAATGTGACGCCGTGTAGTCTGGAAGATGTATACTAAGGTACCTCTGACATGTCAGTACTTATCTCTAATAATGCACGGTATCACACCTCACAAGACCGTAATCTCCAGGTTTACAACACTGAAGACCCTAAATCTCACATGAAAATGAACCGCTCGGACAAAAGACTAGTACCGGAAAACACATTTCTTATCACTACGAAATCTGTACAAAACAGAAAGATGTGCAATGTCTGAATGTGCACACCTTGTCATAAGTACAGGAAACATTAACCGTGGATTAATAACCAGTGCAGTCAGACAAATTGAAAAACATAAATCAGCGCGAAAAATATCCGAATATTTAAAAAAATACAAATCAGAGACACGTTCTTAAAAAATGTAAATAAATAGACAAGTAGCTTACACATTATTTTTTACAAAAAATTTACCATTCAAAGTAGTCGAATTTGAGCAAAGGTATTGAACCATAACGTAAAGGGAATAAACCGTTGGACAATGGAATAGAAGCCTTGGCATTGGAGCTCCTATTGCCTTTTGTTATGAAGACATTTTTACGAAGTTTATATTATATCTTCTTCGTTGTGGCGTATTTTTAATGCAATCATGCAAACAGGCAGTTTTGTTTATAATATGAGTGGGATTTAAACTAGACTTTTGGATGTAGTAAATTATTAAGAGTTATTTAACTTTTTTACGGAATAATCATTATTTAAAATACAAAAAAAAAACACCGTAGAATTATTGTTTCTTAGAAAAGCAACCTAAACAACCAAACTAAGTGTAAGTCAATGAAAATTTTAATGTACGTTCAGATAAATTCATTTAAAAAATGGAACTTTATTTTTGGGTTTTATGGAGGGAACTGTATCAGCACTTTGTACTGCCTCGTGTTTTCAGGTAAAAAAGTTTTGTATGTTTATAATCCTACTGATTTTATTCATTTAACTAGAAAACATGCTCTCTACGTCTGAAGAAAAACTATGTATCTTGCAAGTATAACTGACCATAGAGCAGAGTCCTTCTTGAGAAGCAAACAGGTCCTCAGGTAGTCAAGAAATACCACGTATTTTATGGAAGCTAAATGTTAATTACCTTATACACAAGAGCCAACCACCTGCCCCTATACTGAGCCAGATCAATCCATTCCATACCCCCATCCTACTTCTTGAAAATCCGTTTAAATATAGTCCTCCCATTTACGTATGCGTCTTTCAAGTGGTCTCCCTCTCTCAGGTCTTCCCAACACATATATGAACAAAAAATAGCGCTACATACGTAATCTAGGAGTATACGAGGTATACATAATTTTGCATGTGTGTATAAAAATTTCTTACTTGTATGACAACCAAATGTCATTACAGTGATTACATAAGCTAGCCCCTGCCTAGCTTACCGGCACTTCAAAGTTATTTGCATCTTTAAATGCACATATTTTATTAGACTCTGAACCCCTTAAAATCCCGCAGCAGTATTCAATTTCAAGGGCTTCCTATTTTTTCTCACATTTCTTTTGTGTGTTCATGTGACTCCCCCAAAACAGCGGCACTCCGTAACCAGGATTAACGTACCCTACATTACTATCGAGACGCATTCCGTTCTCTATAAATGAGAAATGGAATGTTATATATAATTTAGATTAAACAGAGTTTTCAGAATTTTGAATGTCTATCTGTGCCTAGGTTACGAAGCGTTTTTTTCCCTGTAATTTTCCTGTCACAGTACCTGCACATTTCTTTCCATTAACCTGTTACACGTGTCGCCAACTTCTTTTTTTTTCTTCTTCTCCTTCTTTGTTTCATATACCCCACATTTTAATATTATCACAAATTTGCTTCGGTATTACCATTCAAGTTTCGTGCATTAAAGATTCAATAACATTTTTTTGGCGATACGAAAATATAACATTTGGTTTGAAATAAATTACTGAAATTTATCACCTCACCTGACATGGCGTCTTCATCTTCAATTCCTACTGCAAGTTGGCACGCACTGAGCGCTGCAACAATGGCAAGAAACAATTGCATGTTTCCTTGCCTCTTGTCCGTACTCTTGAATGCTGATGATGTATCCTGTTCTTGTTTATATATACTTCCACGTATTCCCGGTCCGCGTGGCTATCTCCCTTGCTAGAAGGAAGGAGACAAGAAAAGAGGCGTGGAAAGTAAGACCAGCATCTTCCAAGTGGAACTGTTTGGAAAGATGGACAGTCAAAAGAAAAGATCTTACAGTCACGTATTTCTTGTAAGAACGGACATGGTACAAACTAAACATAATGGTTACATAATTTCTTATGTTTTATTGATCGTTATGGCAGTGTTATAGCAAGACGTCACCGTCTTCTTCGTGTTTACGGCACATATACCTATATTTTATTTCTTCTAACATATTATTTTTCCACTATATATTGTCAAATGTTTAAATCTCTCTGTTCGAAGTTTATGCTCGTCTAATTTCACATTCGGGATCTTTAAAGTATTATTTACACCATATTGAGAGACGCTGTCAGTAATCATGACCATATCACATCAAAAGCTATGAAAATACTTGAAAATTAATTTCGAAAGGATGTGGAAGGAAGAGGCTGCAGACCTTGTTTTAGGTATGTCCATTGTCCTTGAGGGACAAGAAAAAGAAGCCAAATATTTCGGATAGATTAACAAAGTTTGGGTCCTTCGTAAACGAAGTAAGAATTCCTCCCTCATTAAGCACGCTGTTCAGTAAATTTTAAAGAATCTATTTGTATATTAATTCGCGGAGATATCTTCTAAACTGTCCGTCAGATTTTGGTAATTAGAACCTGAAATATATTAAACGTATTTTTTGACGTTTTGCTGACCGTGCATCTTAGTATATTTATCTCAGTTATTAACCAACTTCATGCACAAAATTTTTGTTTTACAATAAGTTTATTTCATGCCTCTACATGTTTCGAGCACCATGTGCTCATCACCAGGAAGTCAAAATTGTATTATACAGCATCTGCTATCATCACACCTATAGGGTAATGTGATGATACCAGAGGCTGTATAATACAATTTTGACCTCCTGATGATGAGTACATGGTGCTCGAAACATGTAGAGGCATGAAATAAACTTATTGTAAAACAAAAATTTTGTGCATGAAGTTGGTTAATAACCGAGATAAATGTTAAAAGTAGTTTTTTAGGATCACCTGGATAAACCGAAGACTATTAGTAAGATTATTAGGTGCCTAAGCCGTGCCAATGTTTAAGGCGGGCATAATGTCCATTTGCTTAGGCTCCACAGCACAAGATAGGACCAAAAACCAAAGTGGACACAGATAAGTCTTTCATAAAACTTTGCAGTCGAAACGCCCTTTTGTCTGATTGCAACGGACTTACTCTTTGGTCTCAGAATGAAATTTTAATAAATTTCTAAACTCTTCAGTGACTGCTTAAATTACACCTGCAACTCCGTGCCATTTTGCTCTGTAAAAGGATAATACTACTGGAGATTTGAAGTTCTCGCAGCGATTTTCCCCACGACACAGCGTTAACATCTCAGAAGACACCAGTCTTCACGACAAGTGTTAAAACTTTTCGTTTTAACTGAAGTTTGGTTGTTCTATGCACAGGAAAAGATACACAAAAGGACGTTTTCAATATATTTTTCAGGCTTTTTCGACATGTGGTTACCAGTACGTGAATTACATCTCACATACCTGTTGGGGGTATAGTACCCCAGGGTTCAAAACTGTGTTCCAAGAGTTTTTTCCCCAAGTGGTGATAAACATTCCCGACGAACTGTACCCTTGAGGCATTATTTTGCAGTCGTGAGCGTAAGGTTCTTTATTTCTTGGCAATTACATGGGTGCTGGAAGAGAGGGGAATTCCAGCCAGCGGAACATCTTATTCAACTTGCTGAGGCACTGCGTGACCACTACGTATCATTTTAAGTAACCTTGAACTCTCTCGTTACAATTCTCATTCAAGTCGCCCAACAAGCATAGATGGAAGATCGTTATCATCCTGTGGGGAAGTTCCATAATAATCTGCATACAAAATTACTAACAATATTAACAAAAATTAAAAGGCAAATAACTACATCGCGTTCTTTGAAATTACGAATTCTCATCGGGTTTGATGTTCATTTATTGCATACAAAATAAACATAAGAAATGTAGCAGACACAGGAATTGAAACTACAAGTAAATGTATTTTGGCAGGTCTTTCTGGTCTATACTTAACAGTTCCTACAGGTTCACTGTGGGTCCAATGTCTGTCACCCACATATCATATCTGTCTACGGTGGGTGTAACAGTAGCCACAGCAGCTCTTTCCCTATCAGAAAGGGTCGTAAAATTAACGGGCAGCGGTTAAAATTCAAGAACGTTACTTCCAAATTTCATCCTATAACCTACCTGAATAAGTTCAATTCTCTTCCCTCTGTTTTACCCCCCACAAGCAGTATTACGGTCAGATGGTTTATGTTTCCTGTCTTCACGGTCTATTTTTTACGCTAATAAAATGACGGTTTACGGGCTGATATCATGTCTCAGAATTGCGTCGCGCCTCCTATGCAGTAGGTAACAAGAATACAGTGTTCAGAGTATGAAATCATCACCTCTTTTCACTGCCGATATCTAATAGCTATAGAACTTTAAATTCCAGCCTTCCCGCCGCCATAATTTAGTGCTCAGGCCCACAGGAAACGCTCATTTTCTAAACGCCTTCGTTGAGATAAATAAGAAACGGCAGGTATTTTATCGTCAATTCCATAAATAACATCCAACGAAAGGAACATATATTGCAATGTACAATTTTTTATTCGCAGATTACAACCAATAAGACGCGACGTTTCTCAATTTATTTATTTCTGTAAGATGTTCTACATGTTTCAGACGGTTTTTTCGTCCATCATCAGGAGCTCAAAACTGCACATACAGCGTTAGGTATTTGTCACACCAATACTGCTGTTAGCCTGGTCAGGCTAGCAGCAGGTAGCAGTATTGGTCTGACAGATACCTGACGCTGTATGTGCAGTTTTGAGCTCCTGATGATGGACTGAAAACCGTCTGAAACATGTACACATCTTACAGAAGTAAATAAATAAATTGAGAAACGTCGCATGTTTTTGGTTGTATTCTGCGAATATATTTGCGATTCACGAAACTATGGATGTTAAATACAATTTTATATTTCAAATGTGACGGATCGAAAGATTTTGGAGGCATAATATTTTAAATAGAGATTCGTATATTGAAATATTTATGTATTAGGTTGGTTAGTATTTATAGAAAAGTCATACATGTCACTAAACAATAATTCGCTTAACCATAGTCTAAAGCAAAATAATTAACGTTACACAGTATATGTCAGCACAATCTTTTTTATTCTTAAGCAAGGCTACATGTTTAGACTAAAAGTTAGTCATATTCAGGCCCTTACAACATTGTTGTAAGGGCCTGCTTAAGAATAAAAAAGATTGTGCTGACGTTTACTGTGTAACGTTAATTGAAGAAAATGTTGTAAGGGCCTGAAGATGACTAACTTTTAGTCGAAACATGTAGCCTTGCTTAAGAATAAAAAAGATTGTGCTGACGTATACTGTGTAACGTTAATTGAATTGCAAGCACATCGTG
>Ga0131853_10009535_pt1 | contig 17757 bp, 21 predicted proteins | sample TergutLab28metaG_FD_92764 | JGI IMG/M metagenome (GOLD analysis project Ga0131853, IMG submission 92764) | Labiotermes labralis P1 segment gut microbial communities from Petit-Saut dam, French Guiana - Lab288 P1 (version 2) (version 2) | ecosystem: Host-associated > Arthropoda: Insects >... | reverse complement strand
ATATTACTCTAACGCAAGGCGGAGCAGATGAAGAGGGATTAGAGCCGTTCCGTGAACGGATAAGAATGTCACCAGAAAGCTACTCAACCGCTGGTCCAACTGGTGCATATGAATTTTGGGCAAGGACAGCAAATCAACTGATTGTTGATTTAAAGGTTAATTCTCCAAGCCCTGGTATCGTGGATATTGTTACACTTCTTCGTAACGGTGAAATACCAAGTCAATCTATACTTGACGAGGTTTATACTGTAGTTAATGCGGATCATAGAAGACCATTAACTGATAAAGTAGTTTCACGTGCTCCGGAGATTGTAAAGTATCCAATAAGGATGACTTACTATATTTCAAGGCGAGATGCTGCTGTTGGAAAGACACTGCAAGAGCGTGTAGATAAAGCTGTATCAAATTATGTATTGTGGCAAAAATCGGCTCTTGGACGAGATATAACTCCCTCAACTTTGGTTGAGATGGTTAAGGCTACGGGGATAAAGCGTGTGGATATGGAAACTATCTTACCAGTTTATAAAGCACTGAAATATTACGAAATCGGAGTGGCTGATGAGGATAACATAGAAGTTATATATGGGGGCTTAGAAGATGATTAGCTTAGAAAATCTTCGGCTGGAGGATATTGCGCCAGATAGCATCAAAATACCTGATGTTCTGGCTTTTTTTAATGCATTAGATCCGGAGCTTCAAAAAATAACTTTGGCCATCAGTGAAACTCTGTTGATGACTCGCATTGATGAACTCCCGGAAGCTGTTATTGACCTTTTAGCATGGCAGCTTCATGTTGATTTTTATGAACCATTGGGGCTTGATTTAGACCGAAAGCGTGCCTTAGTTAAAAATTCATTGATGTGGCATCGGTATAAAGGTACTAAATATGCTGTTGAAAGTATGTTAAGAGAAATTTTTGATAGGAAAGCGAAAATAGATGAATGGTTTGAGTATGGTGGAGATTCTTATTTTTTTAGAGTTCATCTTAATCCCGACATTCATCATGATCTAGGTGTAATAACCGGTGCTGTCCATGAACTGAAAAACACAAGAAGCTGGATTGGTGGTTTTGTTTTTTACCCTTTTCTATTTATTAACCACAATCACTTCGTACTTCAGAAGTTTGGTATGCACTTTTCAATTTACAATAACTTGCCACCATTTCCTCAATGGAATGGTGCTATAAAGTGGAATGGCGAACATAAATGGCACTCAGTTTTTAAAAGCCCGGTGTCAATATCTCACTTTGGAGTTGGCATTAATTTTATAAATAAAAATAAAAACCGTATTAAGAACATCAAAATAGGGCTTCAAGTAAAAACTAAACAACCGCCAATGAGTGGGTCGATAATAATCACTAATACATGGAATGGGCAATCCCGATGGGATGGTTCTCACAAATGGGATGGTATTCTAAAAAAGGAGGACTTATAAGTGGAAGAAGAAAACAATGTTAGTATGAATAGTGTAATCACGATTTTCCGACGTGAACAACTATGTCGTATTACAAGTGGTGCGGTTTCAACTATTGCACCTATTACACATGTATCATTTGGGATTGGTGGAACAAATGCAAATGGTGATCCTATTAGACCAAGTGAAACTCAAAAAGCATTAAATAATCAGATTGCAATTTATCCTATAAGCAGTATTACTTATCCTCATGAGCCAAATACAGTGGCACGCTATAATGTAACTATCCCTGCTGCTGATTTACCGGGTGCAAGGATTAGCGAAGCAGGACTTGTGGATGCAGATGGTAATTTACATGCTATTCAGAATTTTTATGATAAGGGGAAAGACCCTGGTGTGCCTTTTTCCTTCGCTTTTGATGATAAGTTTTAGGGAGGCGTGACATGAACAGACCAAATTATCCGATTGACCCAAATCATAAGTATAATCCGGAAATGCCTATTATCTTAGATGACGATCCCGTAAAGGCTTCTACAGATGTAAACCCACGGTTTGCACAGGTATTAAATAATATCGAGTATGTAAAGAAGTTCGCAGATACGTCAAGAGCAATAGTAAATAGTCTTTTAGGTTTTGATGTAGTGAGTGCGGTAGAAACTTATGAAAAATTGACTAGTCTTGATACTTCCTATATTCAGGATGGAACCCAATTCCTAGTTCTCAAAGATAAAAATAATACTAATAAAACTGCTGTTTACGAGTTTATTGATGGTAAGTGGAATCTAGTGTCAGCAGTAAATATCGACCTAAAGGATTTTGTTACGTTAGACATGCTTAATGTTGCGTTAGAGTTAGCGACATCAGGTATAGATTTATCTGCTTTGGATGTTCTAGTTTCAAGCCGTGCTCCTGCAAACACAGCATTGTCAAATGAAGTATGGACAGATGCCCTTGCCACTGCTATTGCTATAACAAATAGTCGTATACAAGGTAATATCACGCAAGCAATACTTGATGCTGCTGCAAGACTTACAGATGCTCGTGCTGTAAATATAGACCGTATTGGGCGTGGTTCAAATGCGGCATCCAGATTATTTAATGATGCAATGACACTATTTAGTGCATTAAGGGAAATAGTTGAAAATCAACTAGGGGCTAATAATAGTGCGGCAAGCGCAGCACTAACAGCAAATCAGAGTGCAAAGTTAAATGAAATTATTAGAATAATCGGTTCGACGGGTAATGGCGTGAGAGCAAACGTTTCTGTACAACGTGGGACAATTGGAGCTAATATTAGCGGTACTCAAGGTGCTGCTTTACTTAATATTCCAATCAATGCTGTTAATATTCCAAGAACGCTTACAGACCATTCTTTTAAAATGGATGGAACTACAACTAACCAAGGAATGCTTAACTATATGAGGACACTCCCAAACTCCACAACACTTTCGTTACAGCGAGCATCTTCTGTTTTTAGTTCAACAAATCATATGATTAGTTGGGAAGTAACATCATTCTTATAAAAATACCGTTACCTCCCAAGTGTAACTCAAGAGATATGTTTACACATAATTAATAAGTAAGAAAATAAAGATAAAAGAAAAACAATGAATGTACTAGGTTCATTATGAAAGGTGATAATATGTCCCCAGAATTAGTAAAACGACTACAAGAAACACCGTATGATGAATTAGTGGCAGAAGTTCATGTTATGTGCCAATTATACGGGGAAGAAATTATAGTAGATACAATTTCTGCATTACCACGAGACCAGCAATTGTTTATTTTAAACCTATTATTAAATGGTACGGATACGGTCTATTATATCCGAGTAGACGATGATGATTTTGTAATTGGAGAATCTCAATTATCAGGGTATATTACAGAAATTACGCATCCGGACACTTATATGTACATGCGTGAAGTTCCTGATATGGATAGCTCACGCATTGGCACGTTTTATAACGATGGTGACTACACACAACCAGACCTTTACGCAACATTAGATCCATCGGGAAATGTAATTCAAATAATACCAAGGAATCCTAAGCGAGTAGAACCTGTTGCAATAGCTCCACGTACAATAACCGGTATAGAACTTATAAATTTCAAAAACGCAAATATGCTAATGGACTGCACTGGTGACAGCGTAGAGTGTCAAGAAATACTTGTTGACAGCCACGTGCAAGTTGGTATGAGACGTGTTAACGGGGAATTTATAGTTCCTGATTTAGAACGTGAACATGACGAACACTTAGCTAAAATGACTGCAATAGAACTGTTTGCTATGATGAAGGAGTAGTTGCATAATCATTGAAGCAAAATAACAAAATTTGATATAATGTATCAGTGCAGATACTTTTCTGCATTTATATCCGATACAATTCCCCTATAAGCATATGTGGCTTACTACCCGAAGGGGGAATTTATTATGATAAAATGTAATCTTGCCGTTGTAATGGCAAAGAAAAAAGTAAATAAACAGGCAGAACTTCACAGAAAGACGCTTATTCGTAAAAACACAATTAGCAATTTGTATAACGACATAGCTGTCAGTATTTCATTTCAAGATTTGGATGCCATATGTGAGGCTCTTGATTGTGACATTTCTGATTTATTGGAGCGTGTTTCAAATCCACCACAGGACAAAGATAATTAAAACAAATTACAGCAATAACTTGTAACCGTCACTAGCTACTTATTGTCTTTTGGGGGATTGTATATTTTTTATTCAAGGCGGCATGTTGCTGTCTTTTTTGTTTGTCAAAAGGAGGATGACATGACTGAACGTGAAATTGAAAGAATCATTATTGGGGTATTAAATAAGTTTGATGAAAGACCGGCTTATAAGCCACCTCGAATGGAATTTTCAAAAAAACTCCTTATAGGGATATTGTTATTTAGTGGTGCTTTCTGCATTCTCTCGATAATTTTTTGGTATTTTATAGGTGATTGGCCGAGAGAAATTGCTGTGTTTTTCATTGCACCTTTTATTGCTATCGCAAGTTACTATGTTAAAGCTGGAATTGAAAATAAGGCAAAAATTGAAAAAGGTTAGGAGTAAATGTCATGTTTGGTGATATACCATATCCAATTATTATAGCTGCGTTTGGGTTTATTCAAGCCATAGCTATAACAATCATTGCCGGGCTTTTTAATCGTGAATCAAAAAAACGAAAAAAGGAAAATGAAGCGATTGAAAGACAAAGAAAAGAAGAAAATGCAAAATTGGACAGCAGGGCAAAAATTAGAGCGCAGGAGATTACACTTGCAATGCAGTTAATGTCAGCAAACACAAGCCTTGCTGTTGCTACAGGGTTAGCTCTTAAAGAAGAAAGAGTAAATGGTCAGATGGACATTGCGCTTGCCGAAGCTGGTAAAGCGCAAGCAGATTATTTTAAATTTATAAATAGCCTTGCTTCAGAGCAGATGGCAGCAGATTAAGGAGGTTCTTTATGGGTAAGTTAAAAATCTTTATTGATGCAGGGCATGGAGGGGCAGACCCCGGTGCAGTTGGAAATGGAATGAGGGAATCGGATATAAATCTGGAAACGGCTACTCATTACAACAATATCCTTCGAGCTGCGGGGGTAGAAACACTTATGTCCCGGATAGACGACACTCAACCAAACCTGCGACCGCAAACAGCTAATAGCTGGGGAGCAGATTTGCTCGTAAGTTTTCATGCAAATGCTGGTGGTGGAACAGGTGTCGAAGTTGTTATTCCAACTGCAAGTCCACGTAATCCAAATCGTAATTTATCTGAGAACAGAGAACTTGCAAGTCTTTTTGCAAATGCAATTGGTAAACACTTTGGGATGCGTGTTCGTAGAGCGAACGGTGTAATGTTAGAAACTGAAACCCCACGGGGAAGTATTGGCATTTTGCGTGAATCTGCAATGCCAGCCGTTTTGCCGGAGATTGCATTTATTGATTCTCCTCTGCACAATCCCGATATCAATGTTTTGCGGAATAGGCGGAGGGAAGTTGCAGAAGTTTTAGCAAGAGTAACATTTGATTACTACGGTATTACATCACCTAATCAAACTCCTCCAGTAAAGAAGTTTCCGATTGATGAAGTTAATATTCAGCGCATGGTTGACTTGGGTGTTATTAATACACCTAGCTTCTGGAAGGAAGTTGATTGTATACAGTGGTTAAATGGATTACTTAGGAATGCTGGTCGTGAAAACGTATTACACAAGGATATAAGAAACGGAATTACAGACCTCAACACAGCCTTAAAAGTTCTCGAAATGGCAGGGGTAATGAATAGTCCGGAATACTGGCATAGTCAAGTTCAGAATAGTAGTGTACGTCATTTGGAACGACTTATACTAAGTATGGCAAACAGGTGTCTTGACCCTCTGCATAGAATTGTTTGGGCGGAAGCTCGTGGCGAGAGTTTGAAAGGGCAGATTGCTGTGGTAAATGTAATAATCAACCGGCATAATAGCTCTCAATTCCCCAATGGCATTTATAATGTAATCCATCAGCCCCGGCAGTTTTCCCCGGTAACAAATGGTCGATATGCTGAGGCTACACCACTCCCAATTAACATACGAGCAGTTGCGGAAGCCCTTTCTGGTGTAGATCATTCCAGAGGGGCTTTATTCTTTGATTCTTCCCCAAACAGTTGGGCAAGACAGAACCGTACATTTTCACATACCATCAGTAATCACTCATTTTTTCTTTAATTAAAAAAAGGCGGCATTCCTTCAAATTTCACTTGGAGGGATGCCGCTTTTTTTATGCTCTAGGAAGTTGCTGTAAATATCAAAAAAATAATCATATAGAAGATTTATCATGTCAATAAAAAAATATTTAAATCAATACAGCTAATATAATTCGTTTTTGGCTATTGTAATGCTCTAATACTTATGATATTATAATAATTAGCAAATATTAATAAATATATTATTCTATTATCGCACTAGAGATAGGAGGAAATATCACATTAGCATTGTTTTTTTATGTAATTTAATTTCACAATAGCAAAGAGGGGAGAGATTATCCATGAAGTCCTTGGATAAAAAGAGTCCTAATGACAGAAATAAGAAACTCAAAACATGGGAAAAAATAGTGAAAATTGCTCAAGTGGCAGAAAAGTATCATATTCCCAAGTTCCTAATTAAATTTCTGTTTGAGGTACTTAAACATTGGTTTTTTGGCTAACCAGTGTTTGGCGATTCGCCTTTTGTTAGGCATGATGTACAAAAGGCGAATGTTGCCAATTTATAGGACTTCAAAAAATACATTGAGGTAAGTTATCAAGTATTAATATCAGGTGAAAGGAGGAATCTTTAATTACAAAGCAAAAGGAAATTATACTGGAGGTGATAGAGGTAAGTGGCAATTAAACAACCTGGTTATACACTTGACCTAATCTACTTGTGGACTGGTGTTTCATAGGGATGTGGCTCAGTTGATAATACCCCCTTGAACCGTTCTGTAAAACAACTAATCCCTGCTGTGAGATATTCTTCTGTTAAAGCGAAAAGTAAATTCCTCAAGGTATGTTTGCAAATTGCTTTCGTCAATGTTGCCTTGATACCCTTCGTCATCTATACCGGAATATCCCGATAATCCGTCTCTAATGAGGGTACTGCCTATAGCAATGTTTTCTTTTATAAAGCTGTGCAGTTCTAGCTTTGATGCATCCGATATATGTTTTGCGCAAAGTGTTGATAAGTGATAATTGCGAAGTGTTGGGCGATTAGGATTATCGCTCGTTATGCGTTCGAGCTGGACGGCTATAGCGATAAGTTGCTTGTCCGTTGAAGCTGCGACATGTTGCTTGTCCGTCGAAGCAGTGATAAGTTGCTTGTCTTCGAAACAGCGATAAGCTGCTTGTCCTCGAAACAGTACCCTCTTTTTCCGCCTTCAAGCACGCCACCAATGTACTCTTCATCAATCTCAACCGTGCCGGATAACTTATTACGGTCTGCCCTTACCATTGCGACACGCAACTTGTGAAGCAAGCTCCGTACACTTCGATAGCTTTTTAAGCCAAGGTTTTTTTTGTGTAATGTGACCATCAGGTACTATAAAAATAGAAAGAAGGATTATATATGTATATAGAACGGAAATGAATAAATGTCTAATATTAAGCTAGATTTTTCTAAACTAAAAATCGAACGGAAGAAACTGCTATACCAGTATGTCTTCTAAAGCAAATTATATTAAGAGGAGATGCGCTATATGTTAAACGAAGTTCTACGATTATTGAGAATCTCACAAGATTGGACAATAAAAGAATTGTCCGAGAAAATGAAAATCTCATCTTCTTATATCAGCGAAATAGAAAAAGGAGTAAAAAAGCCGTCACTTGACATCTTAGATAAATATAGCTCAGTTATGGGAATTGACAAATCAACCATATTATATTTTGAAGAGGAGGGAGTAAAGAATGGTTATGGATATCAGCACTTACTTTTGTCGATGCTTGAAAAAATAGCAAACTAAATAATAAATACGTTATCAAACATAAATAGCTTAACAGTTCTTATAATTAAGTCGGATATATCAACCTGTTGTCCTTGATTTAATCTTATCTCACACACGTCCAGTTTAGTCAAAATTACTGGACGTGTTTATTACATAACTCAAATATTGAAGAGAGAGCCAATATTAATAACTGTATTAATGAATGCATGTATTATTAAAACGTGTATTAACAATTGTTATTTCATTAAAAAATCGTATTTATTCTTCAACTTAGCTTTTAGTAACTATTATTAAGTAAGAATACTCAGTCAGCAGAAAAATAAAAAACTAAGTCTGCTCTGATTTCTTGATTTGCATGGTTATTTCAGTAATTTCAGTTTTGATTCCGAGAAGTTCAGCTATTTGAGCGATAGTATCTAATTTTTTTCGATACGCTTCCATATCACCAGCCAATTCTTCTACGGCAGTGGTGGCAAACAAGACATCCAACTCTTGAAACACCTCTTTTTTGATACGTTGTAACGACATTCGATACACTCCTTGCTTTGGCAAGGCTGTCTCTGTAGAATGGAAATAGGACAGCCTTCTAACAATTCGCTGTTTTTGAGTAGACGATAGTCATGGTAGGGTGTCGTCTACTTCTTTTTATTTTAACATATGTGGAAAGAAGTTTTATAAAGATAATATTAATCTTTTAAAAAACACTTAATGCAAAATCGTGTAAAACTACAAATAAAATCCTTTCAAAATAAAGATAACCTGATTAAATTTGACCATCAGGTTATTAAAACTCAAAATAATTTTACTATATTTTTTTTGCTCTTATCTCAATGCAAATACCACGAACTCTTCCAGTAAAATCAAGTTTTTTATGACTATAAAAATTTTTCTTGCATTCAATTATTCGTATATCTTTTTTTTCAATCTCACGTACTACGGTTTCGGCTACCTCTATTTTGCGTCCAAGACCAAACACGTAAATAGATTCAATACCATTATTAATTAACTTACTTATGATTGAGGTGTAAGGTTTAATACCCTTCTTTTTATATGTCTCATCATTAGCAGTTAAAACGACTGCAGTTTTAAAATATTCTCTGTTGAAATTTAACTCATCATGAGAACTATGTTCGTTTCTCGCAATTGTACGAAGATAATAAAGAAACTCTTTAGACTCAGCTATTAGTCCAGGATCAGTAAATGCTGGATATGCTTTTTGCCCAGCTTTCATGAATTCGTTCAAGAGTATATTCACAAACATTCCATTTCCATCAAGTGTTGCTATATCTTCTAGGTACTCAAATAAGTCATCATCACTCTCAAATAATGGTGTTAAAATTTTATCATTGAAAAATGACAGAGATTCTTTGGATGCTTCAAGAATAAGTCTTTTAACTATTGAAATATCAGCAGCCTGCATTACTTTTTTGTCAAAATATGTACGCTCTTTTGACAAAAGTCCAGATGATACAAATCCCATCATTGCATTAACAAAGTTTTCGTGTGGATTCGCAGATTGTCTCATACGTATGACAACTTGATTGTTTCTAATGAACGTATCCTTATCTTCGTCCTTCACCCATTCAATTTTTAAATCGTTAGGTAAAAGTCCACTCCTCTCTGCATTTAATGATTTTATTGACTTCATAGCATGTCCACGTATTCGACTAGCAATATGTGTTTTGCGTGCTTTTGAAGAAAAACCTTTGAATAAGCCAGCTAATATTCCTTTTAATAAAATTAATTTGTCAATATTAATTAAGCAAAAAGCAAACACGACAATTACTGCAATTAGTGGTATAGCAATATTAAGATTCCTTGCTATGCGAGATAATTCATCAAGCGTAGGCATGTGTTGAATCCTCTTTATTTCTTAAACTAATAAGATTAAAAACACATTTTTTAAAGTCGCAACAAAACATAATTTCATTATCATGCGGAAAAATACTTGCTAAATTATCAATATTTATTTGTGCTCCGCAAAAATAGCATGTGCAATTATTGTTTAGTACATCATCATAAATGTTTAGTGAGATTAATAAATTCATTAAATCATCATCATGTACAGCCTTAATTTTTGAATCAACCATAAATTTAGCCGCCTTTCCATTGTTAATGAACATAGTATCATATCCTTTCAAATTAATCCATACATACTATGAGTATCACCATAAAATGTGCATTTATATCATGATTATTGTAAATCAAACGTAAATATGATAAAAATATTGAAAGGCAAACAGGGTTGAAACTCTAATCCCACTTCCCTTGTACTATAATTAGAACGAGGTTTTTGAGTATGAAAGACACTTATGTATACCCAGCTATAATATCTATGGATGATGACGGAATTTCCGTTGAGTTTCCAGACTTGCCTGGCTGCGTGTCTTGTGCTGATACAACAGAAGAGGCTGCCAAGAACGCAAACGAAGCGATGCGGCTTCATTTATGGAGTTTGGAAAAAGACAGAGACAGTATTCCAGAGCCAACAGATATTAGGACATTGCAACTAGATAGAAATCAGATCCCTTTGCTGGTAGAAGTATTTATGCCGCCAGTCAGAGAGCGTTTGAATAATCGTTTTGTTAAAAAAACTCTCTCGCTTCCAGCTTGGTTAAATGCTGAAGCCGAAGCAAAGGGAATTAATTTCTCCCAAATACTACAGACATCCCTTAAAGAACATTTAGGAGTGACTCAGTAAAAATCTTCACTATACAAAAGAGCGATCAGCTTAAAATAAATGAATCGCTCTATTTTCGTTTTACAGCTTCGGTACAATTCCATATCCAATAAAAAGAAATTCCTGTGTCGCAGCGACTTATGCCTTTGCACATAAGTATCTAAGTGAGGAAGAATTACAAAGAATATTGGAGGTAGTTGAAATGAGTGATATGGGTACATTGCTTGTAAAAAGCAAAAGTATGGAAATAGCCAAAAGTATGCTAAAGGATAGAGCAAGTATTGAGTTTGTTGCCCGACATACTGGATTTGATGAAGAAACTGTGCAGCAGTTGAAGGATGAACTGGATAACGAATAGGTAAGACAAAAAAAGAAGCCACTAGAATGCCCAACAGCTTCTTTTTTACTTTTTCAATTTCAGTACAATGCCGAACACTCTATCCGTTACAAAAATTTGGGTGGAGTGTTCGACTCCGTACCATGAAGTGGAAAGTTGGTAATGGCTTTGCAGGATTTTGAACTGGGGTAAATCCCAGGGGAAAATTAGGGGAAAATCAATGCGAATTTTTCCCTCGAATAACAAAATGTTAGGTGAAATGGTGAAGAGTAAATGCCCAAATACAAGGCTTTGCGGACATTCGCAAATCTTTACAAACAAAGGCATCAGGAGGTTCGAGTCCCTTCTCGGGCACTCTTGCAGAGGGCAGAATGCCTTCGGCACAGTTCGGATTTCAAAGACTGAATTGTAGAACTAACATATAATCCGAACCATAAGCTGGAGGTAAAACTCATTGGCGAAAGGTTCGGATTTTTGTTGTGGATATAATAAATTATGATGATATATAAAAATGAAAATATGTACAACCTATTCCGATACATAGAAAATAATTTGTCGGTTGATTTGGATGCCGAGCTTCTTTCAAGCATCGGCTATGTTTCCTGTGCTCAACTTTACCGCAACTTTTACAGCCTTACAGGTCATTCTGTCAAAGAATATATCCGAAAACGCCGAATATCCAATGCCTGTGAAAAAATAAAGTGTTCGGATATACCCCTCGCTATTATTGCGGAAGAAAGCGGTTATCAGACGCAGCAGGCTTTTCACAAACAATTTAAAAACATAGTAGGGATGACACCGCTTGAATACCGTAAGTCAGATTTATATTTTTACTTTTACCCATTCACAATAAATGAGAACAATTTTGCCGTTAAGGTAGGGACGGAAACAATCCCCGAATATACAATCACCCGATTTTACGACTCTTGTTTGATTGGCATTGAAGATAAGGCAATCGCTGCACTTGGCGATATAAATGGTCGGGTTTTTGGCAGGCACGGTAAGCAAATCGGAAACCAATTATGTTACGAAGTAATGACAGAGCAAACGGGAGTGGGAAATCCAGATTTGTATGCCACTTGTGTAGTTAATTACAGCGAACCGGAAATAGATGATGCATGGAACTACCTTTATAATACTTGGTTGGCAGCAAGTATGTTTGAGGAATCTGGCAATGCTTATTTTGAGGAATATATCTTTTCAAATGGCAAACCACGCAAATTAAAACTATATCTTCCGGTAAAAAAGCGGAAAACAGAACAGCATATCTCCATTACAACCGAAAATTGTATGACGTTTATTATTGCACAGGAGAGTGGATACAACGCTGAGCGAAAATCATCGGAAAAAGTTATGACTTTTTTACAAGAACGTCATCCGCTCCTGATACGAAACGCACAAAAATTTTATGTATGTGCTTATGGCGATGTTTGCGAGTGTGGAATTGAGTGCGGAAACGATTTGAGATTGCCAAATGGTAACGGCTTAGAAATAATAAAAATTCCGGCAGGGCAGTATGCGGTGCTGCCGGATGACCGTTTGGGCGATGTTCGTATGGGCAACAGGAAAATGGATTTATGGTTAAAAAACAATAGTATTCCTCACGAAAGCAAGCCTGCCTTTGCGGTTTACGAAACCCTGAATGGCAAATATGATACCGAAAATATACGTATGAAATTATATAAACAGTTGAAAAATGATAAAAACGGATAACGCAGCCGCTTTCGTTTAAGATAAAATATTGTCATTAAAAAAGTTTGCTCCGCAAACTTTTAACAACCAGCCGTGAACACCGAAACCAAAGGTTTCGGCAGGAAAATGCGTAGCAGTTTCCTGACACACCAAAAAGAGGAGGACGAACCGTATGAGTGAACTAAATAGAAAAATTAAGCAAGCACCGGAAAGTTTTAGTCCGAAAGTGAAACCGGAAATTATCAGCATGGCGGAACGGTCACAGCAAAATAATGATTATCCCATTGAATTTATATTGCCCGATAAAAGTATGAAAATCCCGCCTGAAGTAAAACACTACGGTCCGGCATATTTTGCGCCATCCAATGAATTTGCTCATTTCTTGGATTATTCCGGGCAGGGGTACGGTTTAATCTTTGACGGTGATTGGTGTAAGGATAGAAATTACACAATCGCAGAGGTTTTTTCCGGTCATGCTACACAGCCTGTTTGCATGGAGTGTCATGCTGCACCGGAAGGACAAAAATCATTTTGGGAGCTTATGGGCTTCCCGTATTGTCAAAAATTTTTCGCTGATTCTACAAAAGAAAATTACATGAACGAACAGGATATGAAGGATATGATAAAATACGCTCTTTGCACCCTTGGGCAACCGGTCATCATACCGCAGAGCGGCTATTTTACGGGCAGCATCGTTATTGGATATAAGGATAATGGAAATGTCCTCGTAGTGTACCGTTATTTGCCTTACTTTATGGATATGGAAAACAATGCGCAGCCCATAACAGGAGAGATTAAAGATTGGTACAATAACGACACTTCATTATTTATAGCCGGAAAGCGAGAAAAGGCGTTGTCACTTTTTGATATTTATAAAGAAGGAAGCCATCTAATTCATGAGCAGCTTGCTGAAAATATACGCAGCGAAAGTCGGCATTATTATGACGAATGGGAATCTTTTTTGCGTATGAGCAAAGATGAAATGATTGAAAAAGTTAAATGCACTAAATGGGTTCCGGGCGGTGAGCTGTATCATTATAATAAAAACGATGATACCGACGAGAACGTTTGGAAGTTGATTTATGAATCTCATAACAATACATGGTGTATCATGGCAGAAGCTCGATTTTATGTCATGAACTTTTTTGGGCAAATGAATGAGTTTTTCCCCGAATTAAAAGAAGAATTGAAAGAGTTAGAAAACCACTTTTATTACACTCAAGATATAATGGGCAGCCAGTATAATAAAGAAATCGAAGACCCGGTTAAGCCGGATGTTTTTGAAAATCAGGACGTTCGTAACCGCATGGCAGATTGCGTAAAACGATTCCGAGAAGCGGATGAAAAAGGTCTTGAAATGGTAGAATCATTTTTAACAAAAGACTTCTTCGGAGAAGTCTAAACATAAAAAATGAATAAGACAAAAGAGATTTTCATTTTATGTGGAAGTCTCTTTTTTTGTGTGTTAAACTTAGTATAGCGAACGTTAAAAAAATCTGATGAGGACAATAATAATGAATGTTTTTGATATAATTGGACCTATAATGATTGGACCTTCTTCTTCTCACACTGCTGGAGCTGTAAGAATGGGCAGAGTTGCATGGAAAATTCTTGGTGAAGATGCTATAAAGGCTGACATTTCGCTTATTGGGTCTTTTGCCATGACTTACAAAGGTCATGGAACGGATAAGGCTTTAATCGCAGGAATTTTAGGCATGAAACCAGATGATTTAAGGATTCCAAGAAGCTTGGATATTGCAAAAGAATCTGGATTAATGTATACATTTTCTCTAAAAAAAATAGCCAATGCGCATCCAAACACTGCAATTTTAAAACTATATGGGAAAAATGGAGCAAAGTGTACAGTTGAAGGTGTTTCAATTGGTGGTGGAAATATCCAAATAACTAAACTTAATGGTATGGAGGCTGCTTTTAATGGGGAAAAGGATACACTAATTATCCCTCATGACGATAAACCGGGAGCAGTTGCCGCTGTCACAAGTCATCTGGCAAAGTTTAATGTAAATATTGGTAACTTTAGGCTGACAAGACAGCGGAAAAACCAGCTTGCAATTATGACAATTGAACTTGACTCGATGATTGAAAAAAATGTTGTCCAAGGAATCAGGGAGCTTGATGGAATTGTTAGTGTAGTTTATATGCATCCGGCACAATAAAAAGTTTGCAAAGCAAACTTTTAACAACCAGTTGTGAACACCGAAACCGAAGGTTTCGGCAGGAAAATGCGAAGCAGTTTCCTGGCACATTAAATGTTAAAAAGGCGGAATTTTATGCAAAGTTATTTATCAGTTGCGGAAATTGTAGCTGCTTGCGGTGATGGGAAACTTTCTGATTTTGTATTAAAAGACCAAGCAGCGTTTATGGAAATATCAGAAGAAAAAGTTTTTTCTAAAATGAAAGAAAGTTTTGAAGTCATGAAAAACAGTGCTGCTGAAGGTTTAAAGGAAGGACTTCGTTCTGTAAGTGACCTTTCCGGGGGCGATGGGTACAAAATGGCAAAGTTTACGTTGACCGGGAAGACAATAGCCGGTTCTTTTTGTGCAAATGCAACTGCCTTGGCTGTTGGAATCCAAGAATATAACGCTGCGATGGGGAAAATTGTAGCAACACCAACAGCAGGCTCATGCGGAATTTTGCCGGCTGGAGTTATTACAATGATTAACGAGCATGGAATATCTGAGGAAGATGCAATAATGTCTCTATTTACAGCCGGTGCAATTGGTATGGTTATTGCACAAAAAGCAACAGTATCTGGTGCGCAAGGAGGCTGCCAGGCTGAATGTGGTTCTGCCGCAGCAATGACAGCTGGGGCACTTGTTGAAATGATGGGTGGAAATGCATCACAAGTTGCTCATGCAGCAGCAATTGCACTGCAAAATCTTTTAGGGTTAGTTTGTGACCCTGTTGCCGGACTTGTGGAAGTTCCTTGTATACTAAGAAATGGTGGTGGAATTGCCATCGCAATAAATGCAGCAGACTTGGCACTTGCAGGAGTTGAAAGTGTAATCCCGCTTGATGAAGTAATTTCTGCAATGGGCGAAGTTGGACAAGCTATACCGGAAAGTTTAAGGGAAACATCTCTTGGAGGACTCGCTGCAACTCCAACAGGAATAGCAATCAAAGAAAGATTGTTTGGCACATCGAAAGTTACTTGAAAATAGGAACAACCATAAATCATGTCTCATATGATAAAAGCAACAAACATATGGGACGTGATTTTTTTATGTTCGTAAGCAGAAACTCAAGGCGATTAGGTAGGAATACTTTTACAATACCAAGAATAAATATGCCAAATCCGTTTTCACCACCGCATCCACCATTTCCACCGGTGCCACATCCTCCGGTACCTCCTCGTCCACCAGTTCCTCACCCACATCCACCAAGACCACAGCCCCATCCACCACACCCGGTTCCACCGCATCCGCCACACCCACATCCCCTCCCTCCAGCACCATTTACAGATTATGGTCCATTTCCTTTTGTTGTAAATATCGAGCAGGCAACAAAAAATAATACAAATTACCGCCAGGCAATATGGACGGGTAAATATCTACAGTCAACCTTGATGGCAATACCTCAGGGTGGTGATATAGGTCTGGAACTACACAAAGACACAGACCAATATCTAATGATTGAAGAAGGTCAAGGTTTGGTTCAAATGGGTGAAGCGAGGGATCGTTTACACTTTAGGCAAACTGTGTTTAAAGGTTTTGCAATCTTTGTTCCAGCAGGAACATGGCACAATATCACAAATATTGGTAATATTCCACTGAAAATCCTCTCTATATATGCTCCACCACACCATCCAAGAGGGACAGTTCACCCAACAAAAGCAATTGCGGATTTAATGGGAGACTAGTACTCTCATGTTAACCACCCCTTGCACAACCGAAACAATGTGCTATAATACTAAGAATAAGTCACGATAAAGCAGATGCAGTAGGCGAACCTTTGTGGTTCGTTTGCTGCATAACATAAAGCAGGAGGAATTTAAATGAAACTAGTTATGGCAATAATTCATGATGAAGATGCTTTTCACATTATGGATCACTTAAATGCAAAAGGTTTTAGCGTAACAAAATTAGCCTCAACAGGGGGTTTCCTTCGTGCAGGAAACACAACCTTAATTTGTGGTGTAACAGAGGAAAGAATACCTGATTTAGTGGACATTGTAGAAAAAAAATGTAAGAGCCGTAAGCAAATAACATCAGTAAATGCAATGAACGTAAGTGCAAATGAGAGTTTTGCACCATATCCGGTAGAAGTAACAGTTGGGGGCGCAACAATTTTTGTATTAAATGTAGAAGAGTTTAGGAAAGTATAAATGGAGATGAAAGTATCAGAAATGCTTGCTGCAAGATTTAATGAAGCAAGTGCTGTTAAAGAGCGTACAAACAAGGAAGATTTTAAATTTACCTTGAGCCGGTTAAGTGATGAGGGGCTTGCCGAACGTTTACAAAATTTGCTTAGTGAAATAGGGGCACAAGGTAAGCGAGTAGCAGACCATATGGATTTTACGGAGCTTAAAACTTATAGGGGATTGATTAAAACTTTTATTGATGAAGTTGTTTCTCATTCTCATGAGTTTAGCCGTGAAAATTTTTTGGATCGTCGAGGTCGCCATCATGTATATGGGATTGTACGTTTAGTTGATAAAGAATTGGACAAAATGGCACAGGATTTATTATTGCAGGAGAAAAACCAGCTTTCTTTACTTGAAAAAATTGATGAAATTAATGGTTTGCTTCTTGATATGATTGTATAAGCTATGAGTCATGCTTATATTTTTTATGGAGAAGATAATTTAGCTGTTAGAAATCAAGCTCTTGATTTTGCTAAGAGTTTAAATTGTATGGAATCAAATGAAAGTTTTTGCGGGAAGTGTTTAAGTTGCCGTACTCTTGATAGCAGAAATAATCCAGATACAATTTTTGTAAAAGGCACTAAACAAAAGGGTATTGGTGTTGACGATATACGTTTGCAAGTTTTAAGTGAAATGTCACAAAAGCCATTTAGATACAAGTATAAAATTTTTATTGTTGAAAATGCAGAAACTCTAACTCCTGCGGCGCAGAATGCCTTGTTAAAGACAATTGAGGAACCTGCGTCTTACGGGGTTTTTTTGTTTGTTTCACCTCATCTGCACAACTTTTTGCCGACAGTACTT
>Ga0131853_10009533_pt1 | contig 17759 bp, 18 predicted proteins | sample TergutLab28metaG_FD_92764 | JGI IMG/M metagenome (GOLD analysis project Ga0131853, IMG submission 92764) | Labiotermes labralis P1 segment gut microbial communities from Petit-Saut dam, French Guiana - Lab288 P1 (version 2) (version 2) | ecosystem: Host-associated > Arthropoda: Insects >... | reverse complement strand
TAACACTTCTGCCAGTAACTGGTTCCAGTGTTGGATGGTCCTATTTACAAAAGAATATTTCCCTATATCCATCCTTTGCCTCCTACTCCTAATTTTCCTTTCATGATCTACCCTGCTCAGATAATGTGGCCGTTCTAATCTGTCACCAATAGGCTTCCACGCGCATTCCCCAGAGTATGCTTTGAAGAGGGCACATACGCATGGTAACTTTCTACACGACGCCAAAGTTTCCCAGTTCGGACTGTTTTTATGATGTGCAAATTTGGCCGCTTTCTTTTGCACCCTGTCTAACGCACTTATTTGTCCCTCCCTGTACGGATCCCAGCACATGGCCCCATATTCAAGAATCAGACATACAAGTGACATGTAGGCTAAACTTTTGGTATCACTATTACCCTTTTTTAGTGTTCGCATTGTGAAATGTAGTGCTTTATGTAATTTTATTTCGAGTGCACCAACTTGTATTGTACAGTATATCAAGGATGCAGAAAATTTGAATTGTGACATATGCATTTTTATCTCTGAAGTGTGAGAGGGCAGCATATGCAGCAACAAGTAATTTCTGTATGAATGTGAAACAGTAGGATGTGCAGTCTTGCTATGTGCTTGCAGTGATAAAGTTACCATGTAGGGGTTAACAGTAATTCTCAGGAACAACAAAGTTTCAATTTTGATTCCATACCATTTTTATATACTGGTGGAAAGATCCATTGATAAATAAATTGGAAGTCTTGTATTCTTGGAAGTATATACATGTCAAGGTCAGTTGATGACTAATGCTTTCTGTTAGACTGTGAGAGTGACTGCTTATGCTGCAAGTGACTCATGTACATACTTGTACGGTAAATCATAAACTGTCCTATATTCTCAGGAGTGATATCATGTTATGCTTTGTAACAAGTACATACAATGAATGCAATCACTCTTTTAGTAGGCATAACTGTATTTTTTTACAATAAAGCAACTTTCTATATGTTTCAATGCTTTCTGGGTCAGAATGTATAAATTTGAAATGTTTTCAATTATTAACTTCACAGTGTCTACATGCATGATAAAAATAGGAGGGATCGCAAGGTAGCATGGCACTGTGTTTTTGTACCACTTAATTTTTGATAATTGATCTTGCCTTAAGATGACCAGAAAGGATTAAAATGTGTAGAAATTTGTTATAGGTGAATAAAAAAGTAGTTGTGCTGACTGAAAGAGTTATTGCATTTATTGTATAAACTGATCATCTGGTATTTTGCAATGTTATGTTTACCTTAGAAACTTGTGTAAGGTCCAGTGGTGGACATTTTGAATATGGAGCTGAAGTGTTTGAATTCATATAAATTAGGAATTTATTTCATTTGTTTAAGACTGAGTTCTTTCACACGTGTTATTTCATAGTATTAAGAAACTTATTGGAATTCTTAATTTAATCCAGTTGATAGCTGATAAAAAGAGTCTGAGTGAGAAGTGTGAAAGTCTGGTCTTGGAACTGAAGAAATCTGATGAACGTCACACAAATGCTTTGAAAGTGGTAGAACATCGTCATTCCGTAGAGTTACAGAGACTGCGGGAAATGCATGCAGCTGCTGAAAAGCGCCGTAGAGAAAGATGGATTGATAATAAGACAAAGAAGATTAAGGTAGCATGCAACATATTTGTGTTCACTGTTGAAGGTCGCTTGTATAAGTATTTTGTTGAGATGATACACTAAAATATCAATGGTGAATGATTTTTCCTGTGTCTGTTTACAATTGAGTTATAGGAGGAGACCTCATGGATGGTAGTTCTTTGATCTGTTTGTTTGTAGGATGAAAATAAATTAATGTTCAAGCTGTTCATACTGTGATTCCTTTTTAAAAAATAATTTGAAAATATTTTGCAACCCTTGTTCTGAGATGTCTAATTTTTCAGATACACTTGCTGTGAAATGTTGCAACACGCTTCTCAACAGTGTTTTTACAGTGTTGAAGTGTGTTGTTAAATACACTCAGGGCTTGGTTGTGGTCAAATGCTCATGGCCTACACACATGCTAAATGCTGTGACATTGTCTTAACCTTCAGTGCCTGCAGAAGTCAAGCAGGTGCTACTGCATGGGAATACGTGTCACTTCATCCTGGTTGATGTCATCCAGGCACTAATGTGTCCTGACAGTTAGAGTAGCATCTGTGGGTCAGGATGTGTAACACCTGTAGCAGTTCTGAATGAAGGTCACTCATGGACCATATGGACACCAGCCAATGAAGATGCTATAACTGCAGCAGAGGAATGAGAGCCACTGAGGGGCTGCCGTGATATTGCATAAGAAATGGGACTGTGCTGACTGGTGATCATTGAAATAGTCTATGATGATCAACTGCATCAGTACCACTGCTTGCAGGTGCATGTCAGTTCCCAGGTGATTGTCCACTATGGATCGAGTTTTGTGAATGGCTGCAGCATGAAGATGCTGTGGATGATCTGTTTTTGTACTGCATTCTGTGGACTGACAAAATGTGTTTAATGTGTGAAGGCATGTTTAACACTCAGCAGAGACACCTCCTCTGGTCACGGAATAAGCCTCACATTATCTGTGATTGTGGATATGAAGCGTTCTTCACCATAATAGTATGGGCTGGTGTTGATGGGGACATTGTCATGGGTCTATATCCACAGTCTGGCAGACTCATAGGTACCATAATTTTCTCAAAACTGCTTCTAGCTCTAAGGCAAATGTAGTTTCAGCATGATGGAGCTTCAGCACGATATGGGAATATATCCAGAAAGGTGGACTGGACATGAAGGGCTGGTTGCGTGACCTTCTCAGTTGCTAGACCTAAATCAATTGGATTATTTCCTGTGGGGACACCTAAAGGAATATATTTACACATTCCATCCGAGGACTATGGAGGCTGTTGCAGCAAGGCTTCAGGTATCTGTGGGAACAGCTGGTGCCATTGTATTAAGGCTTGTCCAAGAGAATTCCATGTAGTGCACTGCCATATGACCAGAAGTGGTTGGAGGCTACTTCAAGCATCTGTTGTTACTGTGAGGCATCAATGGTTGAATTGTTTGATACCTTGGGCCATTTGATGGTAATGTGCATTTAAAAAACTAGACTTAGGAAATCGAGTGTATAATATTTTAAACTATTTTGTAAGAAGAAATTACAGTATGAGAGCATGCGTGAAAATTTTGCTTCATCCTGTGTTTTGTACCATGCAAGCCAAGTCTGTTTGTAGATGTACACGCTCATTCAGTTATGTTATGAATAAGTGGCTGTTATGTACAGAGATCCAGTAATGGGAGCTGTGCTGTTGCGTTTAGTCAATTCAAAATGCCCCATATTGTACATATATGAGCACATAAGAAATTTGCCACAATTAATACCTTGTCCTGTGTCTCTGTTGGTTATGAGCACTTGTTTAGGTAAAAAGCAAATTTGTCCCTGGCCATGCCATGATGGCATAGAGGGAGATTAAGTATTAAGTTCCACTCCTTCTTAACCTTGGCACTAGATGGAGGTGACTGATCAACTTCACAACCCAGCTGCTTCATTCCTAGGAAGGAACCCCAATTCCCATTGAATAGGAGAATGGGTAGGCCCCAAGGCTGGTCTAAACGGTTTTAGAAAGAGAAAATCTTTTGCCCCTACTGGGATTCGAACCCCAGCAGTCCAACCTGTAGCTAGTCACTGTACTGACTGTGCTATCCGAGCTCCCATACAAATCTACGTATATTCACAAATGAATGGTGCTGTAACCACTGCAAGGCTTTGAGGCTTCACATAAACTGGAGGTTGATAGTGGTGTATTTCAAAATAACATGGCATTCAAAAGAACTGGATAGCATTTTAGTGGTAAGACAGCTTGGTTGTCAGCAATTCTGTGTGACTTATGAGCACTTGTTGCATGTTCAAGGCTGGCCTGATTGATTTTTTTTACCTGCAGTGTACAGACATATTGGCATGCATATTAAGAAATGAAATCATTCATCTTAGAAATAAAATGTGAATGTTACAGGAAAGTTTGTCACTGTGCATAATACCACATCATGTAGATATATAAGGGGGCAGAGGTGAAACATTATGCGTGTTTAAACAATTTTTTTGAATAAAGGCACATACGAATGGAAAGGAATTCACCCAACAGACACATGAATGCAATAAGTATTAACACTGTACTACAGTTTCATACGGTCATTTGTGTGCACGTTCATGTGCATATAAGAGAGGCAACAACATCAGTATAGCTTTATTAAAAGGTCCTTAGTGTCTTATCTGCCCTTAAACTGTTGTTTTCAGATAGGAGATTCTCCAAGCCTAAATAAACATGGTTTCAAATTAAAAAAATATATATATGACAACAAAATATATGAACATTCTTTCTGATGTGATGAAACAGATGAGCTTTTAACACTGAAGTTGATAAAATAAACAGAAACTAGTATGTTGTGGTCCATCTTATCAATTCAGTTACATTAATCGAACAGAAATTTTGAAATAAAATATAAATAATACCACTTTTATTTTATTTAATCTTGCACACCCTATGTGCCTCATATTTTTTAAGTCTTTGATTGGAATATGGCACACTTTTTATATACATTATTTGAGAAGAGTGCATAAAATGGTGACATAATGACGTTGTTGTCTGTCAGTGTTTCATCTCCAGAACTACTGATTCAATTGCAATAAACAATAAAAGCTGTTAGTCATAGTTCAGTATAACCTCCACATTACACTAAGCTGAAATTTAATGTAATCACTGTTTTTAAAATAGACCTCATCATAAATAGTTGATGTAGTTCATAAACATAAATCATGTTGGTTGTATTTGAAGCATATCTGGCTATGGTGATTTAACAAACTAGCAGAAGAATTATGTTTTGAAATTTTTTCCGTAGGAGATGACAGTGAAGGGCCTAGAGCCAGAACTTCACAGGATGAATACAAGACATCAACAAGAGATATCAGACTTAAGGTTGTTACATAAGCAGGAACTGGATGAACTTGAATTACGTGCTGCTCGGAAGACAGCTCAACAGATGGAACAACTCAGAGACTTTCTCACTGCTGAAAAGGAAGAAGCACTAGCCAGAGAGAAAGAACTTTTCAGACAGAGGTAATAACAACATTCTGCTTCAGTCTTGTTCTGAGGCAGCCAGTATCATCATGTGACCAACTGTCTCCCCTTCTCCATCTGTCTCTTTTATTTGCCTTCTGTACACAAGGTTCCCCCATCGATTTGTATACATTTCTTCTTTCCTCCATATACATTCTACCTGCAGTCCAATTTCTTTCTTTTAACTACACTAACACTACAGAAAGAAGTCTATCACTATGTTTTTTGTTGCTATTATTTACTTACATCTACTCTCTTACACATCCAAATATTATTAGGACCTTGTTTTCAGACACTGAATAAAATAACAATTTTATACAGGATGACCAAGGAATCAGCATACCCGCACCTAATCTACCATGTGTATTTGTATGTGCACACTGTGCCCATGGTATACTCTGAAACTCAGCTGTGGTAATCACTTTCAGGTGACCAAATTATTTTTCAACATAAAGTTATATGAATATGTACATGTCGTAACTTTATGTTGTGCATACCATGTAGATTTAGTGCTTATATTTATTGTTATTATATATCAACAAGCTTTGTCACAGCATCTGTCAGAGAGTGTTGTTTACAACAGATGCATTTTGACATCTCTACTGGCAACATCAACAGTATTGACTTCACAGACATAAGTTGTGTTTGTCTTGAGTTACATATCAGTTCATACTGACTACTGCAGTGTGCAGATATATGAAGTGTGAGTACTAATGCAACAATAGAGAAACAGAAATTCATCTTATATCCAAAAGTGTGTTATAAAAAGGTAAAGGTAAAGGTCACCCCATGACATGCCTCTGCAAGCACAGAGGGGAGGTGGAGGTATAGTTCCAGCCTATTCTCAACCCAGCACTAGAAGGAGATGGGTCGTCAGCACCATACTGCAGACTTATTACTTCTGACAAAGACCAGGTTCCCATTGTACAGGAGGCTGGATGGGCCTTGGGGCTACTTTGGACGGCACAGAAAATCTTGCCGCCACTGGGTTTCAATCCACAGATCATCTAGCCTGTAGTGAGATGCCATATCAACTACACTATCCTGGCTGCCCAAGACTTTATTGTGGTTAGGTAAATACAGTAAGTGCATAGTGCACAAGTCCAATCATATAATTGGTGAATGGTGCATGTGAAATGTTTGTTATCTGTATCCTGCAGAATTGAGAAACAAGCAGAGCAAGAACAACTGGAATGCCAAGCACAACAGCGCAGGTTGTTAGCTGAAATTCACAGAGAAAAAGAAAGACTTGTGGAGAAAGAGACAAGAATGAATCAAGAATTGGAGGAAACTAAACAAAATTTATCTAGAGAAAGTACCAAGGTTATAGAAAGACTGAAACAAGAGCATCAGGAGGCGGTGGAAGCATGCAGAACTAGACATCAGGTTTGTGGGATTTATAACATATAAGAAGAGTCTTGATATTTTAATTTGTAACTTAAAAAATGAAGTCATTCTTTTGTCTGTAAATATTTTCAAGTAGTCTGATCTGGTATGAAAGGCCATTTTTTTTGTACGCTGATTCTTTATGTACTTTAAAACATCATACTTTTGCTAACTGGCTTAGAAAATAATGGGATGTTAGAATGATGGTAATATAGAAATTTGTGTGAATTAATTTGTACCTGTCACAGACTGTATTAATGTTCTGAATGTTATGTACTGTTATACTGGCACTGTGCTTAGAACACACGTCTTTTAAGTTCTACCATAACATAGATGAAGCAAAGGGACATCTCTTTCTGTGGATTTTAGTTAGGTGGGATGCTGCAGATAAAGTGCTGTGCCATGTCACTTATGGGAGAAGTGATGAAGTTTGTGTAAAGAAATGCTAACCATAAAACTTTAGTCTGACACAAGCCATGGAGATGGGAGGAAAAACCAAGCTATTGGGGTTGCCATAGCACATGAAACCATGGGAGGTAATTGGTTAAATTATTGCTACATAATTTTTGACACTAACAAGTACAATTACAAATAATAATGTTCAGAATACTGAATTTCAGACATGATACTTCTGTATGAATGTAAGTAATATTCACCTCCATCAAAATGGTTGGAGTCCTTAAGCACCGTCTTATTTGTAAACAAGATAAGTGGAGAATATGATTTTAACTGTGTACTGGCACCTACATTTTGAGCCATACTGACATGTATAGAAAACAGTATTTTGTTCTGCCATCCACAGAATGAATTGAAATCTTTTAAAGAAGCATTAGAACTTGAGAAAGAAACTTGGATACTAAGCTATAAGAAAGACCAAACAAAACGAATCTCTGAACGGGAAACGGAGATACGTGACCAGTGTAAAAGGGAGCGAGATAAGGAGATTGAACTTGTAATAGAGAGGCTGGAAAGCGATGCAACACAAAGCAGGGCAGAGCTGGAGCAAGCCATGGACAACAGACTAAGGTAAAAAGGAGGTTGTGAAAGGAAAGAAAATTACTAGATAACAGAAGTTATTTTATTTATAGCTGAGGCCAAATGCTGATGTGTGTTTTCAGACGATTAAAAGAAAAGTTTGATGCTGAAGTCAGGGACTTGGAAATATCAGAGCAAGCAATAAAATGCAAGTATAATGAGACAAAAGGTAAATTAGTAGAGAAAGAAGATGAGGTTATTAATCTAAAAACCAATGCCAGACAGATAGAGAAGGAACTTGAAGAAGCAAAGAAGGTATGTATGTACTAATGCTAAAATCAAGATTACATGAAAATTATTAGGAAAACTATATTTTATAAAAGAGAGAAAACAGTTTTTGAAAAGACGTAATTGTGTCTAAGGTGATGAAAATGTATCTGACTCATGGATTTCCAGATTCCAATCTTTCCTACACTTAACAAGAAAATCAAATGATTTACATTCACATTTTCTGTGTTATAAAATGATACATGGTACAGGTGACATTTATACATTATTTTGTTGTCAGCATTTTCACATTTCCTACTCTTTATTTCACCTTTCCACCTTCACCTGCACCATCTCTGTTTTGAAATTTGAAGTTCACACAGCAGTGTTGCTGAAGCATCAAGTCTTCTGGGATGGTATGCCATGTTGGGTTAAGTGCAGTGGAGTTCGATTAAATGAGGTATACAAACACTTTGATGCCAAGAACTTTATTCTGGCTGAGGTGTGTGGTGTATACATGGAACGGTGGTGGCAGATGATGTACTTCAGACCCACATGTATTCACCATTGACATTTCAACATTTGTCTCACCATGGTACCAAGACTTGTATTCCATTGCAGGTGAAACCAGTATCAAGTGTCTGTAGCCAGAAGATGGCAGCTTGTTGCATATCAGCATCTGTTGCAAATTGCATGCAAGCGAGTGCTTCTTAATGGTTCCAAAGAGATATAAATCACTGGGCATGAGGTTGGGACTGCAGGGAGGAGGGGTGGTCCCTATCTTTCCAGCCATAGTGCTGTAACCAGTCTTAAGTCCAGTTGGCAGTTTGAGACCACATGATCCCATTTATATGGCTTCATTAACACTTTGCCTTCATGCCACTTATAAAGACGTGATTTCTATCCCAGGCATCATTGATGGGAAATGTATTTCAATGTTTTCTTGCACGACGTCCTGCACATGCATTTGCCAGCTGGTCTGGCCCACTTATCACTTCAAGGTTATTGACAGCTTGATGCAGCATGTTTGTGTCTCAGGTTACAAACAAACAGACCAGTCCTGACCCCCTATTTTTAGAACCATTAGACTGCAACAAAGAGACCACTGATTCAGATACTACCTGTTTTCTTTCCTAACTTCTTTCATTTGCAATCATGGCTTTGCATAGGAGTGTTCTGAAAGAGGACAATATTTTGTGAGAACTGTCACTTGATGAAGCCATGATCCCATGGTGGGATCACCTGAAAATTAGGACATACAATCCAGGGAAAATAACCAAATATAATGTGCTGGTGAGAATGGGGTGTGAGGCAGTATTGGGTTATATCTGCAACGTGGAGATATACTCAGCTGAGGGAAAGAAGTTGGAGGACACAGTGTTATCACTTTTAGACAGAAACTTGGGCCAAAATCATCACATGTATCAGGACATGCTTTATAACAGTGTGAGATTAGCTCAAACATTACTAGACAGAAACGTGAGAGTCTGCAGCACTATGAGGGCTAACAGGAACATTCCACGTGACCTAGAAGGAGAAGGCAAATGCTTGAATAAAGAGCAGTTAGCATTCCGGAGGAAAGGTGACATAATGGTGCAAGTGTGAAAAGACAAAAGACTTGTGCAAATGATAAGTACAATCCATGACACAAGAATTGTAAACACAGGGATGAAAGAAAAGAAAATGAATATAGAAATAAAGAAGTCTTATGTTGTTGTCCAGTGCAATAAATTCATGAAGGGCATTGACAGGGCATACCAGTACCTCAGTTACTACTCATTTCTGAGGAAAAGTGTAAAATGGTGGGAAAAGGTGGTATTGCATCTGTCAAACTGTGCACTTTTTGATGTATTTTTTTTGTGTACAGGACACTAAATACAAAAATATCAGTAAATTACAAGAATTTGTGCACAAGGTAGGAAGGTCCTGGATATCAGAAATGCAGAATCAAAGTGAGTCAATTTCTGATGACCTTCAATTGCCAGAGAAGTAAACAGATGCCAGTATGAAGCAAGGTGTCACCTCCTTGCTAGAGACACCTGACTCCAATTTCTCTATGCTGGTGTACAAACCTTGTCATGGTGGGATAAATGCTTAAATATCAGTGGTTATTATGTGGAGGTCTGCCATATATATATATATTCAGGTCAGAATAAAGTTCTTGGCATCAAAGTGTGATGTTGTTTTCTGAAATGTGCTTGTAGTGTCCATTGTTTCAAAGGATCGACTTGCCCAAACACACAGCATAACATTCCACAAGACTTGAGACTTCACCATCAGAATTGTTTAATGTTGATGACTCATCTACCATGCAACTCATCCATTCAGCTGCATGCAAGGTCTAGCCCATTGTTATGGTTTATTCATTTTGAATTTACGTATGACTCTGACACATTCATACTTTATTTTGTGCTCTGAGTAATTATTTACAGCTCTTGTATCTTAGTATGTATGAAAAGTGATTATATTTATGCTTAATTTAATCTTGAAATGCTGATATTTTGTGCATTTGGTATTGCAACGTCTGTTATTTTACTAGGGGTGGCCAGCTTCATGAACTTAAGGAGTAATGCTGTTGGAGGCAATGCACACAAGAGCCACACATTGATAAAGGAATATATTTTTCCCTTATTTGATGGTTTCTTATTCCTGTTCATCCAGTTACAATACATTAATTTCAGATAGTTACGAGTTTTCTTTTGTTAGAAATCTTTTAAAACACCATTCACAGTGGGCTTTGTATGCATGTAATCTGAATATTATTTTTACAAGCAACATGCATGAGCCACACCCTTGACATGTAAGCCATGTTGTGGTCACTGTTGTATTATACAGTATTACCATATTTTCTCGCATTCAAGATGGGGGTTTTGCTTAAATATGATGCTTAAATATTGGAGGTCATCTTAACCTTTTGACGCCTAATGTCAACTATAGTGGTCGTACCGCACCGCTAACATCTAAAGTTGCATTTTACATATTTATTCAACAAATATAGGTACCGAACATTTTAAACATGGTATATACTCTACGTTTTTTCTCTTTAAAATGCAATTTGGTTCATAATTCTAACGTATTTGGTTCCTGTATTGTTCACATTTTATATACAGTGTGTGCTAAAATTGAAAAAATAATTCCGGCACCAAAAGGTTAAATTGGTGTATGAAGTACCAAACCAGATCACGCTTAACCAGACCCTGTGCAGCCAAACCAAGGCGTGCATCACCAAATCGTCACGTGTAAACAAAAGTGAAAACAGAGCATGACTGAAGGCAACTGACAGTCTTCTTTTTTGGGACCTTGTCCATCGTCTACTTTTTTAAAGAAGCACAACCTTTCGGAAACCAGCTCTGTTTCAGTTTTCAGGCAAAGAAGCACTTAACCTGATAGACCCCATAGATTGAGTTAGTCTTAGTCACTAGGCACCATATGAACATAATTTTCTAAGATGTTCACCTAGGAACAGATCTAATCCAAGGGTAGTAAAAAGAAAATGGCTATTGATAATTTAAAATTTAACTACAGGCTCAAAAATAAAACCTGGACCAATCCACAAATTAAAAACCATAGAAAGGGCCATGAACTCAGACTGATCAGATCATAGACACAACACAGAAATCCAGAACATGTGTATTTAAAATACTTAACACCACTAACACGATCTGTGGAAAAAAATTGTGAATCCTCATGCGTTCAAGTAAGTTTATAAACCAAGAAATATAAATGTATTATTTAGTCAATGTTGATCATAATGGCATGAGAGCATATTTCACCAGAAGTGACTGTGAAGGGTTTTATGAAGTGCTGTACATCCAGTGCAGTGGTTGAGAGTGGAGTTGATACGTTGTGGAATGGAGGATGGGAATGTGAGTGAGTGTGTCGGAAGACAAGGCACTGATTGTGAAAATGGAGACAGTGATGCTGATTGGTAAAATTACAGGCAATCTGATGTGCTTTGTTTATTAAGTGTATGAAAATAACAGTAAAAGATTTTTTCTTAGCAGCTGTTTTATTTTTGAGGGGTTGTCTTTGATTTGGATAAATACATTTTACATTGGCTGGCAAGTTTTATTTGGGGGGTTGTCTTAGATTAGAGTCATCTTGCCTTTGGGTGAATATGGTATACTTCTCCTGTTTTATGCATTTTCAATGTATGTTACAATTTTTAGATACAGAAGACTCACATGTATTGAGAGATATCTGTACATGCCAGTGTCTTATTTTCTTTTAATTTTACATTTTCCCACAATTTGTAATTTTTAGGGAAAATCTTGAGAAAAGTGTAAGGATGGAATTTCACTCAATGTTTTCATATCTCACTGTTTCTGCTTTGTACCCTTAGTGTCTTCAAGTGGTTAATTGCTGCAGAAGGTATGTTACGATTAATAGCCTCTCTAACGGAATAATTTGTGCAACATGATCAAAATTAAGATCAGGATTTTGGAGTGAATAAATACATAGAGTAAAAAAGTCCTAACTGGTGAATCCAAGCACACTACTATTTTAATGGATGCACATTTTAATATTGTTCCTACTTGTTACTGATTTGGATATTAATTGTGATTATGTTACACATCGTAAATACACACGTCTTAATGGAAAACATTCATCCTGTAACAGTGATACATAATTTGCCTACAAATTTGATATAGTTTAATCTATTAATTTAAAGTGGCCTAAAAGTATGTACCAATTAAAACTGCACAGCAGGAACCCAACTATATTTTGAAGTAGAAATTGAAGAGGGTGTAAAGTACATATAAAATATCAAACCATGAAGATCCAAAAGAATGAAGTATATAATACCTAGTTAAGTATACACAAAATATGTGCACAAAAAGGCAACACATCATTCTGAATCCCAATATATAGGCAAGTTGTGTTTATACAGTATCCAGGTAATCATGGTTTGCCATCCACACTCATAACTTGTTAACACCATGTTCACACTAGTCAACACATCTGATTGCTATAGCACCCTATGACACAAGAAGTAATCCTATATCTGAGAGTAAAGTTTATAATAGAAATTTTTGTACCTGAAATTCTTGCATGGTGATAGATTGTTGACAGATTGTCTGCAGAACGTGCAGATGTGAAGGAAGTTCTACGTAAAGAGCTTATAAATCAGGTGACTGCTGCAGAACAGGAGAATGTCAGGCTGAGAGAGGAAATGGCAGAACTGAGAACTGAACACAAGCTGGAACTTTCTGGTAAAGCAGATGAGATAGCTAGAATAATGAAAGACAAAGAAAGGCAGCTGCAACAGTTGTATAACAGGTACGGTATGTGCACTTTTAGGCGTATAGCAAACGTGGGTAAGTGAAACAGTTACAGAGGATGAAGTGTAGGCGCTGTACAAGTGATTATTTTAAACAGATTAGTGATATAATGAGGAAAATAATAAATTCTGGAAATGCTTAGTATTCATTTAAAGAGCAACCTCTGTTGATAACTGTACAACTTCTACAGTCTTTTGATCATACAAACCCTCAATTTTCATTTCCTGCAAAGCAAAAAAAAAGTAATAAAACCGGTCATTTTTTTAGAATTAATTCAATAATGTTAATTAACTGCATGCAGCAGAGTATTGTTTCAGAATCTATTAATCATTCAACAGATCAAGAAATTCCTCACCCCTCATGGAACACAAAGCTTTATTATAATGTTCATAAAAATCCATCCCTTCTCCCTCTCCTAAGCCAGATGCATCCAATCCACACCCTCACATACATTCATATCATCTGTTTTAGTATTATCTTCTTATATGCACCTGCAACTTCCAATGGATCTTACCTTTACGTTTTCTTAACAAAATTTGTATGCATTTCTCATCTCTTCCATGCATGCTGCTTGCCACTCCTATGTCATTCTCATCAATTTGATCATATTCTTAATACAGAAACTTTTAAGTGGCATAATGCATCAATCTACACTTGGACCATAGTACTGGTTACACTTGCTGTGAGTGGGGCCCTATGCATTTTAGTTCAATGTATTGCAATTAATATTAGGTTTCTGCTAACCATATCTGGAAATAGTGTCATTCATGTCACAGATGTGCATCACACCTAAGACATATGTACATGTACATCAAAGTTCTGGTGATGAAACTGAGAACACTGTATTCTGAAAGCTGTAAAATGGTCTTCAAGGATTACTGCTATACACTTTATCCTTTAACATGCTGTGTAAATAAAAATCACACAGATCAGAATTTGCCAAACAAGGAGGCCCTATTTTGCTGTTTATTATTCTGTCACAAAAAGCACCCCCTGGAACAATGCGTAGAATTACTTGTGGTGTGAGCTCATGCACAGACTTACTAAAAAGAAACGAAGTTCCTCTCATAATCAGGCAGATGTTTCAAAATGGTGCCCAAATGTGTGTAACATATAAGTGTGAATTTATAGTCTTAAAAAAAAAATTGATCCAGTAAACCTAGTTGCATCCATTAATACAGCAAACGTCAACCTTAGCATGAGCATCGTCATTTGTTGCCAGTGATTTTCTTGGAAATATCTCCATCTAGCACCCATTTCAGTCAGTTTTCTCTCAGGTTACACATGTCAAGAATGGTTTGCTCAACTGCAGGCTCAACAAGCCAAGAGTGTGTGGACAGTAGTTTCTCTTCAGTTCTGCCTCAATAAATCAGTCACCTACTCTCAAACAAGCTTATGCATGTTTTGGCTGACTACAGTCTTATATGGTTTCATTGTCAGGGAGTTTTGTGGCTGTTTTTCCTGATATTTTTTAAACCTACATCTCCAGTTAGTGGGCTGGGTAGCTCAGTCGGTAAAGCGACTTACTATGGGCTGGACGGTCTGGGATCAAATCCTGGTGGGGATGAGATTTTCCACCCGTCCAGACCGGCCCTGGGGCCCACCCAGCCTCCTGTAAAATGGGTACCAGGTCTTTCCCGGGAGTAAAGTGCAGCTGGGGCATGCTGCTGACCACTCACCCCCTTCTAGTGCCCTGGTCATGGTAGAGTATAGCTATACCTCTACCCACCCTCTGGGCCACACCAGGCCTGTAACAAGATCACTTTACCTTTTTTTTTTACCTCTCCAGTTAAAGGCATCTGGAAGATCACTGACGAAAATTTTAATGTCTTAGAACCAATTTAATCTTGTTTTTTGTCACATGGGGTTTTGATTTGGATATTTTTTGTCCAATAATGAATCTTAATATATGACTGTATTAATAGTGTCTTTTGTCTTGAACTGTAACATCCTGAATTTTATGTTGAACTTATTTTCTTGCACGCAGTCACTTATCAGGTAGGCATGATACACATATTCTCATTTCAGTGTAAATCGTACACATGGCATTTCAACACAGAAAGCTGAAGTATAACAGAATGGGCTTGAGATTAAAGGCATCTGATATGTAACACATAATCTTGCATCACAGTAGCTGTTTGCTTTACTGTGGCAACACTGAAGAGAAATTTTAATGTCTATGCATCTTATTTGTTGAGTGTACTACCAGTGAGTTGATACAGGGATTGTTTTCTTTCACCTGAGCAGTCCATCAATTTATAGGACACTCTGAAGATGCCTGCACTATGCATTTAAAGTGATCTGTTTTACTGGTGGTGTGAAATAGTCATGAATGCTAAAACATCTAATTACATCACTGCCCTGAAAAATATCTGATGATAGAAAACTGGCACACAGAACAGTCCATTATTGATCAGAATTTGAGTGTGCAGTTGTGGGGTATAAGCCTGCCATTTCCAATGCAGCTGAATTTGGCAGAAAAAGTTATACTTAATTTCATTTCCAGGGTGAGATTAGCAGTGGCTAAAAAGGATGAAACTATACAGAAACTGAAGTCACAATATGAGTCAGCACTGGAACGCTGCAGCTACTTAGAAGAGTTGCTTGAGCAGCAGAGAAGAGATTTCATACTGAAGTAGTTGTGTATCTCAGTGTGGTTTTGTTTAATCAGTTTGTTTTCAGTGGAATGAATGACTGAACAACTCAGGTCATTATGAAATGTCTGTCATAAAGGGGGCAGAATCCTGCAATACTGAATTGTGTGTAACAAATGAGAAGATGGGATTCACACAAAGCATAGTAACTGACTGCAAGGGAATGACAGTTAAATTTTCATCATGATATATGTGCACTATTTTGGTTATATTTTTTATGTACGTCATGTTCTGTGAATACACAATAAAATATTCTTATGTTGTCAGTAGTCTTTTCTTGGTCAAAATAAATTTCATATTATTTTATCTTAATCATATTGCAATGGTACCAGTTACTCTTTCCTGTAGTACAGCAGTCAAGGCATTAAACTGACCACCGACTTAAATGTAGTGCTGAAGTTAAGAATAACTGAGGCTTTTCACCCACTTCACAATATGACTTCAGAACATGCATAAGAGCAGCACTGCTATTACCTTTTGTGAGTAGAAATGAAAGTGATCAAAACATTCACCCTAATGGACATCTTGAGGCTGAATTATGGACATTGGTGTAGAGGTTTTCTGGCACCTGGGGGTGAGTAATCCAATGGCCACCTCTAAGAGAGATTATAATTAAAATTCACTACTATTCAATTTCCATATGGCTCAATTTAAAATTTGTTGGGCCTAGGAAATCAAAGTTTTTCATTTAAAAAATATATTTTCCCTCCACTGCTCAAAATATTTCTCTGAAACATAAGTGACAAATCCTCTACATTCTTGAAGTTGCTTACCTTAAACTTAGTCAGCATGGAAAACATGGGTTTTTCATCCCCATTCGTTACGACCTAAATCTCCTAATACAGATGCTTTGCAATATCAAAGGAGAAACATTATCTTAATAAATGTGTTTGTGTGACATGCACATGTGCACTATGGTGTGCACTAATCATTTTACAAAGACTTGTGAAATATTTGTACAAGTCACTTTTTATTATTTACAGATAACAATTAACATGACAAACAAGTATAATGTTAAATAGAAAATATTTATAATCATGAGACTAACATATTTTACATTATAAATAGCATATAGTACAAAATACATTACACAATCACAAGTTAGGTACTAAACCTAGATATCACAGCTAATGCAACTATGACTAGTAAATTCAGGTCCTTGGTTGATGCACTGCTCTCTTGTTTATTATTATGTTTTGAAATGGAGCTTTTACTAGCAACAAGTTTCCAAATAGGCACCTCTCTTTTTACTCTTGCTAATGCTGACTGTTGTGCTTCTGAGAGATGAGACAGCTGCTCCGCAGACACAGCTGCTGCACTCAATGTTGGCAATGACTTTAGCTGGTCACTGTCCAATTCCTGAAACAATTCAGACAACAATGAAGAGTCAGTCTGTCTGTACTGTTATCTGTGTAGGATATTATGCATTTGGTTGGTTGTAATAAACAAATACACTGAAGACTTCTTTCACATTATGATCAACTCTGGGCTTAACACATCTTGTTTAATGAAATTATATGCAATGGAAAAAGGTCATTGTACTGCAGTTAATATAAAGTCTTTACTTACTGTATTTGGAGAATTTGTCAGGAACGTTTTCCTTTGGCCCACAGTGAATCGATACATCTAATTTTCATTGTACATCAAAATACTGCAAGTTAAGCCAGTCAACAAGAAGTGACCAGCAACAGTCATCTAGTAAGAGATGCTACTGAGGTAAGCTGATGGTACTACATCATATTAGCATGTGAAAATTTCATATTTTGGTCTGAGTTTACCCAGAAACATACAAGAAGTATGGATCCAATGTGCCACAAAAGTGTTGGTTCATCAAGAACCCTGCTGCTGATTTCTCCCTTCCCTTTATTTGGAGCACTGTTCCCTGATGAAGATGTATGCAGGTTTCTTCAAATATGTGTAACTATCTACCAAACTACAAGGTATCAGACCACAAAACACAGTAACTTATTTTGAGAATAATATTAACTTCACCTTGTTTCTTTATAATTTTATTACAAAGTTCCAGGGGGGGGGGGGGAATATTATATAAAAGAGAAAAAAAAAACTTAAAGTAATGGGTTTACTATACACTAACACACCCCCT
>Ga0131853_10009532_pt1 | contig 17762 bp, 12 predicted proteins | sample TergutLab28metaG_FD_92764 | JGI IMG/M metagenome (GOLD analysis project Ga0131853, IMG submission 92764) | Labiotermes labralis P1 segment gut microbial communities from Petit-Saut dam, French Guiana - Lab288 P1 (version 2) (version 2) | ecosystem: Host-associated > Arthropoda: Insects >... | reverse complement strand
GTCTAGAAAACAGAGATTAACGGCTGTGGGGACCCGTTGCGCTGACCACGTGACAGCCCTCTATCCGCAAAAGTTGGCACTAACTTCGCCGACCGGCGGCGGCCGATCTGTCGGTATAGTTCGCGTGCGGACTAAGGCCACGGAGTTTAGTTTAGTTTTAATTGTGAAGGTGAGTTCTCTTTCATAGCACACTTTTACATTTATGTACTTAACGTTTTCTGCTTGATGATCGTCATATGCAACGGTCGAAACATATAGAAAGTAAATAAATGAACGTACGGCGTTCGAATGTTGTGTTTGCGCGCATTTAAATCGCTCGAGTTTTTATTCTGCTTGAGAGTCGTACGAGTTTCCTGGAATTGGCCCCTTATTACAGAATTAACGTTATTCTATTTCCAAATACATATTTTCCGCGCTGTGACTGAACACATTTCCTAGCTGAACGAGTAACTGCCGATACGCACGGACATTAACATATAGATCCGTTAATCACTTGAAAATGAACCCGCATATTATTTAAAGGTTCACTTCGTACCGCGCAGTAAACACATTCCACCGTGGTTATAGAGTCAGTCAGTCAGTTAATGCTGTACAGGGAAATCATTTCTTTTTAAAAATTGTTGATATCTCTCTTTGTTGTGAAGATATGTAAAACTCCGACTTGTGTTCTGAAGTTTTTTGTAGACGAGAATTAAACCGAATCTGGAAGTATTTCCATTCCGCTTGGTCGAACTAACTCCTCTTGGTTTTCCAGGCAATATTTTGTGCGCACTTTCACAGCCCCACTTCGCTTTCTGTGTAGGTCAAGATATTCTCCACGCGTTTATTCCCAGACACCCCGCATTGTACGTCCCCTTAATGTGAGGGTCCAAGTTTCACGCCCATATAAAACAAATTTATGGGAGGTGCGCCATTTGTTGTTATTTTATGTCCAGTCGGGTAAATAACGGGCATTGCCGGGTGTAGAGTTTGAGGCATATTGTTCATATTGTCCCGATTCCAGCGTTAAAATCATATTTAATTGGTGTCAGTGTTTGGTGCAGCAATAAAATGCAATATAGCGCATAATTTGGCGTACTTGTGCATAGACGGTCATGTGATCGAATGGTGCTTGAATTAGAATTTATTGCTTGCAGTTGTCAATATATTATGGAATGTTGTGTACATTGTTCGTAATATTACAGTTTGGCCAAACCCAGCTGCGCATTTTTCGAGAATCTTTCACCGTTGCACCTGTTCATTACCCCATATCGAAGCATCGCCAGTGTCGCTTCCACCCCACAGAATTCGTTCGTACGCCATGTGGATATTAGTGATTGTAGAAAATGAAAATTTTGGTAATGTGTCTGGCCTGCAGTGGCATAACTTTCACACTAAACGTAATGAAAATCGGACTACTGCATTATTTGTGTTAACAGCTGCATGATAAATTGGTAGTCAGTTATAGTGATGAATCTACGGGCTGGGCAACCCCATGTATCGTGGTTTGACTCCTGGCCGGCGGCACGCTCTATGCTTGGGGTTACAGCGATTTGGATGTGATGCTGAACACTTTCTCCTTCTAGTACCAAGTTACTAATGAACAGAGCTGTACATTCACTGCCAAATATGCCTTTATGGCATATGATAAATGTAAAACTGGAATTTCGCCTTAGGCAAGCAAGACTTTTACTGGCTGTATTGTTATTACGTTATATGGCGTGTCGTGTTGGGGACTGCTGGGCGCAGTTGGGACTGTTGGAAGCTGATGAGCAGAATATGAACATTCAGAAGGGTGTAGCTTGGGTGTAAGGAGACAATGAGAGGAGCGTAAATTGGGTTTTAGGGGACATTGAGAAGAGCGTAGCTTGAAGATGTGAGGGGGCGTTGAGAAGAACTTGGCTTGGGTGTTAGGGGAAAGTGATAAGCAGAACAAGGGGCCCGAGAGAAAGGCAGCCAGAAGAACTTGCAGTGAGAATCGTTTCGCTCTCTGTAGTCTTCATTTAACCTTTAGACGCCTAACGTCAACTATAGTTGACGTACCGCAACGCTAACCTCCAAAGTTGCATTTTATATATTTATTCAACAAATATAGGCACCGAATATTTTAAACATGGTGCATACTTTCCGTTTTTTCCTCTTCAAAATGCAGTTTGTATCATAATTCTAACTTGTTTGGTTTCTGTATTATTCACATTTTATATACAGGTTGTGCTAAAATTAAAAAAAAAAATAATTCCGGCCCCAAAAGTTTAATATGGCCCATGCGTCGAACGAAATAGAATATGCATACTTATTTTTAGGCCGCAAATCTCAATGGAGAATGCGTTTGGTACAATTATATGGAAAAATATTGTAGAGCCATGCAGGCCACAGATAACAGTGCAATACGGCGCATGCGCTTGGCGTGCTGGATAACAACGGCGACGGCAAACACTCAATGTGTAATACGTGTTGCATTGTCACGGCCAATGTGGTTACGCGAACGCGCCTCTGTGTTACGTTATAGTACACTGCGTGTCTTTTTATTATTTTAAGGCTCATACATCACTAATCTGCGTCTGTGATCTTCTTTCATAGGGTTTCCGGACTTCACACATCTCTCCTGCAGCAGGACTGTGGTTAAGCCACTGTTATCTAATTGTCTTATTGTCATAGTCTCTTGTTTTGAAAACTAGGTTTCCCACTTTTTCACATAATTGAATACTATAATTTGTACCAGTAGAGTTGTTAACGTAAGGTGAATGCGAGACCGGAAGTGAAGTAAATAATAACCAGCATACGAAATAATGATGACACTGTTCTTCTTAAATCAGAGCGACAATTAGACACAATTGTGTGATGTATAATGCACTCTTGGCATGATAACAATAGTTGTGACACAGTGGTGATCAGATGTTATGTTGTGATGATTTGGGTCGTGTGAACAAGCCGGTGCTGGCACAACAATCACTGTGGGTGGAGTGTGTTGGCTGTAGCAAGTGTACATTGTACCTTGTATAGTGCTATCCGAGCCAGTCACCTATTGACGGCTGATAATAAAGGACCAGCAGCAGGGGGAATCTTTTCTTCCCTTCACCTCTGTCGGCGGAAGTTTGGCTATATATGTCACCCCTCCAACCAACCCTTAGCTATACACATCGGTGGTGTAAATTGAAATTGAAAAGAAAGAAGTTTGTATAGGTATTGAATGCAGGTTGTGTGTGACGAACTGCTGCCGTAAGCAGTGATGATAGGCTATGGGGGTTGAAATGATGACTAGTGGGAGGTGAGTTTGCACTGCCAACATTAAAGGAAGAAGGCCTTTTAGTGCGTGATCTTTAGAATTATTCCAGCATTTATGTGTTGGACACTGACCATTGTCCGAGGTATATTAGATATACGCGACCCCTCTCTTAGTTTCCCTGGCCATTGATTTTGATTGGAGCGCAAACCCGGGATGTTTTGGTACATAGTATACTGCATGAGCATATTGGTGTGGGGATTTTTGTGCTGATTGTGGCAGTCATTTGTAAGTACGTCATAGTTATCACCCTTGTGTCGTGTATCACGCTTTTCTGTGTCATAAGCGATACTACTACCGTTTTCTGCTAAGGTTACACGAGAATTAAACTCATCTGTGAGATCTGGGGTTGTGAGTGCTGTGACACTATTTCCGCAAGCGACACTTTGCAGCTTCGTAGATGTGTGCTGACGGTTCAGTGGGAGATGTTCTGGAGACGGCGTGGTTGCCTGGCGAAGTCATGACATATTGATCACACCACATCCTTATCTGTTCTGAATTAATTTAACAGTTATCACCAACATGGGCTGCACAGGTTGGAATGCTAGGACGATAAGAAATGTTTGGGGAAGGATATTGTAGGAAGTAGTAGTGTGGGGACATCTGTGGAGACACCGAGAAAGACTTGTATTTCCAGGCCCGGATTCGAAACCATGACCCGCCGAATCCGAAGTAAGAGATGTCTACTGGAATTTTAAAAGGCAGGTCGTTTCAGTTGTGGCGCGTCTGTTATGTATTCGCTGTGTCTTTGCTGTTCGTTGCAGAAAGCATGCAGGTTCTGACCGAAGTTTCTTCGTGAATTTCCGATGGAAAATCCTCGGTTGCTTAGGAAAGTAACCGCGACTGAGCCACGCAGGTGTTTTATCTCATTCAGTTGTAAATACTATGTACAGCTGATTAAACATTCTGAAATTAAGTAAGACGCGAATAAATTTATTTCTTGCGAAACCAACAAATTATGAAATCATTTGTTCGTGCACGTCGGTAGGGAATGTACGATGCTTCATGTTCTGGATATCCTGGGTTCAAATCTCGAGCAGGAGACAGGCTACCCTGACTGAGGTGCCTTGTGATTTTTGTTGGTCGCCACGACCTCTTCTTTACAAATGCTGTCATTCGATGCTATATAATACTTAGCTTCTGAAGGCGTTTTTAGGTAAAAAATACGTAAATAAATAAATATGTAATCTGTTTTAACGTTGGAAGACAGGCTTACTCTCAAGTACTGTCAAAGTGTAACAAAAAGAAGCTATATAGTTCGACATTTTCGGAACCGCTCTTCAGCAGTCAACGTTTTCCTTACAGTTCATCATTAGGCCCAGGTTATGGTTGTGGCTTGCCACCGATGGTGAACTGTAGGCGTGTGTCCGTCATGGAAGTAAGGTGCATTTGAGTTAAGATTTCTACTTAACTGTAGAGATATGAGACCATATTCTTGCTCCAGCTGCATTATTCTCAAGAGAAAATACCTCCTCGTCTTCTGTTTTGGAATTACCTGTTTAGATGCTGGGTTAATCCCAGAGCTGGTCAGAAGTTGTGACGAAGAAGCGCACCCTTTAAATCTATAGAGTATGAAATCGAACTTTTCTGTGTCCCAAAGAATAACTGCGATTGCCAGAAGACTGATACTTGACATACAGTAAAATCGGACCTACAAGGAGGGCATGTCCGACATCGGGCATTACGATTTGTTGTACGATTGGCTTTTGAACAGCAAATTTGTACCTGCAGTAAAGTGAACACAAATGCTAACATTCATAGCATTTGTAAAATATGTGTGCCGTTCAATTTTGTTGTGTGTACACTGTTTTGGACCCCTGTATGTCTCTTTTGCTGGGATGGAAGTGTTCAACATTGGTTCGTGACGAACACGCTCTGTTGCTCTCCTTTGATCAGAAATGACAGCGATTCCGCCTAGGCTATAAAAATAAAACATACACGCATACTCTTTACACTTTAATATTGTCATGTACACGTGAAGAGTTGGGGACCGCGGTAGCACAGTGGTTAAGGTGCTGTGTTACAAATCGGAAGGTCGCTAGTTCGATCCCAGCTGGTGTCATTGGATTTTTCATTGGCATTAAAATCCTTCCGATCGCACTATGGCCCTGAAATGAGTACCAGGAGTATTTCCTGGTGGTAAAGGCGGCCGGTGCGTAAGGCTGGCAACCTTACCACCATCCTGTGTCGTTGTCATGAAATCTGGGAACCTTAACTTCCCGGAACCCTCTGGGCCACTCCAGGCCTGTAATGGGACTGATTTACCTTTTTTACACGTGAGGAGTTGAACTTTAGAAATTAATGGTGTTGGAACAGTGATGCGTAATGAAGCCGGCCTGTCTTCCGACTTTTGAATTAGATTTTTACAAAGACTAGTCGTTTGGATCAAAATCGAAATCTGAGGCTGGTAATCAAAAAGTAAACACTTTTATGTTTCTTGTAATTTTTACTACACATATGTTAAATTGTGTTACGTTGAAATGTGTTTCTATCAGTGTTATCTTTTTCAATGTACACTCAGATCCTGGTGCAGAAACGCTGTTTGTTCTCACAGTTTGTAGCGGTAATCAAAGGGTTTCGGTAAAACGAAATTCTCTGTATTAATAGGGAATTTTTTGCTCACCGATTTTCATGGACGTCAAGTGGTGGTGTTGCTGTGTGGGGGTTTGATCTCGACTTCCAATTCCTTTCTTTGCTGCAGCTACAATAATTTGTAATTTATAGTGCGGGTTTTGAAGGAGAAAAAACTTTTGGGGTGGTATTAGCTTTAAAATTAATTTTAATTTGTTTGTGTTTTAGTAATTTGTAAATTTAAGAACGATTGGATTACTGCGTCATAAACGAATTTTGAAATGACGTCATGGATAAAGCGTCGATGAAGATACAATTGAGAGTTGCCAGTGAGTAGGTATGTTACCGGAAGCATTAACATTTGTATTGCCTTTTCATAAATAACGGGTAATTTCATATCATTAGAGTCACTCAACGCGTGAAACGTGTTCTAATTAGCATGGAAATACGAAGCTGGACGGTGAGGACAGGCAGGCCGACACGCAAAGAAAGACCCTCCCACTTGTTGGGTTCTCAGCTCCACCCTAATTTGTCCGGCTGTTCTTATTTAGCACTAGTTTTAAGTTCCTGGGAGGATCAATGTGGAATCCTCTCAGGATGTTTACACACCCAGTCCTCGTTTGCTACCTTGTTACGAGCAACCAGTTCATGACCCGAATGTGAGTAGTGACAGTTGAATTGACCAGCCAATCAAACAACGAATTTACCAGTTAACAAATAACCATTTAGTCTAACTTTAATATTTGGCATCCAGGTGTGTTACATATGTTAATAAACAACACTTATATACCGTCAGACACAACTTTTTGTTACTATAAATGATTGTGTAAGGAATCGAGAACCCATTCAGTTATTGACACATGGTATTTCGTATGTCATACAGTATGACATTATTGTATCTTAACCAAATTGGTCGGAAGGTGACTAATTTAGTCGAAACATTTTGCTAGAGGTAATGCGACAACATTGTTACGCGAATGCGCCTTAGTATTACTTGTATGCGCTCCTTGTCTTACTTTCATGTGCAGTCTCCAGTTTCAGTAGTTAACTTTGCCATAGCCGGGGGTTCAGCTGTAATTTGTATCTTATTATACTATGTGAAAAGATCAGACGAGGGTCTTTGAGTGTGGGGTATGATCTGATCAGACGCAGTAGAGCACACAAACATTCATGCTGTTCATTTGCAACAGAGAATTCTACGGTTGTGTTGCCTCGCAGGTTTGTGGAAAAGCGTGAATAAAATTGGAGACCAGGACTCTGTGAGAATATTCCAGGCACGGTGTGTTCTTGCGATTATTTGTAAATAGATTTACATTGGACGTTTTCACAAAACGTTTTTTTTGTAACAAACTGTATCGCTCGTGCCAATCACTTCCTACCCCAATAGGCCACAACACAATGACCACATGACCACCGGTATGTTTTATAACGTGAAGTGAATTTACAAATGTACAGACAGTTTATTTTTACGTGTTTTGGTAAATGGTGATGAAGCGTCCATTGGTTTTGGAACAAGATACTGTTATTGGGAAAATATAATTTATTTACCAGCTTATATATTGTGACATTTCATTTTAATGTGTTTAACAGATAACTGCCTGGTGTCATTGAGGCGACAGTTCAATTCTGTAAGCACGAAGGCCCATTCTTGTTTCCGGTTTGGAGCCAGTTAATGCCGTCGACATTTCTAAAACATATTTATGTAAAGCGCTGAATACTCGTTTGTGCTGTTGAGCAGTTACATGAAGAAGAAGAAGAAATATGATGGAAGAGAAGAGAAGAGAGAAGGGGAAAGATGTGAAGAAGTAGTAGTGGACAATAAGGAAGGAACAGATGAATTTGGCTCAGAATAAGAGAGAGGGTAGGAGGAGGGAAAGGTTACAGATGAGCAGTGTGATGATATGCGAAGAGGATTTGGAAACGAGAAAGGGAAGAGGAAGATGGCAATGAAAAACAACATTCGTGTTGTTATGGTTCCTTGCTCTTCCGAGTATCTGCAGAACCGCCCTACAAAAACAGCCCTTTCTTTATATGTGTGATTTCACGTTGGCTAGGATTCGTATTGTGGTGTGCTTGGTTATGTCATTCCATGGTCTGGTAAGTGGGTACCGACGTGTCGGAAAAATAGTACCATCTTAACGGTGGAAGTTTACTCCGAAGGTGGAGGCAGTATGGTTTCCTTTCTCATGGTACGGGGGCGTGAAGGGACTAAATTCTTGCACTATTTTCTGATTTTTGTCTTAACAGTTTTCTTTCCAGTATTGTGTATGGCCGTCTTGCGCTTGTCCTGCCAAATACCTAATGTAACCGCTCCGTTTCAGAGTCTCTCGTTACTCATTTCCTACTGTTCTTGATTTTCTCAGCCCGTCATAAGTTCCAATATTTACCTTAGCGTTATACTGTCAGATACACGCGCTTAATGTTTTTCTGGGTTCAAAGCACCCAGTCTCATAACCATGTGCTGTATTGGCAAAATTGACTAATTCGCTTAGAATAGAGTTCCTTCTGTGATGGGTTCAGAGGTGCGGATACACTAATGAGCCTTCAGGTACTGTGACGTAACGAATGATATAAACTTAATTGGGAGTAGGCGCAGGTGGGTATGCGTTGCGTGTGTACATAGGTTGGGGAAAGAGGTGTAGCCCTACAGACGCATAGAAATAGGTTATATAAGGATGCATTTAGGTGGGTACAATGTGAAATGTTCGTAAATCAGTGTGTGGATATACATAGATCAGATGTAAGTAGCAGGTGTATTAAATAGGCTATATAGGTAAATGGACGGATGAGTAGATAGATAGGTAGGTAGATAGACAGACAGACAAATAGATAGATAGATAGACGGACAGACAGACAGGAATATCTTATTCGTTGCGTTGTTGCAGTGCTTGTGTTACCGTAGTCAAAAGAATGTCGTGTCATGTTTCGCTGTTGGCATTGCGGTGTGGGTGATAACGGAAAAATGCGCTATTGAATAACCGCGTTTTGTTGGCTGGCAGTGGCTTTTGTTCCACAACTAACCCAAATTCTGCCCCCCATCTCATTACTTTGGTTACAACTTGTTTACTATGTCGGAGGCGAGCGGTCATTGAATCAACGCGATGCAACATTCACAATCAATCGATAATCTAATTACAACGTGCATAAAATCATATTGTGCGGTTTCTCGGTTTTGCCAACCGCAGAATTGCAGTGCCGGGTTGGGAAGGTAGGACCGACATCAGATTGCATCACCATGCGCTCGCTCGTATACACACAGCCTCCCTCTTCTCCCCTCTCGGTGATTGGAATCATCGTCATTCGAAATGGAGCGAATAGTGATGAACGTCAGGCTAGTAACGCTGGCACCTGCCCATCACTTCGGTCATTCTGTTGTATGTAACAGTTTGAAAAATGTAAAAATGTGTAATGCTTGTATAGGTCTCTATACTGCTAACTGTGATAGCACGAACGGAGATTTCGACACTTGAGTACCAAACCGATCAAGGACCACTCTTACGGACCTCGAACGTCTTCCGCATGATCCGTCAGTGCGGTAGTGTACTGTCTGCATAAATAACTGACTGACTGCCAGACTGACCGAACAGATATACCTTTATTTTACAGGTTCATTTCCGCTAAAATGACACGATTGTCATCCAGTGCCACCCACTCTACAAGAGGTTACCATAAGATGTGCTGTGCGCAGCATTACGGCTGTAACTGTGCCTGTAGAATTCAAAACGTTCTGTTGTACGTGTTCGACTTATTCATTGTCTGTTTTGAACACTTTTTATGTTCCCGTCTTCAGATGACATACAAGAACAGATTCCTGTTGCATGCGCTTGTTTTTAGGTGTGCTGTTTAACGACGCTGTCAGTTATTGAGATTATATAGCGTTTGCGATAAACGAATGAGTACGAACCAACTATAGGCATATACCGACAGGGTAATCGGAAGAAAACCTGCCCCATTGTCACTTTGTCCACCTTGTGGGTTCGAATCCCGTTGGGGGCATTGGATGTCTGTCTCTCGTGAGTGTTGTGTGTTGTCAGGTAGAGGTCTATGCTACGGGCCGATCACTCATCCAGAGGAGCCCTGCAGACTGGTGGTTGTGAATCTCCGGATTTCTGATAACAGAAACTTTTGTTTGATGCGTGTCGAGCGATCATTAAGCTGACTTGACGTGGCTTGGTTTTGTTGGGTTATTTTCTACGTAATTCGTTAACTTATTATGTCCATTATGACGTTAATCATCATCTTGCTGTTGAGTGCTACATCTGATGCTAGTCTGTGGTGTGTAGTAGTCATGGCAACCATCAGCAGGCTCATGGTAGTGATTTACATGTAGCGCATAGGCTGTTCCTTTTTATGGCTGTGCAGCTGTCTGTTGTATCTCAGCATGGAGATAAAGAAAACTCTAAAGCCAGCGACGGGTCGTAGTTCCAACAACTCGCAGAACATTTTACCAGGCATCCCGGGACAACCCAGACTTTTTTCGAGGCTTTCAAAAAGTGTCTCCACTGCTGCGCCATACAATGAATATTATTTGAAAATTTCATTGGTGGCAGGGTGTTTTACATTGTATTGTTTTTGTTGCCATACTGGGATTGTGTTGAGTTAGCCTGGAAAATGATACCGAGAAGGTCCGTAAGGAAGATTACGGATAATATGAGAGGGATATTTTGACATACAGGTTGTGAGGATGTGGAGTGCATTGATTTGGTTCTGTTTTTATTTTCGTATTCCGCTATTTGAAAATTTAGCAGTGTTGTCATTCACAAAAAAAAAGTATCAACATTTCTACGGCGGTAAAAATTCCTTAAAAACAGAGCCTCGCTTGATCCAGAAAGAGATGAACTGTCAGTGTTAAAACGAACAGGATATGAAGACTTGGAAATGTATTCCTGTTGCTTAGTGCCGCTTATTCTAGAGGCGCTAAAGCTGTCATTTGTGTTATCAGCGTCAGTAGTGAAGTCAGAAAGTCGATTTATCGAATCGTTTTGATTTGATGACGTAAAGCGATAGTCATCATAACGTGGAGAGACTTCATTGTCATGCACATATACTTATATCATCAGTGACTTTAAACCTAGATGGTCTGCTTCTTGGAATCGTAGCAACGTGGTGCCTGTTGTTAACCTTTAAACTAAGGAAGACGAAGTGGCACAGTGGTAGTATAAGTTGCTACAGATTGAAACAGTATGGTAAGAGCCATAATGTAAACGCTGAGCGAACTTACTGTTTCCAGGACTTTATATACTCTGTTTTTATTTTCGCAGTTACAAGTTCATTCCTTTAAATTGACATACGGAGATCAAACGCACATAGGCACGACATATTGTGGTCTTGGAGATTGTCAAGGCCTTCTAAGAACCCTTGCCACTTGTTATGAAGTCAGAAATGCACGCGAAACCAATGTTTTGTGGCTGTTTGTCAGTTTACTTCTGCTTCCCTGTCTTCTGAACGTAGTAAACTTCTTCACACATCAAGAGTCCCTTCCTCTGCTCTCGTCTTGTGAACTTAATAGTAAGGAACCGCAGTTTTGATTAGTTTCTTGAAGGAGTTCGTTTCTAGTGCATACTAATTGCTTCGGCGCACACACAAAAGCTGGCGGGGGTTTTCTCTTGTTAGAAGGGTAATTCACCTTGTGACACCAGTTTGTATTATAGTAATTTTAGTCTCCGACGATGGAGGTCAATACTGAAATGTATCAGCTGTCACGTCAGCTAGTTAAGTATAAACGAAAGCATGCGGCATAAGTGTGTGTGTGTGTATATATATATATATATATATATATATATATATATATATAAAAGATTGCGTAGTTTTTTGAACAAATTATGCTGTGCGTAAGCCCTGAAAAAAATGGTGGACGGCATGTGGCACATTTGGGAGAAGCAGGAACAGATACATACGAATTCTTTGCGTAGAGAGTGTGGAGGGCAGTTACAGAGCATAAATTAGATGATGATCTTGTTGAGTTATTTCAGAGAAGTACATAGCGCAGTTGCGGGGTTTTGTGATGGGGCTGATTTTAAACCACATTGTTGTGATAATCCGTGTATTTATTTTGTTTCAGGTGAGTACCAGTACCATGGTAACGACGTCATGTAACCTCGAAAGAGATCATTTTGTACGGTAAGGTTATCACCTTATTACACCGGAGATCTGTAGAATGTAGCTAAATTGGAACCTTGTGTGAGAGGAAACGTGAAAACGCTTTTATCTGCTGTTTCACTTTTATAAAACACCTCTTAAAATTATTGCTTATGTTACCTCTTTATTCTATAGTACATGGAACATCAGAGTATATACACAGCAACGTAGTCAGGTAAAGGTAATATCGCTCCTGTGCTTAATTGATCATTACACTTCCACGTCCGAGAGAGTGGTGGTACATCTCCATTCATTCTGTATCTCGGCGCTGTAGACACACCGATGGAGTACACAGAATTTACAAAAGCCTCCCGTCATTGATACGTCCATATGTTACTTCCAGATTATTCTCCCCCTGTTTAATATACCCCACATTTTCGTTGCAGTAGTTTTGACGTGTTTGTTACTTCATGACCATCGGTAACAGCGACCCTTATTTCTATTCAGTAATCAGTTACCAGCAGCCTGCGGTGTTATTGCCGCGATTTATACCTGTCCCCACTCAGATGAATACAGCACACGCCCTTCCATCCCATTTCTTTAAAAGGCATTTTAATTGTGGCCTGTTTCTTCAAATTTCCCTACCAAAAGTATGTATGTTTTCTCCTGTCCTACATAATGGTCACATGCCTCGCCATTCTCGTTCTTTGTGATGTTACTACCAGAATACAGTCTGGCCAGGAGTGCACAGTTTGAAGTTCTTCGTCGTGCATTTGTTACCCGTCTTGTTACTTGCTGTCTCATAGGCACATTCGTGAACAGTCTAAGCCCTAAATGTGAGAGACCAGATTCAACACTCATGTAAAACAGCGTGCAAAATTATAGTTCCATGAACTTTAAATTTTCATATGGTTACCCAGTAAACAGGAAGACAAAAAAAAAATTCTGGATCTATTGATAGCTAGCATTCCCTGAATTTAATCTGCTCTTAATTTCTTTATGAATGCAATTCAAATTCCAGTTAATGTAATTTACAGGCGGACGCCACAAAATTGATCCTTGGAAGACAACAATAGGTCACGAAAGCACACCACATATACGTACGTACCGGGGGAGGGGGGCATGATAGTCAGAATTCGGCAGCAACAGAGGTAGTTGCTAGTCGTATTCCGTTGTTTATAAACTTTTGAGGAAGCAGTTTATAAATAAAAGGTGCGAGGAGTTTGATAAAAATTATAATTATGCGTATGATCTTATCATCATAGTTGCTACCTCTTTCATGTCGGTCTGCTTCTATTCCCCCAATGGTTCTCGATGTTTGTTAGTACGTGTTTCGGATTTCAAGTCTGTCCGGTCACCGCGTGTCCTACCTTAGACTTCCTTGGTTTTACTCGTTTTACTCGGGATTTGTAGGCAAATTTCAGGTTAGTGCTTTAAATTAGGCCGCAACTAATTCCCAGTCCTTCCCCTTTATTAACTCATAATCTTATGATTCGATGCCTTGCAGTTCTAACAAATGAAGTAATAAAACACGAAGGACCGAAGCCTTGCCAGTTCGGCTCCTAGTTCGTGAATTCTTAGGTATTTCGTAGGTCTTTAGACGGGGCATTGGCCCGTCACAGGGCCCAACTTACGTAGGAGAAACATTACCCTCCGCACCCTTTCCTGACATTATCTGAATGGAACTCACGTGTTCTGGTGGTATTCGAACTCGTAGTCCCAGTGTGAGAGGCCATCGTGACTGGCGCCGGCGCCTTCGTCATCCTTCTTGATCATCATCGTCGTCATTGATGTGAGGAAGGCTTGGAAAGCAGGTTTTTAGATGCATATCTTGAATGGGATTCGATACGATCATGGCGCTTCGGCGACACCATTGCCACTGCCGATAACGTATTGGTTCTACGTCATAAATGGAACTCTTAAGAAGGGTGTCTTACCCTAGTCTGCGTCTCACAACCTCTGCGGTCCGATGATCATTGCTGGCAAGTGAGGATGGACCAAGTGAAGGAGTGAATGCTTTTACATTCTTTCGCAGAGGCAGCTAGTTTTAAGCCAAATGCTCTACGTGCAAGGAATAGTAATATAGAGGAACCTCGTTAAGAGCTTTGCGGGGCAGAGTGAGGTTGAGAATATGCTGCATCGCAGAGAGATAAGTCCGTTCTGTCAGTTGGAAGATGTAAATCAGGAAGAAAGGAAGTGAGAGACGTTTAGCTACTGGTTTTCGTGGCAGTGCACACTCACTTGTTTTCTTCAGCTTTTTTTCTTATGTCTGGGACTTCTTGTATGTCTTGTCTGGATTAATCGTCTTCTCATTCCGATACCCATCGTGTGTTATGATTTTCCTTTTCTCTGTCTAGATACTTGTTTGTTCTGAAACGTGTGAAATGACATTTTCTACTCTTAATAGTGCGACCGTCTGTAGAGTTAAGTGGCTTTCTTTAATAATCTGTTGGTATTGTTTAATTGTAGTGACGATACGCATTGAAAATGTATCGGCAAGTCTTCTGTAAACGTTAATATTCTTTATAGTCTGCCCTCATTTCTCCTGTATTTCTTTTTCATTCCTTCATTTGCCCTTGTATTGGCGTCCCTACATGACGGGCTGTCTAACGTTCAACGCCATCTATCAGGCACCAAGAGTAAGTACGTGCGTGGTGAGTTCTGACCACCAGCGCTTTGTCATAAGCACGTTATATTCTATATATAATTTTGAACCATATGAAAAAGGACGGCTGAGAATGGGGGAGCTGCATGAAAGCCTGTACGACCAAAACAAACCTTGTTGTGGAATCGCATTTGTCGTACAGGAACATTCAGAGAATATAAATTTTATTGAACAGGGATGTTACTGAACACAGCAGAATTTAAGTATGTAGGAATAAGGACTTGCTGTCAGATTAGAGACAGGATCTGAAATGAAGTATAAATTTGTATTTTAAAAGTAAATTCCGCAAAGAAGAGAAGTTAGTCAAAAACTCTAACAGAAACAATAAGAATACATAACCGTCTTCAATCAGTCAGAGTTGGGGTATAGGTATTTAGAGAACGAACAGTGAAAGAGTAAAATAGCATGTTTTATTCCATTGCCTTCCCCTTCTTGTTAGACTGTATGAATCACACTACGGGTTTCTGGTTCTTCTTTGGTTGTGCAGTGTGAATGGGAGACGTGTTCAGAAGTTCAATATTGATGTAAGACTTAACCCATTGCAATTCGTGACAGTGCAGACGGCATGGCGATGCGGTAGGAAGGCTGGTGTTGTGTTGTGTTGTGACTGATCTTCACCACCACCTCTCGAGTGCACTGTGCCTGACACCCTGTTATTTACCGTAGCGGTCGGTTGCACAAGATTATAATCCGAACTGTACATGATAAAGGGTAACGTTGGCTTCGATGGACCAGTTTAGCATTATTGGCGGAAAAAAAAGGAATATGTTTCGCATAGAAACAAAACAAACATTGCTTTAAATACATTGCTGTGTTCTTTATTAGGCAACCAAATTTCGCGAATCTAACTCATCGACAACTGATCGAAAAAAAAATTTATTCAACTTTGCGACTAGTCCATTCATAACACAGGGTGTCCTGAACGGACCACACTGTTTCCATCAATGGGCCCTATGCATAACATAGGAAAGTGTAGGTTTACTTTTGCAGTAATGTACTATATTTTGTAAAACTATTTTCTTTGCCGACATAATTGTTGTCGTAGTTTAAACAAAAACCTGGCGTGCCCCACATTATAAGTCTTCACACGCTCTTGCCATTCTGTATTCACCACAGGAGGCGCAAAGCATCCAGCAGCGCTGACACAGCAGGCAGTTGTTGTTGTAACGGTTGCTCTCTTGGCACTTCAAATTAACCAAATTTGCCATGTTACTTTTCACCTTTATCACTTTGCTGGTTTTCTTCTAAAATTTGGTTAAGAAAGGTTCATCTGTGTTGTACACATAGATCGTCATAGCATTAACTTTATGTGCAACAGTTCTTTATTTACTTCCTTGTATACGTGTCTGGCTTCAGGTTGCGGGACGGTTCACCTCAAAACGGCTTTAGAGAATGTCTGCCCATATCCCGGAATACGAGGCGTGTTCAAAAAGAAACCGAACTTTTTAAATGGCGCGCCAACCAGCACAGAGAGCACGCTGCGGCTACTGAGCGCACCTAGCGGCAGGTTTTGACAACAAACTGCCATTTGTCCCGTTTCGCTATTATCATTAGTCGTCGAGCTACATCCGCCGAACTATGCACGTCCACAAGCCGTTCGTCGGATTAGTGACAAGGTGACAATGAAAGAGCTTGAAGAAGAACATGTTGTGTAAAATTTGCTTGAAACTTGGTAAAGAGTATACAGAGACATTTCAGTTGCTTAACCAAGCATACGGGGAGGACTGTATGAGCCGAACGCAGTGCTATGAGTTGTTTAAGCGTTTTAAAGAGGGCAGAATTTCGGTCGGTGAAGATCCCAGGCCTGGACGACCTTCCACATCAACAAATGACCATGTCGAGAGAGTTCGTGCTGTGATTCGTGGAAAACGTCGTTTAACTGTCCGAGTTGCTGGCGAATCAGCATAGGATCTTGCCATCAAATTTTTACTGAAAAACTAATAATGCGTCGCGTCAGTGCAAAATTCGTGCCTCGTTTGTTGACTGACATCAGAAAGAGAACCGTGTTGGAATCAGTCAGGAACTGCTTGCCAGTGCAATTGGTAATGAAAACTTTCTGAAGAATATCATAACAAGATGGAGACATGGGCTTATAGGTATGACGCTGAAACCAAAATGCAATCGTCGCAGTGGATGGGGAAAGGGTCTCCTCCACCCCCCCCCCCCCAAAGCACGATTAGTCGGTCAAAGATCAAGGTGATGTTGGTTGTGTTTTATTATTGGAAAAGCATTTGTCCATTATGAATTTGTACCACGTGGTCAGATGGTAAGCAAATAGTTCTACCAGGAAGTTCTAGTGCGTTTGAGAGGTGTTGTTCGCAGGAAGAGGCCCGAATTGTGGGAAAACCAGACTTGGATGTTGCACCACGACAATGCGCCGGCTCGCGATGCTCCTCATCTGCAGTTATCTGGCAAAACATCAGACATCCGTTGTGCCCCATCCACCCTAGTCTCCGCACTTAGCCCCAGCAGACGTTTTCCTGTTTTTCCAAACTTAAAACCACTTTGAAAGGACGTCGTTTCCAAACCATAGAGGAGTTTCAAGAAATTGCGATAAGAGAACAGCGCGCCATCACAGAAAGTGCGTTCCAGGAAGCGTTCCAACAATGGAAGAATCATTGGGAGCTGTGTTTCGCCAGTAGAGGGGACTACTTTGAAGGGGGCAGTGCTTAAAATGCTGTAAAATGAGCAATAAAGTCTTTATTGCAAAAGTTCGGTCTTTTTTTGAACACGCCTTGTATATTACATTTATTTGTTTTTTGACCAAACGTTTCTGCCAATAATAATAATAATAATAATAATCAGAAAGTGCAAGCAAAAGCCCAAAGAATTAGAAGGTATGAAAAAAGGGAAACCCAGTATAGTCAGAATAAGATGTTTAAAGAAGACACTAAAAAATTTTACAGAAACTTGGGCATGAACATTATAGAGGACAGAGAACCTCCCTCTATGACAGAAACAGAGACTTACTGGAAGTCACTACGTGGAGAAGAAGCACAGCATAATGAAAGAGCAGAATGGATAAGAAGGGAACAGGAAAGGAAGGTTAGTCATATGGGTTGAATGCCTATACAGATTACAGAAATTACTTCATATTTGTCTAAAGCTCACAATTGGAAATCTCCTGGAAATGATCAAATACAAAATTACTGGCTTAAAGCTTTCCCAGCTACTCACAGGCATATT
>Ga0131853_10009530_pt1 | contig 17763 bp, 10 predicted proteins | sample TergutLab28metaG_FD_92764 | JGI IMG/M metagenome (GOLD analysis project Ga0131853, IMG submission 92764) | Labiotermes labralis P1 segment gut microbial communities from Petit-Saut dam, French Guiana - Lab288 P1 (version 2) (version 2) | ecosystem: Host-associated > Arthropoda: Insects >... | reverse complement strand
TTTTAGGCACAGTGCAGGATATATCTCTTGTTACCGTAAAAGTTGAAGCGCACGATAAAACCACAATAGCTGTACCAACATATGCATTTATATCTGAGCCATTTATTAACCGCCGTAGCATGGCAGCGGCAGGTGCACGGCGAATTATGCGGTCTTTTAATATTGATGCAAGTACTGTGCGCACTTCTCATACCGAAGCTGCGGGCAACGAAACAACAAACATTAGCGTTTTTCGGGAATATCTTACATCGTACCTTAAAACACGAGAAGATATACGGCAGGATATGACAGTGCTTGTGCGGCAGCTTACAGCAGCAGAGCACGGTATTCCATTAGAAGTTGTGGCTTTTGCAACAGAAGTAGATCTTGTTCCATACGAAAATATTCAGTCCGATATATTTGACCACATATATGGGGTGTTGCCCAAGTTTGGCTTGCGGTTGTACCAGCGGCCGTCTGCTTACGTTAAGGAGGAAAGTACATGTTGCGAATAGGTTGCCATTTATCATGCACTAAAGGTTTTTTGGCTATGGGGAAAGAAGCGGTAAGTATTAACGCAAATACTTTTCAATTTTTTTTGCGCAACCCAAGAGGCGGTGCAGTTAAAGCATTAGACATGGCAGATATAGAAACATATTGCCAATACGCTGCAGAAAATAATTTGAAACACATACTAGGACACGCGCCATACACTGTTAACCCATGCGCAGAAAAAGAAAACCTTAGAGAGTTTGCCCGTGATGTTATGGCAGATGATTTAATGCGGCTTGAAAATATTCCAGGCAGTATGTACACATTCCACCCCGGTAGCCATGTTAAGCAGGGGGTGGACGTTGGAATTGGTCTTATTGCTAAGCTGCTGAATGATGTATTGCAGCCGGCGCAAAAAACTATTGTGTTGTTAGAAACAATGAGCGGCAAAGGCTCGGAAATTGGCGGTAATTTTCAGGAACTGCGGGATATAATTGCGAAAGTTGAACTGCAAGAGCATGTAGGTGTGTGCTTAGACACTTGCCACGTTTTTGATGCCGGGTATGATATTGTGGGTAACCTTGATGGTGTGCTGGAGGAGTTTGATAGGGTGATAGGGATGGATAGGCTAAAAGCAATTCACTTAAACGATAGTAAGAATCTTTTAGGGAGCCGTAAGGATAGACATGAAAAAATTGGCGACGGGCAAATCGGGTTAGAAGCTATTGAGCGTATTATCAACCACCCCACGCTAAAGACATTACCTTTTTATTTAGAAACCCCCAACGATGTTGAGGGTTATAAGCGAGAGATTGATATACTACGAGGGATTGTGTGTTAAAAAATCACACAATTAAAAGGCGTCTATCGTTTCCGGTTGGTTTGCCTTTAATCATTGATAGGATAGTTTGAATAATACCGTTATAACCTTCTAAATGGTTATGCAAAGATGCTCGAGATGCTATACTGCGCTCGCTAGCCATTTGTTTTTCAGCTTCAAAAAAACGGTCTATGCTATATGATATACTAATATATATCATTTCAAGAACTTTGTTTAGGAACTCAGTTTTTCTGGTGTCTTGATACATTAAGTCTAATATTGCCGCAGTTCCCACATAACCGTGACATACTATTGGTTGACTTAATAAATATTTGTCCAAGTCCATTTGAGCGATTTTTAAGAGCTCGGCAAGTGCAAATTGTTCTATTTTTTCATTGCTCATAAAAACGCTAGACATATACAATGTGCGAAGGATTCCAACAGAGCCGTAGCACCAGCTCATCTGCCTTGGAATTTGGGGTATGGCTTCTAGCTCTACATATTGTTCTGTGGTAATGCGTCCTGGCCAATGCACAATGCCGTCGTCGTCGTAATAATGTGACTTCATAAATTCTGAGAAAAGTCCGTCGATAGCTTCATATAGCCCTTCTTTTCGTATTCTTTTTTTGTGAGCCATTGCAAGTGTGACCAAAGACCCTGCCATACCATGTGATAGGCCATAGTTTATACAACCGTTTATAGCTTCTTCTATCATAAATGATTTTTCTGTTTTTGATGGGTAATAGTGCCATCCTGGTATGTTTTGCCCTAATAATATTATATCTTTTGAACGTTGAATAAATACGTCAACAATTTGGCCACTTATGTCCATCATTTGTTCATCATCACCGCTAAGTAAATAACCAAGTGGCCCGGAAAGCCCCTTAATAACTTCAAAATTACCGGAAGTTTTAAATTCCTTGGAATCAGACTTTTTCATGTATGCAGACAGGTTATCAAGCAGTATCTTGTTTATCCCATGTAAAAAAGGTTCGAGCTTAGGTGACTTAATTGCCAAGTCTTTAACAGCAAACGCAACGTGCGACATGCCAGAAAAGTTAGCAAACTTGTGAAAAAATGATCTGTTTACACCTTTTCGCAATACATCAAGTACGTGAAGTGTAAGGCGTTCCCATTCAGACTTACAATCAAAGTAATCCATGAAAGCCGCTAACGCTGAGATAATATCTACTGCATCATTAGGGTTAATTTTATCTATATCTCTTTCAAATGCTGAAAAATATTCACCTACATTTTGAACAAAGCTGTCCAGTACATTATCGGATAGTTTTATCTTGAAGCTATCCGTTCTAATTTTTTCAAGGTTTAACAACATAGGTATCCCCGCTTTCTTGTTCGTATAGTTCACGATATACTTTTGAACTTTCTATAAGCTCGTCATGAGTACCAACAGCCTGAATGGTGCCATTGTCGAAGACAACGATTTTATCTGCAATGTTCTTTATACTGGCTATTCGGTGTGATATAATAATACCAATTTTTCCGCTAACCAGTTCCTTGAACGACTCTAACACCTTCCGTTCAGATACGGAGTCGAGTGCTGAATTAGGTTCGTCTAAAAGGTATAAATCTGCATCTCTTATAAACGCCCTGCTAAGGGCGACTCGCAACCATTCCCCACCGGACAGTTGTACGCCATTGTCAAACCAATGACCTAATTGCATATCTAAATCAGAAAGTTTTTCTTGCATACCTGTTTTAGATAATGCTCGCCCAATTGCCACATCGTCATCAATTTTTTCTAACTGCCCCAGCGCGACATTTTCTTTCGCAGAAAGTTCGTATTTTACATAGTCTTGAAAAAGTAACCCTATTTTCTTTTTTATAGTTTCTGGGTTTATATCACGTAAATTTTGCTCCCCAAAATAAACATTGCCCTGGTAATCGTTATACAGCGTTGAAAGAATCTTTACCAATGTTGTTTTTCCGGAACCGTTTTGTCCGATAAACGCCACAAGGTTGTTTTTTTCAATCCTTATGTTTATATTTTGTAGTGCGTATTGGCTTTTGTTTTTGTATCTGTAAGAGAGGTTGTTTATTTCAATAAAAGGTATTTCCGATAAAGACTGGCTCTCATTGCTTGCTATTTCAACTTCCGATTTCATGTCAATAAATTCAAAATATTGGCTTATGTATAGCACATTTTGATATATTGAATTAACTTGGCCCAAAACTCCTTGTGTGCTTGATTTTACATTGGATATACTACGGGTAAATGTGATTAAGTCACCCAAGAGAATTTCACCAACAAATGTTCTTGCTATAACAAATACAAACAACCCTGCTGAAATTATCTGGTCAATTAATAATAGGCCCGATTGTGCTGCTGTTCTTTGATTCAGGATTTTTCTGTCCTGTGCTAAAAATTTATAGCTTAGTTGTTTATATTTATTCCTGAAATAGTCACCAATGTTGAATATTTTTATTTCCTTGAACGCAATGTCGTTTGTTAACAAGAATTGAGAATACCATTGCTTCCTGGCTTCACCTGCTCTATTTCTTTGTATGAGAAATTGTTTTTTTCCAAAATAAGCTGTTACAAATGTACTGATTATTGGCATGAAAAATATAACTGGAAGCAACCACCATCTTAACGTTATTAATATAAGACTGAATACTACTAGGTTAATAAGCGATTGAAAAACATGTATAAATGATTTAAAAAAGGAAAACATGCTATTAATACCGGTTCCCACAGCTCTTTGTATTAAGTTATAGGTTTCTGAGTTTTCAAAATCTTTAAGGTTGAGTTCCTTAACCTTTTCCAGAACGGATACATTTAATGTTATTCCTGCTTTCATTTGCACAATACCTTCAACATATCCCGATATCAATCCCATTACTCCGCTGAAGATGTCAATCCCAACGTAAATCGCCACAAGCCTCATGATATACTCAAAGCTGCGTTCAGATGCTTGTAGTGTATTTACAATTTCCTGCATTACTAGAATTGATATGCCGGGAATAACGCCGAATATAATTGCAAGCACTATAATGACAACCAAGTATGGCTTACCGGCACTGGAGAGAATTTTTACTATACGCTTAAAGTAACTAATCACTTCAGATATTTTTTTGAAATGCGCACGTAGCTTTTTCATTAAATCAGACCTTCCGGTAATTCTAGCTCAAGAGACTTGTTTCTGTGCTTCAAAAAGCCATTAAAGCTACAAACCCCATGCATTGCTAATGCATACTTTCTTGCTTCCCAAGAGTTATTTCCAATTAAGCGGTTGCAGAACATATGAATAATGCTTGAAGCAATTTCTTCAATCGAGTTAGTAAGTTCACCTCGTTGGTCTGCATCGAATACTGCAGAGGCATACTTTTTTAACTCTTGTGAGTTTGCAGTTAATAAATCATAAATTTCTGGGTTTTGTATGGAAGAGCGTATGTCAAACCAATTATCACTACTGTCAACAGCCCGCATAATCATTTTTCGGTCATTTTGGAAGTCTTTTTTGTAGCTGCTTTTATCAACTTTGGAGCTAAGAAGCTTTTCTTGCTCATTGATGGACAAACCAAAGGCCTCCAAAGTAGCGATGATAAAAGATATACCTAGATAATCCATGTTTATCAGCATTTCACCGTAGCGCTGTTTGGTTAGTATGTTCATTACAAACTTGCTGTTGCTGTAAAAATAATTTTCAGCGTATTCGATCAACCCATGCCCACCGTACCTCTCGGTTTCTCGTATATAAGAATCACTTACTACCTTAGAAATTAAACCATCGGTATATAGGGTGCCAAGCCAGTGGGTTATAATAAAATATAAAGAATGCTGTCCCTTTTCAGTTGGTTGTACACGCAAGCGCAAATGTGGCTCAGGGTCTGAATAGCGGATAAAGAAATACTTTTGTGCTAAGCCATCTGCTATATATTTTTCAAGTGTTTCATAGGCTAATGATATAAGCTCATTGAGACGTTTGCTGCCTCCATATAATTTAAAGTATATCCACTTTTCATTCCCGGGTAGTAATAAAAGCTGTTCCCTTTTAATACTCATACGATTTGCGGAAACATTTGAGAGAGTTTTCAGTACTTCTGCAGCGGCACCTTGGGGGGACTTTTTGCTTTCTTTAGGGCTATCAACGGATGCAAAAAACGGCAATACTATTTCGGTTATATACTTGCCGTCTGCACCAGTGGAAGCGTAGTCGCTAAGGTTACACCCAAGCTCTGTTAGTGTAACAATTGATGTATTCTTTTTTAGCACATTAAAAATTTCATTCCTATGAACAGGGTTACTAAGGTCAATTAAAAGCCGATTGTCACCCTCATTCAAAAAAACATGTTGGGGTATTGCCCACTTTTCACAGTATAATACTAATTTTTTTTCAAAGGCGTCTTTATCTTTACTTTTTACTATTCCAAGGATACCATTTGAAATGGCCCATGTTTCTGGTTTAATAACTATTTTCCCATATGTTATACGTGGGCTGTATTCAAACTTTGAGTTCATGACATTTGAAATAGCATATGTTACATTTTTCCTACGCATTGTTGATATTTCTCTTAAAAACCTAAATACATTACTGCCAAATGAAGGGTTCATCATGCAAGTCATAGTTACAATAACTTTTTTATTTAAACTTTTTGACTTTACATAGAACCGATTACCCTCTCGCTCAATACCAATATACAAATCACGAACGCTAAGCAAGTGCTTGCCTTCACATGGGCTTGTGGTAAGTGCAATTTGATAATCATAATCGCTGTTATTTATTGAAACATTACTTATTCTGCCCCGTGATGGCAGCTCGGCTATTTCAGCTACTACATATTCTTGTAAAAGCTCTTTTTGCGTTGTAAATCCGCTGTTAAGTAACAAGCTCTCCTCTTCTGTAAACATATCACTAAACCTGCCAAATGTTTTGCCAAACCCGTCAGACATTGACATGGGTGCAAGAGTAAAATAATTGTCGGCTCCAGGGTGGGCGATAAGATATAGTTCAAAGGATTGGAGGTAATCCATAGAGTGGTCTAAATTCACTTGTTGCTCGCCTTTACATATATACTCAATGTCTTCATCGGTTATTTCAATTACGTTTTTACCTTCGCGCAACGTTGTCAATAATTTTTTATCCATTAAGGCAGTTAAGCGTTGCTCCTTTATGGGTTTCTGTCGCTGCGGAATTGGCCTGTTAATTGTGTTTACCTGGAAATGTGCCGGTGCACCAAGTCCTTTATCTACATCAAGTAGTTCCAGAATAGGGACCTCCGCACTGTAGCCATACTTTTCAAGGAATTGGTTTACGTAGTCAGCTTGCTCGTCAGACATTCTGTCGGTAGGTGCAAGCTTGTACATTGCGGAGGCAAAACGTTCTAACTCTTTCTTTAACTCGCTATCTAAGGTGTTGTTTACTGTATTGGTTTTCATATCAACTTGTAGGTAATTTTTACACTGAAACAAGTCTTTTTGTAGTTGAATTACATCGTTATAAACATCCAATCCATCACCAATGTTGGTTGCATTGTATTCCGCTATTTTTGTTCTAATTTCATTTAGCTTGCCAAGATAAAAGTCAACTTCAGAAACACCTGCGATTTTACTTAGAACGCCAATAAGGCAGTCTAACATATCTGTATTCATTAATGACGGTCTTAGCTCCGATATAAGATATTCATTTTCCAGTAGCTGTGACAGAAATGTTTCTATTCTGATAATTGGCACACTTGGGTTTTTTGAAGCTATCTCCTCTAAAACATTTGAAAATATGCTGTAGTTCTTGCAATTTTCTTCAATCATTTTTACTTGGCCCGTATATCTTATGGAAGTTGATTCTTGTACATTATCATTGCTTTTGCTAGCTTGCAAAAATGTTTTATTTGGTTTTTCTATTCTGTTGCCGCTTGTGTATGTAAAATCATTAAATTTAACATTCAAATGGCTTCTTATGCTTTTGTTTGCTTCGATTTTTTTTATCAGTCCATACACCCATTCCATATCTGGGCGTGCCCTTTTAGTATTTTGACATGGTTCTGAAATAGTGATATTTGACACATCGCTAAACTGCCCCATAGATATGCCAGAAAATAACCCAAAGGGTGTGGGACGGGTTGATAGCCTGATAAAGTACCTAATAAGAGATGAGCGGATTTGTTCTGTTGCTTTTGTGCGTACGGATAGGTCATTATCGTTTAATTTGTCTAAAGCTTTCAGTAAGTCCTCGCTGGATACTGCAAGGGCTTCTCTTAACAAAGGATTGTTGAAAGCTTCCTTTAGCCGAGTGTTTAATTGTGTAGGATCATCAAACATGCTTGTATAGCTGTTAACTGAAATTAAGGGTGTGCGAATCATAAAGAAATTACATGCATTGTATTTAACCATACTACTTACCTCCAAAATTATAGATTATGTAAAGCCTGAGTGATAGGGATTTGAAATACTGTTTTCAACCTCAAGCTAATTTACTAAGTTATCAAAAAAAGTGTTGCTTTATTTTACCTTACAAGGCAAACTGGACCACATGAATTATCCGTATGAAAGCAGTTATGTCTCGTGTGACATGTATCGGTTTGGACTACACAGCAGCCAGAATCCCTTGTGCAGTATAAGGTTACACAGCCTACTTCAGTTGCACAATGTGGCCAAGTCGGACAGTCACCGGTTTCACAATTCCAATGCCATGTAACAGGTACATTAATACCCATATTGGTGTAACTTGTTGTTTTTTGGACATCTAAGTCAAAATCGTCGAAAAGATTTGACATAATGAATCACTCCTGTAATTGATTTTTATGGAATCGTCTCTACCCTACCATAGAGAAGGATTACCCTTAATTGATAGAACTTGTAGTTAAGCTTCGTTTTTTTATCGTGTAAGCATTTTGCCCACATGATGGTTCGCTATTGCTGCAAAGTAACTATGTTGTAGAATGTATATATGCTGTTAGATTTCCATTCCAAGCAAGCAAATTGTTGCACCACATGAATTATCGGTGTGGAAGCAGTTATGATTTGTATGGCAAAAATCACTAAGATTGGGGCATCTGTACAGGGTAGGGGCACACTGGCAGAGACTTATACAGGTGCACCCTGAAGCAGTTGGGCAGTTTTGGCTAGCGTTGGCAGTTGACCTGGAACTGTAGCCTGTTGTTGTTTTTTGGATATCTAAATCAAAGTCATCAAAAATGTTTAACATTGTAATACTCCTTATCTTTTTTATATGGAATCTTCGCCACCCTATCATGGAAAAGGATTGCCCGTTAAGAATTCTACCGCTGCTTCCATTAACTCATCTCTACTATCCCGAATTCCAGCTATGGTACGGCTTACACGTATATCGGGAGACAGTCCAATGCGCTGTGTCTGGTCGCCATCTGGCGTAAAAACACCTACACTTGAAAAATTCATAGTGACTCCGCCAGGCAAAGGTAACCGTCTTATATCTCCATTAGCACCCATAGAGTTGCTGCCTACTACTGTTACATTAGAGCCATTGCGTAAAGACATTATTGTAGTTTCTCCAAAGCTAAATGTACGCTCATCCATCAAAAGCACTACAGGTTTATCGTAGAAATATGTGTCTGAATCCAGCCACCATCCTGCTCCGGAATATCCTCTCTGCAATTCTTTAAATACGCCAGGGATAGATTGTGATGGCTTTGTCAGTTTGAAAAATGGTTTAGGTTCTTCAACCAGATAATTAGCTAATATAAGATGAAATGAGCTTTCCCCGGGACGTTGTCGCAAGTCTACAATAAGTCCATCCGTATCTGCAAAATATTCCATTATATATTGAGTGCTCCCATTCTGGAGCCTTGACGGGTTAATAAGGCCAATATTATTGTCTAAGCGCTCATGAGCCATTGTTGAAATTGGTGTATTAAATAACGTTTGATACTGTTGTCTATTTATTGTTTCTACTTCAACTTCTATCTCAATACCATTACGAAGTATATGAATTCCCATTAGTAAATAATTTGATTTTTGCCTCAATATCATATAATACGTAAGATAAAATAATGCTTTTTCTTCATTAGGATAAGATACATAGTTCAATTTTTCTGCAATTATTGCGTTAATATCAACCCCGTTTACCCTAAGTATGACATCGCCTGGCATCAACATATGTTCGTAGTTTCGGAGTGGAATTTGTCTAAGTACGACAAGATGTCCTTCTGCCTCTGTGAATAATATCGGCGGAACAAACGCTCCAAATATAGTGTCAAATCTTGCATGTCTATTACGTCCCAAAGCGCTCTCAAAAAAAACGTGAGCATCATGAAGATGAGATGCAAGTGACATTAGAGTTAACTCGTAACTTAACCTGTCTGTCCCTGCAAGCATTTTAGGGATATGCTCAAGTAGGAGAGTGTTCCATTCACCATCTACAATATCAATGTATGGAAAGAAGTATTTCATGGCATTCCATAATCTAAAAAGCCCAAGCAATCTGTATCCTTCGTTTTGAAAATCCATATTTGAATGTAGATTTTGATTCGAGAAGTCACTAAAACCAAGCATGTCGAATGAAATAGGTGCCACTGCCCTGTCAATAATTGGAACTTCATTGAAGCGCGAAAAAGCCGAGACAAGGGAACTTCCCAAAAAAGACTCGTCGGTAATCCACTCTATATTAACCAAAGGTCTCATATATTCCTCGTTTTTTACCTCAAGTAAATGAAGCCAATGAAAATCACCATCACTGTAAGACAGGGCCTCAAGTTGCCTTTTATCTGCGCGAAGAATAACGGAGGGAACATCTATCCCAGTCGTGTAACTTATTAGTGATAACCATTTGGCCTCCTCTATCAGTTCCTCAAAATCTACAATGTTCCAAATATCCAATTGGGATAAAATTTGGTTTATAGGTGCAAATAAAAACATGCTTACGCTGTTATCAAAGCCATCGTCTCCTAACCCGACAAACCAGTTATAGAGAATATAATTAACATCTTCAGGGTCTGCAAGCCGAACTATAGGTATTAGACCAAGTAACTCCTCGTCCCAACAACGCTCCCCTGTAAGAAAAGCCAAATGGGTATATTTTGTAAACCCCCAAACCATTGCAAGCTTTTGCAAGTTTGCTACTTGCGCTTCCATCGTGCCAGCAATTAGATAGGGAACTTTAGGAACGGAAGCAATGTTAACATCTTGAGAGAAGTAATCTATTGGTGTAGCATATTGGTTTGCTTGTGCTTCATTGGAAACCGAATCTGGAGATGCCGTTCGCCAAGTCAATATAACCCCCACACCAATAAGTAAGAAAACACCTAAAAATGTTATTAGGGTCTTTATAGCAAATAAGTTTTTAACCAATATAACCAACTCCGTGTTCGTTATGAGAAAAAGCTTGAGTGATAGGATTCGGAAGTGAAATTTTCCAACCTCAAGCTTATTTCAAAAATTGTTAAATTGGAACTAGTTTCCGCTTCCCATTAAACAATCCTGTTGACATGTTTGATTGGTATGTTGACAGTTATGCTGTGTATTACACCAATCAGTTAGCTCACAGTCAAACTGTGTAAGCCAGCAAACGCAAATGGAAGCCAAATGAGTACAATAAAACCACACTGTATCTGCCGGAGGCCGAACACTTGCATTTGAATAATTACTTGCTGCTACGTTTTGGATGTCCAAATCAAAATCATCGAAAATATTTAACATAGTAACACTCCCATATTTATGTTTTATTTGGAATCTTCTCACCCTATCGCTGAAAAGGATTACCCATTAAAAATTCGACAGCTGCTTCCAACAGCTCATCCCTACCATCTCTAATACCGGCTATAGTGCGATTGATATATATGTCTGGAGATAACCCAACACGCTGTGTTTGATTGCCATCAGGTGTAAAAATACCTAAGCCTGAAAAATTCATAGTGACCCTACCTGGTAATGGTAACGATACAACATTGCCATTAGCGCCAATAGAATTACTCCCCATTACAGTTACATTTGAGCCGTTGCGTAAAGACATTACGGCATGTTCGCCTCTGCTCATTGAACCTTCATTCATCAAAATTACCACATTGTTTTGGTATAAATACGTATGTGTTTCTCTCATACCTCCTGAATAATCTCTTATCAAATCAATAAATACTCCAGGGACTGATTGTGACGGTGTACTAACAGAGACAAAATGTTTAGGCTCTTCTATCAAATATCCAGCCAATTGGAAAATTGAGGTGTGTGGATATTGGCGCAAGTCAACAATTAGGCCACTGGTATCATAAAAATATTGCATTATATGTTGGATGCATTTCTCTTGGATTCTAGTAGATGGGTTGATAAGGCCAATATTGTTTTCCAAACGTTCATACGCTGTTGCCGGAGGCTCAGGAATGAATGTCATCATTCCATGCTCCCGCCTATCAATTGTTTCTACCTCAAGAGTTATCTTTACGTCGTCACGGAGTATATCAAGCTTCATTGGAACATCGGGCGAGTGTTGTCTTAATACAAGATACCATTCTAGATAAAACAGGGCTTTTTCTTCATTAGGATAAGATATATACTGCAACATATCTGCAGCTACGTCATCAATATCTACGTCGTTTACCCTAAGCACAACATCACCAGGCAATAAGCGGTGTTCGTAATAGGGTAAGTAAATTTGTTCAAACACAACAAGATGCCCTTCGGCTTCTGTAAGTATCACTGGTGGCGCAAATCTTCCAAAAATGGAGTCAAACCGATTATGCCTATTGCTACCCAAGGTGCTTGAAAAGAAAACATGAGCATCATGGAGGTGTGATGCAAGAGCCATAAGCGTCAACTCATAGCTAAGTCTATCATCACCTTCAAGCATTATCGGAATATACTTGAGCAGGATTTCATTCCAGTCACCATCAATAATATCAATATATGGGGAAAAATATTTCAGGGCATTCCATAGCCGAAACAATCCAAGTAGCCTATATCCAGCATCTTGAAAATCCATATTGGTATGGAGGCTTTGATTTGAGAAATTGCTATTACCAATTATGTTAAACGATACTGGTGCCCTTGCCCTATCAACAACTGGGGTTTCATTAAATTGTGAAAATACAGCAACTATAGAGCTTCCCAAAAATAACTCGCATGTAAGCCAATTCATATCAGTCAAATGTCTTAGATAACCTTTATCAACTATCTCTAGTGAATACAACCAACTAAAGGATTCTGCATTATCCACGAACACTTCAAAATAATCTTTATCTACACGTAGCCCAATTGTGTGATAGCTTGCCTCGGTTGCGATGCTGACTCTAGATAGCCAGGCAACATCGTCTGACGTATTAAGGAAGTCGGTTAAAGCCAAAAAATACTGTCCTGATAAAAATTCGTTTGTTCGTGCCAACAAAAATACACTACCACTATTGTCATGCCCTGCATCCCCTAGCCCAACAAACCAGTTATAAAGAATATCATTTACATCTTCTGGAGCTGCAAACCGAACTATAGGTATTAGACCAAGCAACTCTTCATCCCAACAACGCTCTCCTGCAAGAAATACTAAATGGGTATATTTTGTAAACCCCCAAACCATTGCGAGCTTTTGCAGGTTTGCAACCTGTGCTTCCATCGTACCAGCAATTAGACGAGGAGCTTCAGGAACTGGGAGAGCAACAAGAACATCTTGAGAGAAGTCATCTTCCGGTGTGGCCTCTTGGTTTGTCTGTGCTTCATCGGAAACAAAATCTGGAGTTACTGTTCGATTCACTTGCCAAACAAATACAGCTATCCCACCAAGAAGTAAAAAAATGATTACAAATGTGACTGAAAGCTTTGTTGTAAATAAATTTTTAACCAATACAACCAACTCCGTGTTCATTATGGAAAAAAGCTTGAGTGATAGGGCATGGAATGAATTTAATTTTCCAACTACAAGCATATTTAAGTATTGCTAATTACAAGCTAATTTAAAGCCCCGTTGCCCATAGTGCAAATAGTTTGTCCGCATGAAGATTCATTGTTTGTAGGAACGCAATTGTGTTGCGTGCCACACCAAGGTGTTAGACAATTAAAAAACATAGAAAAACAGCTCGCGGTTGCATTGCTGGCATAACTACTTTCTGTTGTCACTTTTTGCATGTCCAAATCAAAATCATCAAAAATGTTTGTCATAGTAGAACACTCCTTTGTTATATATGGTATCTTCCCCGCCCTATCTCAGAGAAGTATTACCCGTTAAAAATTCAATAGCTGCTTCCATCAGCTCATCTCTACCATCCCGAATGCCAGCAATTGTACGCTCCACCCGTATATCCGGCTCTAACCCAATACGCTGGGTTTGCCCGCTTTCAGGTGTAAAAATACCTACACTTGAGAAGGACATAAAACTTCCACCAGGTAATGGTAAAGACCTAATATCTCCATTGGAACCCATGGAATTGCTGCCCATTACTGTAACATTCTCGCCATTGCGTAAAGACAGTACAGCAAATTCTGGACGGCTAAACGAACGTTCATTCATTAAAACAACCACATTACCCTCATAAAAAAACACACTAGTGTTCCACATTTTATTCCATGCCTCCCACCCGCCCGAGAAGACAGTATGATATTCAATAAATACGCCAGGCATGGTTTGTGAAGGGACCGTTGCTACAGAAAAAAGCTGATTTGTTTCCACTAAATACGCAGCCAATTCATAAACAATTGGAAAAAGAGGAGGGTACTGACGTAAATCTATAATAAGACCGTCGGTATGGGCCAAATTAGCCATTATATAAGCAATGCCTCTTTCTTGCACATTACTGGGGTTAATAAGTCCAATATTATTTTCTAAAATCATATGAGCTGCCCCTGGTGGGGGTAAGTCTCGTAAAAATCCGTCTATCTGGAAACATCTAATAATTGTTTCAACTTCTACTGTCATTAAAATACCATCACGTAGTACGTCCAGTTGCATTTTTTCATTGGGCAAATGCTGGCGTAATATAATATGGTACGTTGCCAAATAGAACAGGGATTTATCCCTATTAGGGTACGATACATATTTCAGCATTTCATTAATTACATCATTAATATCTCTGCCGTTTACACCCAGCACAACATCGCCCGGTTTCATTGTTGGTTCGTGGAACAGTGTCAATTCACTTCCACCCCCAGCTCTGGTTACATGCTCAACCACAACTAGTTGTCCTTCAGCTTCTGTAAGAAACAGCGGTGCTACATAGGCTCCAAACTTACGGTCAAACATGTATGGTCTAAACCCAAACCTAATATGTGGGTCATGTAGCCGGGACGTAAGAGATGCAAGGGTTAATTGGTAGCTATGGCTATCTGCTCCTTCAAGCATTATTATAATGTGTTCAAGCAGTAGCTCATTCCAACAGTCGTCAATGATGTTGATGTAGGGAAAATAATATTTCATGGCATTCCATACTCGAAAAAGGCCTAACAACCTATATCTGTTATCGTTCGCATTCATTAATGGAAAAGTGCCTTGGTTAGAGAAAATAGCCGAACCCAACTGGTCAAATGAAACCGGTGCTCTTGACCTGTCAACAACGCTTGTACCGGTGAAACGTGAGAAAATAGTGGCTAAATTACCCAAAAGCCGCTCGTCTGTTAGCCAATCCATACAAATCAAGGGTTGTAATACATCGTATGCAAAATTTCCATTATCCTCAAAACCATCATTTCCAAGCCCAATATACCAGTTGTACAGGGTTTCATTTATGTCTTTTGGGCTGGTAGACTTAACTACAGGAATCAGGCCTAACAACTCCTCATCCCAGCATCTTTCTCCTGTAAGGAAAGTTAAATGGGTATACTTAACAAACCCCCATACCATTGCAAGTTTTTGTAGGTTGGCGGCCTGTTCTTCTATCGTATTGGCAATAAGGATAGTTTCTGCTGGAGGTAGCGTTTCTAGATGAATTTCAACATGTGTCTCAATTGTCTCGTTCTGACGTTCATGGTGAATTTCTTCTGGATTATAGTCAAATGGCGAAGTGCGGTTAAGTTGCAAAATAATAATGACTACTCCAATGATGAGTATAGTAATGCATACTAATGTTATAGCAATATTTTTGACACAAGGTTTTTTAGCCATAGCAGCCTCCCAGCTTTCAACCCAAGCATGTAAAAATAGCGGTATGAATTAATGAGTTAAGGATCGCTTCTTTGTAGATGAATTAAACTAAACTGTGGTGCGTAAATATCAACCTCAACCCAATTACATTCGTTAACCCAAATACCGTATATTTTATCTTTAGAAACATTATAAAACGGTTGTGTTACTTCAAATCCCATTTCTTCAGCTTTATAATGTAAATCTGTGTAGATGCCGGGTATCAAATACGGTGAACCTCTATGCTCGACTTTCAAGCAGTTAACCAATTCCATATTGTGTATATATGTGAATTCCTTGATAGAGGGTATGGCTTTATCTACGGCTACAAAAATTTCGATGTCTGTAACTCTAGCATTCAAATATAAAACATGGATTGCGGTTATTATGTCACCTGTTAACTTTGCGCCTTCAGATTCTATATAATCTTCTAGCTTCTCCATAACAGTTTGCAAGTCCCGTTCTGCAACATTGCCCCTAAATCTTACTACGTTATTTGTTGTGTAGTTTGCATTTTTATATATCTTCATGGTCAGCCACCTGTTTCGTAAGTGCTTGTAGTCGCTCTAGCTATGTTTTTATTATAGGTTCATATGTAAACAAAAAAACAGGGCAAAAGCTGTCGTAAAATAAATTAATTTTAGGAGAGTTTTGCCCTGTTTTGGTTTGTAGCTTTCTTGTATTCTGTTGGTGCAATAAAAATACTGAATAACTTAGGAGGCGTTAGCGTGAAGAGTTTTAGATGTTTGGTGAGCAAATTAATTCTGGGTACTTTAATTGCATTGGTGGTTGGGGCAACGCCGTTAGCAAATGCAGGAGCTCAGGCTGATGCGGAAGCAATGAACATGCAACCGTTTGATTATGGCTTTCCTATAGTTGATGAAGAAGATTAATGTTACGGCAATGAGATGCCAAAATCTTTTTTGGCATCTTTTTCAATTATCTTTGCCCCATATATGTCACCCATTGCATAGGCACAATGGTACGCTCTTACTAGATGAGGCCTGTAAATCCACTCTTCTTCTCCTATGCGGAGATAAGAACATGCAATATTATATAATATTTTAGGCAAAAAACGCAGATTATTATACTCCCTACATATCTCAATAGCTTCATTGCTAACATCAAGAGATTCTTTGTGTCTTCCTGCTCTACCAAGCATTGTAGACAAGTTAGACATAAGCACAGGAAATAAGCTCGCTCTATCTTCTTCTGATGTGCGAGAATTATTCCTGCTGCCAATAACCGCTTTTACCATACTAATCGCTCTGTCTTCTTCGCCACTTTCAAATAGCCGTCCGGCTAAGTCAATAATAATATTAACTTCATTATAAGTAAGCCGATAATCAGCAATTTTATGTTCATCAAATTTGGGGTTGGACATATGCATTGCCTTAAGTAATTTCTCAATAGCTTCATCATTTGGTATGTCTTTATCCACCTTAACCTTAGCCCGTGCTATAAACTGCCGCATAAAAGGTTGCTTAGTTAATACTCCATTTTCTAAAGTTGGCAAAAGCTCTCTTACTTTGCTAATTTGGCGGTCACGCAAAAGCCTTTTTAAATGCTTATAAATGCGATACTCTTCATACTCATTTGTATCCAAGTAAAGTTGCCAAAAGTCTTCTATAGGGTATCCCAGAGCTTCAGACATTGCTGCAAATTGCCAAATATCCATATCTCGCTTACCAGACTCATAGCCTCTGTAGGTACGAGCATCTATAAACAACCTTCCTGCCAAGTCTTCTTGAGACATGTTTGCCTCTATGCGCATTTTTTTAAGTACATCTTTGCCGTTTATTCTCATAACTCCCGCCTCCCATTTAATGCAAACAGTAATAATATTATACATATTCTCACAACTGTGTGCAACTGGCAGAACAAATTATTTTCCTTTCTTGCATAAAGCCAGTGCTTCACAACATAAAAAAACAAACTGCCGGGCAGAGGGTAAGTCTTAAGGCGGCAACCGCAGATAGTAGCTGCTTTTGCGAAATACACTCTTGCAGACGATAAGGTAATCCATATCGAAATAGGCGAAGGTTCGTATAAGCCTTATTATTTGAAATCAAAAGGAATAAAGCATCTGGCGTATATGTACGTCAAGGTTCGTCATTGGTGCAAGCATCGCTTCTTTATTAGGAACAAATGCGAACCATCCCCAATTTTTCTTTATTGGGAATGTGTTCGCATTTGTTTTTTTAATTTGAGAATAGTGTTACAAAACTTAATACCGAAATAACTAATCCCATCTATCAATTTCCATCCTAACAACCTCGCCTGTTCTCATGCTGACATAAACCTCATGGACAAGCCCGTCATAAAACACTTCAACGCTCCAAACCCTCTGGAATCTCTCAAAATCCCTACTGGCAGGGTTGGCACGGCTGTTGTTGCCGCCTACATGAGCAATGGCTATTTCTTGGGCTTCTTGGCGTGATA
>Ga0131853_10009524_pt1 | contig 17768 bp, 13 predicted proteins | sample TergutLab28metaG_FD_92764 | JGI IMG/M metagenome (GOLD analysis project Ga0131853, IMG submission 92764) | Labiotermes labralis P1 segment gut microbial communities from Petit-Saut dam, French Guiana - Lab288 P1 (version 2) (version 2) | ecosystem: Host-associated > Arthropoda: Insects >... | reverse complement strand
TTTTTTTTTCTGTAAAGTTCGATATAGCCACATAAACCACCAAAAAAAAAAAAAATGGTTTTCTTATTTTATTTTTAATTATAAGGGGGTAAAAAATTTGTTGTGTGGTGAAAAAAAGTGGGGGGGGGGGGGGGGGGGGGGGTGATAAAGGGTTGTAACATTTTTTGGGGTCAAAAACTGCAAAACACTTGCATCTTCTTGGGTGGGAGCATTATCATGCAACAACAAAAAAAAATCTTGAGACCAGAATGCAGCTGGACGAACCAGTTGAATACACTTCAGGAGGCAATCAATTACTCCTTTATAAAATTCACTTACTGTTTTTCCATCTGGTACAAATTCTTTGTGCACTATGCCTTTGGAATTTCAGTTTCTTTGGCAGAGAGGATGTCTCACCAAACCCATTCAGAAATCTGTCGCTTTGTTTTGGGATCATGGCAAAGCACCAGGTCTCGTCTCCCGAATAATTTTGTTAAAAAAATTTTTGTCTGCATCGGCCATTGCGATAATGTCTTGGGAAGATGTGTCTCAATCTTTCCTTCGCTCAGGTGTCAAGGAGTGTGGAACAAAACATGCACACAACTCTCTTTCCCAAATCTTTCAGAATCGGAGGAACTACAGTCTTTGGGATGTTCGAAGATTCTGTTATCATTCATGATGTGATTTGACGGTCATTTCTCCCCAAATCAGCTACAACAGCAATGTTTACCTCAGTTCAAGTCAATGTTGGACGACCACCTCTCTCATCATTTTCTAGCTGCTCCCTTCCATCGTGAAATTGAGAATACAATCTAAAAACGTTTGATCAGTTCAAAGCCTCATTCCTCTAAGCCTTTTGCACCAATACTAATTTTCCTGTTGCAGACAGATTGGCTTTGAAACAAAATTTTATGGCAACTCTCTGTTCATTTCCACCATCCATGACATATAAACTGACTTTACAATACAAGTTATAACTTGTACCCTATCCAAAAAAAAACAAACAAAACTCAGTTTGTGAACGAATATTGGTTGATAGTACTCAGTGGGTTGTCTGATAGATTGCTGTAGTTCAGTTATTTAAAAAAAAATCAGTCCTAACTTATGGATCGCATTGCGTGTAACAGGTAACCATTTTTCACTTTTATTTGCATGGTGAGCATTCATCATTAGGGTTTCTTAATTTGTATTGTTTTCTAAGTGCAGTTTGTTAGCATTACAAAGTCATTTACCTGGTGGAGGTGGGACTAGTTTTGTCTGACTCCTACCTTTTAAATTTTTGTGTAACTTATGACTTTGCCAGGAGCATATGGCCCCACCAAAATGGCTCTGCAGGTGATGAGGGCACATGTACCCCCCCACCCCCCCAAACTAAGATAATATCCAAATGGAGGTACTGAATAGTGCAGGGATGTGTGTGTACATCATGGGTCTCCTACCTGCGGTCCGTGAACTATGTGGGGCCCATCAGGGTTTATTATGCAGCCTGCAGCCACATTTATAAGTTGTATATAGAATATAAAAAATTTTACAATAATTGTTATTTTTCCATGTGCATATTATGAACCAGCCCTCAACAATAAAAAATTTTGGAGGCACGTGGTGTACATGATTGTAAAAGTGCAGTTGTTATTAATTTACCAATGCTTTTTATGGAGGTTTGTGTGAGTTTTAATTCACTTAAAAGGTAATGTTAAAATTTTTTATATGTATAGAGTATGAATTTTTGTATGTTTTTGGTTAATGTTTGTATCAGGTGGTAATAACATACACAATATAGTTTCCTAAATTTTGCTGTCAGTTGTAAATTATTGACTGTAACAAAAGTTGATCTGCTGTGGATTCAACAAACCTGCCCATCATTACATGAAAGTTTCAGCACTGATGTAAATTTATTAATTCTGGAAGTGGAAGGTGTCTAATTTCCCAGAGAAGTTGCACTCCCTATATTTGGATTGTGTCAGAAAGAAAGTAAACAATACGTTGTTATCTTTCTTTAATTCTTAACAAAAGTTACGATAAGCTGACATTAAAGAACATAAACTAGTGCCAAGGAACAGTCCTTGGCAGGATAACATGTTAACAACTACTGTTATCTTTTAAACCTCGTCATGCAGGCACATTACATAAATAGCCCAAAGATGGTCCAAGGTGTGCAGTCTCTTCCTGTTCATTATCTTCTTATATGTCCTTAACATAACATACTTTCTGTTTCAGTCCTTGGTGGCACCTTTGTGTGTTGTGGAAGTGACTGATATACTGTGGCTACATCTGTCTAAACCACAACTGAAATCATCTCGAGGTTTACTCGGTACACTTCTGCTACTGGGTGGTATTTCAACACATAAAGCTGCACTGATATCAGGCTGTATCCAGATGCTAGTAAAAGCTATGCAAGATAGTTGTATTTATTTATTTACTTTTATCACATTCCACGCTATTTTAGAATGGCCAAAAAATATACAACTGATTTCCAGAATTTTGGACACATACTGGTTGGAAGACAATTTCATGCATTCCTGAGTAAGTTTTTTAATTCAATTTTTGTTACCAAATGTGATGCATCAGTAAGTGTGGACATTTCTTTTGGAATATGTCATTTCTGTGACCATGATACCTTAAGGTTTTCTACTGTTGTTTGGAGCTCTGTGTGTTAAAAGACATGTTCTTTAAGCTACCAGGTATATTAAAAGGCAGGTGTGTGAACAAAGTAAAACATGGTGTAATTTAAAAAAAGCCTTGCTAACCGAATTCTGTTTGTATGAAGTGTTGCAAAATCCTGAATAAATTTATAAAATAAGCCAAAAGTCAGCCTTACAATAGGCTTAAAATACAGAGGGAAAGAAAAGTTAAAGTGCACTCAACATATGCCTTTCCAATTTATAACCAGTAAGAGATTAAAGGATCCAGAGGACATGGGTGATATCTTCAATAATTTCTCTATAGTAGTGACTGAACATTTAAATTTACATGACGTGGAGCAAGAAGTATATTACTTTCAGAAGAATTTTTTCCTTGGTATTTCCAGGGCTTAAAATTATTCCAGCCACTGAGAGGTAAAATTCATAATAAATTCCTCGAAATTAGAAAACTCGTCGGGTTGTGGTGAAATAACAGGTATAAAATTTTTAAAACTTGCATGTCCAAAATTAGTCAAGCACTGAGGTATGTTGGTAGTGACTCACTAAACACATTCTCCCTGACCATCTAAAATTTCCATACTGAAATCATTACATTAAAAAGGAGACGAATGGTGCATGACAAATTGTATGTCTATTTCACTATGAACTCTTTTTTTGTACACCTCTTGAAAAGGTTATGCCAAAATTTACACACTAACAACACGTTTCATCCCATTATAGTTGGTCTTCAGGTGGAGGGATACTGACTAAATATGCTGTGTATACACTAACAGTATATTCAAATCTCTTAACCAAAAACTGCATGTCGGAGGAATTTTCTGTGATTTAGTTAAGGCATTTGATTGTGTAAATCTGAAATCTTGCTAGTTATATTACATTTTTATGACATTTAAGGAACAGCTGCATATCAGTTCAGATCCTGATAGGAAACAAAAAGTAGAAAGAAAATGATGTAATGATGGTCAAAATTCTTTCTCAGACTGAGGAATTCTAAGGCATGGAGTACCCCAAGGGTCAATTTAGGAACCTTAGTTTTTAATAGCATAATTAATGGACTTCCTCCAAGAAAAACTACCTTAACAGAACCAATAATATTCATAGATGACACTAGCATTGTAATTGCACATTCAGAATGTATCTTCCTTTGTACAGTTTTTTTTGTTGGCCCAAGGATGGCCTAAATACACGCTGAAACATTTAACATACATGTAAGGGTAACAACTGAATTAAACCTGTATTGTCTTAGATTAACTAAGTGTGGTTTCTTCACAGAACTGTTTATTTACAGATTCTAACCACATGAATTGGAAGAGTCATGTAGATCAAAACATTTTGCCTATATTTACTCCGTAATTAAATATTGTAGATTCCATTTTTTGGTGAAATTTGTCTTAGAGTGAAAAAATATTCACTCAATACAGAAAGTTGTTGGAATTATGGTAGATATAAAACCCAGAGGCTTGTTTGGGAGATAATAGATTCTACCTCTTCCATGAGAATACATATTTTCATGAATGAACTCCAATATAAGCAAGGAAAATTTCAAACAAATTCAGCTATACATCGTATCAATTCAAGTAGGGAATGCCATGTTCACAGACAAGTTTCCAGCTGCTACACCTTTCAAAAAAGCACATACTATCTAGAATAAAAATATTCAACAGTTTATCATGCACTCACTAGAATGGAAACATTCAATTTAAATCAGCACTGAGAAAGTACTTGAATATACACGTCTCTGTTCTGTTCAGAAATAACTGTTAAACATTTGAAAAGTGTATGAGAAATACCTATAATACTCTATATTGCATATTTTGTATTTGTTATGTATTTGTATGCCTTATTCCACATCCTACTGTCACTATGAGTGAATTCTGAATCTGTGAAATGCATAATGTATGTATATATATATATATGTACATCTTCAGTCTAAAACTGTTACACATTAATTCAGAACTGATGCACAGTTCATGAAATGTGCAGTTTGGTAAAAAAATGCACATCAGTTGCAAGTGTGAAGGTCACAACATGATGTGTACAAACAGGAGCGCAAAGCAACAATGGTTGTGCAATTGTAATTGACTTGTAAACAAAACTGAAATAGCACAATGGTTACACTTTTATTCAGGTTTATACGTTGTTTAGAACAGTACTGGATGTAAAGAACTCAAGGAACTGTTTAAACTTTCCTGCACAGTTTTATTTTTTAATGTAGTTTCACAGTAACAATTCCTCTGTTATTTCCCATAAATAAATCCAAGGTTGTACGATCACGGCATCCAAAATTACGTAAAAACCTGGAAAATTAAATCATTATGAACCGTACCTTTAGAGAAACACAGGTTTAGAGACTAGGCATATCCAGTGGATACCTAGCCAACCTCACTACAGGCTGGAGAGTGTGGGGATCGAATTCTGTTGGGGGCGAGATATTACACACCCATCAAGACAGACAGTGGAGCCTACATAGCTGCCCAAACAGTAGGTAATAGGTCTCCTTCCTGGGTGTAAAGCAGCCATGGGGTAATGTTGACCACCCAACCTCATTTAGCACAGGATAAAGAAAGAGTAGAGCTATACCTGTGCTTTCTGCGTGGGATTTCATGGCCTGTTCTGGGGTGAACTTTACCTTTACATGGCCCTGACTACCATAATATGCTGGACAAGTTGGAAGAGGTGCTCTAAACTTAGTAAGTACTTAACAGCACTTTCAGTGTTGACTGCACAAGGTAAATTTGTCCATTAAATAATCAGAGGAAAGGGCCAAAACACCACTGTCTCATGGATTATGGTATACAGATAGGTTTGGAAGTTTTCATGGTTATGGGACCTGAACAATATTTCTGTAATCTTCATTAAAATTGTACTGAGTGAAATTCATCTGAAAGGACAATACTTTAACTGAATACATGGAAACCAAGATCAGTTCCTCTGTGTTTGGTTATGTTCTTTAAGATACAGTGCTGTGTATGTTACTCACATCTGTTGAAATTGTAAATTGGAGTAATAGTAATGCTCAACTACATTATTACATAAGCTGCAAGCTTAACTTACCAGTGTGATTAACGGAGACATGATAGCCCCTGGTTCTGCACAAGGAGTGTTGTGTTCATTCATTGCTGTCAGTACTTGATGAAAGAACAGTGTTGATGGAAAACAATCACTTAAATTACAAATGAACAGTTTCATGTTCATTATATTTTATTACTATGTATAATCTGCAGTAAGGTACTGGTTGCACACTGGATAACATTGAAATTGACAGGGGTAAGAATTTTTCAATTTTCAACATGTACCAGAATGGCCATAGAGCCCACCCACCCTCCTATCCCATGGGTATTAGGGGCTCTTCACCTTGGGAACAAAGGGGTGGTAACTGAAATGTTACAGCACTTTACATCTACTCTCTGTACATCCTTTCACTCAGTAATACTTAAGACACGCACAAACTCTGCAGTATGAAATTTCTGCCCACAGTGATTCAATACAGCTATCAATTGCTCTATGAAAAATGTGCCTTAACCCTTAAATGGCCTACATCCTTATATGCCAGTGCATTTTAAAAAATCCTACCCATTTGTTTATATATTTAGGCAATAAGGAAATTTACTTCATTTTTAAGCCATGCCGCATAATCTTTTATTTTCCACAAAATGCCGTTTATTTTATAATTTTACCTTTTTCTGTAAAAATATGTTTATCATAAACCATGCAATAAAATTTAAATATCAACCCACTTGTTTAAATGTTAATGCAAACTTTTCATGATTAAGCTTGACTGGTTTGTTGCCATATGGAATGCCAATCACATTAAATTCTGCTGCCTGTGTCCATACACCTGGTCAGTGAGTGACTGTTGAACACATAGTACTCTGCTCAGTTTCAGTTTAATTTTTACTGCATACCAATCATTGCAGCCTCTATATATAGGGTTTTAATTGCATTCGTATTGTAACATGTAGTAATTATGACCAAACAATTTACACATGTACATCCTTGCTCTTCCTGACATGTTTTGATCATGTCATTCATAAGGGAAATTCAAAGTGAACATGCAAATCAGTCTGACATGTAGGGCTACAAGCATGAAGCATTATGTAGAAAAAGACTGAAACGTATAAAGGATATTAATAAATAACAACGCTGTACATAATGATACTGAAACAGTAGAAATAATAGCTCAGACCTTAGTAAACACAGATGATCTAATTTCAAGCACTGTTTACTTCAGATGTTTTCTGAGTCTGCCGAATGTTATCTGAATGTTGATAAAGCTGTGAAAGCATTTCAGAGAATCTGTGTCAGATATTTTTAATGTAAGTTATTAGGTAAATACTGCAGAAAATAAAGTTCTTTGTTGGACCATTATCATCAAAATGTACAGTACTATAATGGAAGCATGAGAGCTCGAGCTGTCCACATAGGATTTAAATTTTCCTTACAAAAAGGCACACATGATATTTTTACTGTATTTAGAAAAAAATGTCTACTGAAGACAGCAAACTCAAAAATAAATTCCATGCCTGGTATGAAGGAAAAGTTTCACATTTGTTTTTCAACAGTCTTGTGATGACAGTAATTAACTGGCAGTTATGTATAATTCCTAAACAAGGTGGTAAATGTGAAGATTTGTGGAAGAGTTTTCATTCCAGCAACAGTTTAAAAGGTAGTTATCCCTACACGTGCCATAAAGGAACACAGGGAGTGGAGGTATAAATACACTCATTCTTAATCTTGGTACTACATGGAGTTCAGTGGTCACCCTCATGTCCTGGGCAGTTTATCCCTGGGGAAAGAGCCTCCATTACTCACTGAGCCATCCAGACCTTTTGGAGATCTCTGGCCGCAGCCAGGATTGGAACCCGAAATCATTCAGTCCATAGCCTAGTTACTATACTGCCTATGTTAACCCAGCATTCTCTGCCCCCCACCACCACATCCTTCATATTGTAATAAATAAATAGCATCATCATCTGTGCAATGTCAGGCACTGCTATAACCTGTGTGTTCTGTTTCAGTGGATTTTTCATTTATGGTTTGGTTTTACTAACAATTATCCTGCAGTAAAATCCTTACCATCAGCTCAGTAATTACAGTGGATATTCATGCTGTGAGAGTCTCAAGAATTCATCTGAGCTAATTCACCACAGGGGTAAGTAAGAGTAAGTGTAAAGTGCACCCTTGTACAGGCACTGAGGCTCTGTACAGGCCATACAGCCCATAGGGGGAGTAGAGGTACAGCTCTACTCTTTCTTGACCACAGCACACCCCAGGGCTGGTCTGGACAGGTGTGGAAAATCTCGCCCCCACCGGGATTCGATCCCCAGCCAGTCCGGCCCGTAGCCAGTTGCTATACCAACTGAGCTACCCAGCCCACACAACAGGGGTAAAAGTAGTGATTTTCTGAGAAGAGGAAGATACACTGAGTATTAAAAGTAAGTGAAGGAAACCAAGATCAAATGTGGGTTAAACTGCAGCCAAATGCTGGGAGCTCAAATGCTGTGACTTTATTAGAAGAATTTAATTTATCCTACTTTGGAAGGAAACCCAAGTGCTACCTGTTAAATCTGCAATGAATAAACCTAGGACATTATACACATAAAACATGTTAGCTGTTGCTGTTAGGAAGACCAGACAAGACTATACCAGATTCTACAGGGGAAACTGGCCAGTGCTTCATTTAGAGGCTATAATAGTTAGACTGTACCTTAAGACCATGAAATTACAAGAACTTTGAACACACATATTTTATAGGATGGGTCAATGTATTTGTGAATGGTGGTTAAAATTTTGAACACCTTCATCACATTCATGACTAAGTAATGTTGTGAAGTAAATATTCACATTTCCAACATATTTTTATGTCCATTTCTGAGAACTAAAGAAACAATTGCTGGCAAGCTGGTAAATGGCTGACATTTTCAGAATTGTAAAGGTGTGTTCACTGGAATGCAGGAAGGTACACCCCAATACGCCACAACGTGAAGGACTAACTGGAGATGTTAAGAAAGATGCTGTCAACTGCCAAGATCATGTGGTGTTGGTGGCAGAAAAATGAAATATGAATATGGAGCATTGTGCAATAATGACGGGGGAGTGGGGGAACTGTGGTACTTGGAGAAAAATCTGTCCAAATGTCACTCTGCCCACCATAAATCCCATACAGAGTGGCTTCAGATTGTACCTAAGCCCCACAAAGCAATACTGAAACAGCATAACAGATTAAAAAGGAGTGTTTATGTGAGAATGGAAGAGAATTGGAAGCTTACATTACAATCCATCCAATTAACAACATCAATGCATGACAGCATATACTCTCATCACTGACACTCAAGCAATGATGCAAGAATTCATGCCCACATGGAGCACGTGTCTTAGTCTGTCTTAAATGGTACTACCTCAAGATGTCACATTCAGAATCAACACATTTATGGATCAAACCAGTTTCCTCCCCCTACACACACACACAGAAAAGTTGCTAGTACTGAGATGTGACAAGGCGTGTGAATGTTTCAAATACTGCACAAAGAAATTTAGAACATCAAAAACAACACATTCTTATTAGCTTATACAAGAGAACAAATGTATATAAAAAATCACTGTACCTTGGCACAAGTTCCACAAAATGTTTTAGTTGTTTTTTATTTGTGTGTGTTATGAAAAGAAGTTCCAGTCAAATGTACTGTTGCATTTCACAAAATAAATGCTTTGCCATCATTAGCACTACACTATTTGACACTGTGGATCCATCCACTATATAATAATATGTTAAATAATCTGGTCAGATCTGAACAAACTAATAATAATTCACAGATGTAGATTCATGTATTGAACTGAACAATGTCATGTGGTTGTGTGGCCCATTACTTATGAACTCCCATGTTGCACCATATGGGAACTGTTGTGAATGGTGGCGACTACCAAAATTGCTGTCTTGTGAGACATGACATTGTGCAGTCTGGTAGCCAGTTACTACAATACACAGCATCACTCCTAGAAGACAATCTTCACAATGATACATGTTTAACAACACTTCTATACTGGTGAACATACCTGCACAGAGGAGTTACGTTGGTCTGCAAGGTTTGCATGTGTTGCAGGGCAATCCATGGTAGAGACATGCAAAGAAAAGCAAATTACCTGTTTCTACAAGTATTACACAATTTACAGTATTAGTATTATAAATGTCCATGCTTTTTCAAATCACTAACAAAAACATACTTATGATAATATAAGTATGTTATTGTCACTCGTTGCCCTATACTTACATGTTGTGATTCCTGTACACTGTCTAAAATCTGGAATTACATAACAAATCTAAGGCAGCACACAATAAATATAAAAACACCACATGTGAACACAACATGCTTTTGAAAACCATTTGGAAACTTACTTCTAATATGCCTCCACTTTCCAGTCACTATAGTTTTAACTTTCTCATTTTTGTCAGTAACACTATCTAAAATGCTACTTCTGAACTTCTCCTTGACACTACTTCCTGTCGCTTCAACATCTTCTGAGGTTACTACTTCATTACTAGTCTCTCTATGCATTGTGGCTGGGATCTCTTTGAAAACACTCAACTCTGAAACACCCGTGTCCCGACCCACAATCTTTCCATTTTCTTCAGATAACACATTAGTTTCACGTCTTAGCATATCTCCATCTAAACTTGGGCACAAAGACAGAATGTTTGGACCGGGACACAGTATTTCCTATTCTTTACGTCCTCTAGCACTTCCTCTAGGTCTGCGAGACACTCTGCCACTGTGTTCCTTTGGCTCAATCAACGCCTCATTGCGTACCACATCAATGTTTCCAAGCCGAATCATTTTTTCCTCCCAAACTTGCATATCATGTTTATATTCTTCCAGCGCTTTTCTATAATGTGTCAAATACTCAGATTTTTGCTGTTCTGACAGCTTTTCCCACTTGTTTCCCATGTACAACTGCCAATCCTGCACAGAAAATAAAACATTACTAATTCTCCATGACACAGGGTCTTCCCTAATCAGAACACAGTCACTGAGTTATTCCAGAAGTTCGCCGATTGTTAGAGAAGACTTCATGACTATCACAGCAAGAACGGCAAAGTGTGTCCCAGTGATGAGATTACAAATGTTCTAAACCAACTTACTGCAGTTTTACATATCTCCCCAAATTTATTAATTTATTTCTGAGAGAAACACACTGATACAAAAGAAATGATAAATAAATAACATTTGGCATTGTCAAAAAATTATATTTTCTCATAATTCATTAAACATTCACTGTATGAAAAACCCGTTCTTAATAGAGCTAATGCTGTTTCACTAAACCTGCATTTTAAGAACTGTTCTTAATGAGATCCATGAAGTCTCACTTCTGCTTTAAGGGGTTACACTGAACTGATACATAACGAATATATGCGCGACAGCTTTTAGTGTACATTCCCCATTACCAATTAATACTGATATCCATCATGTAGTTTTAAAAAGGAACACACAGTGGACTAAACTTCACGACCATATAGAAAGAATAAAATGACAGCTTCATTCATTTAATTTTCACTCTTCTGGAAACAATACGAGAAAGTAATAAAGTCCATTTCAGATAAATTTCATTAGGAAACTAAGTTGATCTGTAATGTTTAAAAAAAAATTATACCCCAGGCACATTCAAATATTGCTAATTCAGCAATTCACCTATTTCTAATTCGGCATTTCACCTGTACCACTACAAGAGGAAAATCACAGCACATTCATATCAGAGGCCTCAAATTCATTTGGGTGCTTAATGTTGAATGTTTTTGTTTTATAACACAGATATACAGCGCATCCGGGTCAATGTAGAACCCACACATGCTGCTAGAGTGTTGGCTGTAAAGACTCATTCAGAATAGTCTGATCATTTTAAGCACGAAATTAAGATTTATTCATACATCTAGACAAGAATAGCAAAGTTTCATAAGCTGTGAGCAAAAGAAGTGAATTACTGGCCAAGAGTTATAACACACTGTTTACTCTCAAAACCTACATAAGGAAGAAATTTGACCAATAGTCTTTTAGCAAATGCGTTGCATGACTTGGAACTCATTTCAAGGAGCAGTAAGTAGTGGTCTGAAGTCGACCCATGGCTAATTCATTTTACAGATGCACAGTCTTGCTTAAATTGCCATAAAAATACTCAAAAAGTTAAGTAATGAGCACAAAGAATATGGATGCTTCCAGCAGAAACACACAACCACCCACTCCCAGTAATTCATGGCCACCTTACATTGCATTTCTGGAGACTGAATAATTAAGCCATCTTCATGTCCACCAAGTAACATGCCTGTGGAAAAGTTAAAAGTCATTTCCAGCACATGCTTGAAGCCAAGTCACAGTATATAATACAGACTGTCAATGCAGATTCCATGACAGGGCTTCACACTGAATTGTACAACCTCTGAAATGCACTGTAAAAAGTAAGCAGTATACTTGATACAAAACAGTTTGCTGTATTATCCCCAAAAATACTGGGTCTACCATTTGTAAGGGAAAGGGTAAGTCAGTACATAAGTTTCCCAAATTTTATTTGGAATATAAACTAACACATGGGTCAGATATAGGCACATACATAGTCCATTTTTCAAAAGAGTCACCATATCTGTAGAGACAATCATCATATAAGTAAATTAAAGAGTCAGAGCCTTTGTGGTGAAATGATGTCCTGCAAATGCAGCTATAGCTTGACCTCCACTCTGATGTCTTCATCAGTCTGGAAGGATTACACTGAAGGTGCTTCTCCATTTTGTGGAAAAGAGAAGTTCAATTTTGCTAAATCAGGACTAAAGGGAGGAAGGGGAAGAATCTCCCAGTGCCAAGTGTTCACTGTGGTGTGAGCAACATGTCATCAAGGCACTATCATGCAACTGCAGTATTCCTTTTAAGAGAAAACCAGGTCAATTGCACCAAACAACACCTTTTCATCAAGTTAATATACCCTCAAAACAACTGCACCATCAGGATTGAAATGCACCCAGTGATTCCTCGCAGGTCCAGAAGATGATTGCCAGCACCTTTCATGGATTTGTCTTGAGCGTGTGTGTGTGTGTGTGTTTATATATATATATATATATATATATATACAGGATAACTGGGGCATTTCCCTGTTATGGATTCCTGATTGTTCATGGACTTTTACAGCTTACAGTGCATTCCCTGGGGCTGGATGTACTGTGCCAATGGAAAACAAATTACAGATTGTACTTTTTCATTGTCCGTTTTTTCAGGACAGTAAACATAGTTCACCTGACACTGAGAAGGGTGTTGTGTATGCACTAGTGAAGAGGCTCACCACCTGGTAGTAGAAATAATGCACTAAAGTAAAACACAGTCACAGCCATGCATATCCTTATCATGGGAACAAAACTGGAAACCTTACTTTTTTACTTTCGTGGTATGTATTAAGAAGGTGTTTGATCAACAGATGTAGGCATCATACACATATGTACACAAAAGAGTCCCATATTTATATAAATTTGATAGTCAACTTTGTATGCTGTTTATAAACTTACTCTGAAAGACTGAGTTCCACGCCCATCCTTATTTTCATTCATGAACTGCAAGAATGGTGAAAGTGGTCTTTTTGGCCTCCCCAACTCTTTCATTTTCTGTACAGACAAATATTTTGTTACATGTTTCATTCAGAAGAACCCACCATCAGAGTAACAAACAGAATTTCTTCCAGAATTAATATCTCCTGAATAACAAAAGTGAAGATGCATGTTTTTACACAAAAAACTGATATTACCTATAACATTTTAATCAACATATGTTTTTAAAAGACATATACATCATATGATGTTATTTTTTTATTCTTGTCAGAAGAATATCTCAGATTAACATGGGTTAGCATAATTAATGGCTTGTGACACTTTCAGACTATTATCACCTCGAGGATAAAAACATGTTTTCTCATTACAACAATTTGCAGGTAGCTTTTCCCTTGTCCTACTTAATAATGCTATGTTTATAAAAAATGAAGACTGAAAATGGAAAACCTCACTTCAGTGTACTAAAAAATTCTATATACCTCAATGCTTGCACAGCTCTTACATATGTATGTATTTTATCTTCCAAAACAAACACACACACACACACATATTACCTTTTTTAATACTCTCTTTTCTTTTGATTCTGCCATGTCCTTTTTTGCTTTCTTTATTTCTTCACGCTGCTCACTTGTTAACAGTTGGTCATATTTGACTTGTGCCGCCAGAAAATCAACCATCTCTCTTTTATAATCAGTCTGCAGCTGTTCCCGCACTGTGATGTCTGCTTTTTCCCATTCTTGTGCAGTTAGTTTCACAATATCTGTCAAGAATCCAAAAGTCATAATAATATAAAACACTACAAAATCTTCATTTCCAAAATTCTGGAAGAAGACCTACCAGTTACTTTTGCTTGAGGATTCTTCTGAATTAAGACTGGTCGAATCTGGACCATAAAACGAAAATACGGTGTAAGCGGCTTCTTAGGTTTCTGTGGTAGCCCCAATTTCTCTTCGACTGATTTCTTAAGCCCCGCATTTTGCTGGTATAATGATGAAGTGTTCCTAAAAATAAAAGTTGTACTTCACAATTACATCACTTGTACGCAACACAGCACGCCTGTCAAACACATAAGATGGCGTAATATCTTACGGAATTCTTTTAGTAAAGGCCTTGACTACCATCCACATAATACGGATTTCTATAAACAATATTTACTAGTTTGCATATTAACAGCATGCTGTTTTTAAGCGTAGTATTAGGCCTCCAATGTGACATACAAGTTATTGACAAATTTTAGGTTATAAACTTCTCTCAGCAGCTCAGAGCCAAAAATCCATACAACCAATTAACTGAAATAACTGCCACCCGGATGATTAGGCAAAAAATAAATCATACTATGTATTCATTGTGTCACTATTAACGATCGCTAACAGTAGATAGGTTAGGAATCATTTAATTCTACACAAATCACCAGAAACAGAACACTACACTGCCACGATACACAAATATTTCTCTAAGACCGTATTAACACACACCCTAACTTTACACTTTACCTGTTCAACAGAATGCTACGATACTGGCCAACAATGTTAGGCACCCTAAACATTTTTCCCACTACCGCCATTCTTAGGCGTTCGACGCTTTCCATTGCGTCATAATTTACATCACATTACATAGCTCTCATCCGTGGTCAGTACTCTGTGGTACCACTGATCAATACTTTGTAAAAAACTGAATATTCGCGTTCAGGACCCTCATCGTTTTATATTTTGCAGTATATACAAATAGGAGCAATAAGTGAACAATAATACCGAAAGTCAAAGGTGGAAGTGACGCAAGTACAGCTGCACGTAATAAACGCGGAACGCAAAGTCAGTCACTATCCTGAGTCAGCTCTATCCAGTCCATGCCCCGACATTCCACTTCTGTAAGATCCAGCTTAATATCCTCCCATCTAAACCTTGGTCTTCCAAGTGGTCTCTTTCCCTCAGGTTTCTCCACCAAAAACCTGTACACGCATCTCTCCAATACGCGCTACATGCCCTGTCCATCTCATTCTTCTCCATTTAATCACCCGAACAATACTGGGTGAGGAGTACGGACCATAAAGCTTATTTTTATGTAATTTTCTCAACTCCTCTGTTACCTCATCCCTATTAGGCCCAAATATTCTCAACACCTTATTCTCAAACACTCTCAGCCTACGTTCCTCCTTTGCTTTGGTCGTATCAAAGTAACAGTCCAGGTCCGGGGCTTTCCTTGTAAAGGGTTCATAACATGATACGTTTGTACGGTGAGGAACTGTTAGCACCTCGCCCGATCCCCATGCTGGAAGACCACCCCTTGTCGGTTGTTCGCAACTGCTTATTCGATATATTTGCAGCTACCCTCCGAATTGGAGGCCGCTCCTCCATCAGCAACCTGAGGACTCGCCATGCTGTGGTGACAGAGACCCACTTGTCACAGAGAGGTTTTACTACATAGTGAATATCTTACAATGTCCTGGTATAAAGAGAATACTTCTCATTAGATACATGGGGTACATCCCTGGATAAAGGCCCTACAACACACCACAACAAATTCAATGGTAGCATGGGTGCAATTTGCTGGAGACATCTACATATCCAGCATACGTAACTGGTACACATTTTCCACAATACAGGTGGGAAAAGCAATTTTCATTAAAGTTATCATGAACGGTGACATACAATGCTGTAAGCCATTGAGTTTCATGGTTATCTGCAGCTCTGCTTTGCGGGAATTATGGACAAATATACATCTTTGATTTTCTGTATGACTGTCAGGTTATAACACCATTGAGCTGTGTCACTTAAAAAGGTTTCATCTCATGTTATATGTGGGAAATAGATTAACTAAATGTGATGACATCATTGAACTCAGGAACACTGAAATTCTGAACCACAGCACAAAGAGACAAATTCATCATGGTGGATACCAAGTGATTATTAAGGCATCTTAGCAGCTCATTGTGCTTAGTGGCCTTGGATCAATCCCACCAATCCCAACACAGCATGAAGGGAGGAGTTGGTGACGATTGTCTGAGCTACTGTCATCAACATTGCCGAACATCGTGAGTTTGCTCTTCTGCACTAGTTCAGATTATTATTTGGTAGTACTAGCTGTCATGGGGTATGCGGTGGTGCAGTTGGTTGAGGCACTGTTACAAGCTGAAAGGTTGCAGGTTCGATTCCCGATGGTGTCATTGTAATTTTTGACATAACCCTCAGGTCTCAGCTTGTAACAGAAATAAGTACCAGGTATATTTCCTAGGGGTTAAATGTGGCTGATGCGTACCACCTTCTTGTGCTGATTGTCTTGAATTCTTGGAGCCTCAACCTCCTGAAACCCTCAGGGCCTGTCCAGGCCCTTAATGGGATTACTTTACCTTTTACTAGTTGTCATAGTAGATTTGTAGCAGTAATAGTACCAGCAGTTACAGCATTACAGTGACCAGAGTTCTCTGAGTAACCTGTTCAGTTGTGGTAGTTCCTGCAACTACTTGTGTTTGGTCTTTTGCTTCATGCTACATGCTGCCATAGTGGTTAACAGCCTATTGACATACCATTCCATGGCAAACATAAATTATACTTATGCGTATTGGACCGTGCATCATCTTGATATTTGAATAAAGGTAGACCAACTATATGACACTTGCTTTATTATGTCAATTTACTGCTCAACATGTTTCAGACGTTAATACATCCATCTTCAGGAGCTTGCGACTATTTGTTGCGTTGTTGTGTAGGCTGTAATGATAGGTTTTTGTGTTAATTTAGTGGTAAGTGTTATACCTATATTATGTGTCGTGTGTGGCTCTGAGTGAGTGTGTTTCTGCAAGAGTGTGGTGTCCTGTAGTTCTTGAATATTTTGTGTGTGGTATGTTTTGGTGTTTTATGCATCTGTATTGATGACTATATGCATGAGCTGTACATACCTGACAATACAGACAATCCCACTACATAACACCAGCACGCCTCAACTCAGGTATGTACAGCTCATGCATACAGTCATCAATACAGATGCATAAAACACCAAAACATACCACACACAAAATGTTCAAGAACTACAGAACACCACAAGCTTGCAGAAACACACTCACTCAGAGCCACACACGACACATAATATAGGTATAACACTTACCACTTAATTAACACAAAAACCTCTTATCATTACAGCCTACACAACAACGCAACAAATAGTCGCAAGCTCCTGAAGATGGATGTATTAACATCTGAAACATGTTGAGCAGTAAATTGACATAATAAAGCAAGTGTCATCTAGTTGGTCTACCTTTATTCAAGTAAATTATACTTTTTACTCAGTAGAAGAATATGCCTGTGAATATGGTTGAGAGATCTCATGACTCTTATTTAATGGATCTGGTGCACTCTGGTTAGCTTAATCCTACACACAATTTATGATGTAATGCACAATACAAATTTGACAAATGAATTTTTACGTCACAGTTGACAACCATCAATATATACTCACCAATTTCTTTATGTACATAAAACTCTGCTCCATGGGGGGGGGGGGGGGGGAGCCATCTTGCATTTTAAAAAATTCAATTAAAAAAATGAGTTAATTTTCCATTGATTTTAAAACTAAAA
>Ga0131853_10009522_pt1 | contig 17768 bp, 15 predicted proteins | sample TergutLab28metaG_FD_92764 | JGI IMG/M metagenome (GOLD analysis project Ga0131853, IMG submission 92764) | Labiotermes labralis P1 segment gut microbial communities from Petit-Saut dam, French Guiana - Lab288 P1 (version 2) (version 2) | ecosystem: Host-associated > Arthropoda: Insects >... | reverse complement strand
TGATCAGGAGCGCGGCGATCGTCAGGTTGTAGGCGTTGACCGCCCACTGCGCCCCGGCCGCGCTGGCGTTCAGGTTCCGGCGAAGCTCCGGGACGGCCAGGTTCACGACCGTGGTGTCCAGCATGATGGCGAAGATGCCGATGAGTACCGCCACGAGCCCCGGCGAGATGCGTTGATTCACGCGGTTCAGTGTGGGACCGGGTTCCGCTGGCGGTCCAAGACCGGAATGTAATCGAATTATAGGCATGTCCTATAATCGGGCTCATGCGCCGCTTGCTCGCCGAAACGGGGCTGCGCCGCTGGTTCTACTTCTCCGTGCTGGCCGAGGAGCTGAACTTCACGCGGGCCGCGGACCGGCTTCACATCGCGCAGCCGTCGCTCAGCCAGCAGATCCGCGCGCTGGAACGAGACCTTGGCGTGGCGCTGCTGGAACGGTCGGGGCCGAGGTTTCGGCTGACCGCCGCGGGCGAGGCCGCCCGGACGGAGGCCGATGACCTGCTGGAGCGTTACGAGCGGGCTGTCAGCCGTATCACCGCCGCGGGACAGGGCCTGTCCGGCGAGCTGCACCTGGCCTACAGTCATTCGGCAGCGGCCGACCAGGGAGCGGGCCTGGTCGGCGCGTACCGCGAGCGCTACCCGGACGTGCGGGTCTCCGCCGAGGCCGGGTGGACCGGCCGGAACGTGGCCGGTCTCCGGCAGGGGACCCTCGACCTCGCGTTCGTGCGGCCGCCGGTCGACGAACCGGAGGTGACGGTCTGCCCGGTCGGTGCCGAGGAGATCCTGCTCGCGCTGCCGCGGGAGCATCCGCTGGCGCGGACCCGGCGGCGCCTGCGCCGTGACCAGATCGCCGGCGAACCGGTCATCCTGTGGCCGCGGGAGCACGCGGAGGGGTACTACGACTCGGTCATCTGGCAGTTCTGGCCTTCTGGCCCGCCTCCTGTCGTTCGCGAGGAGCCGGACGATCAGCAGCTATTGCGCGCGGTAGCGGCGGGCGAGGGGGTCGCTCCCGTCCCGGAGCACCGGGCGCGGGAGCTTCGCTCACCTGGGATCGTCTTCCGTCATCTGGCCAGTCCCCAGCCGACCGTGCAGCTGGGCCTGGCCTACCGGACCCGAGACACGAACCCGGTGGTACTCAATTTCGTCGCGCTCCTCAGAACCGGATGATGCCGCGCAGGTAGCGGCCGTCCCGGAGGTCGTCGTAGGCCTTGGCGATGTCGTCGAGGGCGTACTCGGCGGTGATGAGCTCGTCGAGTTTGAGCTTGCCCGCCCGGTACTGGCCGATCTGGAGGGGGATGTCGGCGAACGGGTTGCAGGCGCCGAACATCGCCCCCTTGATCTGCTTCTGGTAGATCGTCAGCTCCGATACCGAGACCGGGACGGGGCCGAGATCCCGTTCGGCTCCGAGCGCGGTCACGACAACGGTCCCGGACTTGCGGATCGCGGCGAACGCCTGCCCGACGTGTTCCGGGCGCAGCACGCCGACCGTGACGATGGCGCTGTCGGCGCCCTGGCCGTTGGTCAGGGACCGGGCAAGGCCGGCCGCGGCCTCGATGTCGCCGAAGACGTGGGTCGCGCCGAACTCCCGGGCCTTCTCCCGCTTGAACTCGACCGGGTCGACGGCGATCACGTGCGCCGCCCCGGCGCTGGCGGCACCCTGGACGGCGTTCGCGCCGATGCCCCCGATCCCCATGACGATCACGGTCTGCCCGGGCTGGACCCGGGCGACGTTGACCGCCGATCCGAAGCCCGTGCCGACCGCGCAGGCCAGCACGCAGATCCGGGTCAGGTCCAGGTCGTCGGCCACCTTGATCGCCGAGTCGACGCTGATCGTGGTGTACTCGGCGAACGTGCCGACGGAGCACATCTGACCGACCGGTGTCCCGTCGGGCAGGTGTACCCGGTAGTCGGGCGGGTCGTGCGGCGGGACGGCGAGCCGGCCGCCGATCCCGAGGCTGGCGGCGAGGTCGCACAGGTTCTGCTGGCCGGACGCGCACCAGCGGCACTTGCCGCACGAGGGCAGGAACGAGAAGACGACGTGGTCTCCGGGCGCCCAGCCGGGAGTGTCCGGCCCGACGGACTCGACGATCCCGGCGCCCTCGTGGCCGCCGCACCAGGGCATTGTTCCCGCTGGCCGGTCGCCGGTCGCGTAATGATCGTCGGAGTGGCACAGTCCGGCCGCCGCCATCCGCACGCGGATCTCGCCGTGGCGCGGATCGTCGACCTCGAGTTCCGTGACCTCGTAGTTTCCCGGTGCCTGGAACAGCACCGCGCCGCGCGCCCGCATCAGGCGTTCCCGTAGATCAGCATGATCATCACGATAGACCGCTGGCCGCGCCCGTCCAGAGGGCGCCCGTCCGGTCTTGCCGGCCGGGGAATGATCGTTCTACGGTGACCGGTATGTCGTTGAACGAGCTGCTCGACCGGGCCGCGGCAACCTGGCCCGGGCGGGTCTGCCTCATCGACGGCGAGGACCGGGTCACCTACTCCGAGTTGCGGGAACGGGCCGGGAAGGCGGCCGCGCTGCTGCGCGGGCTCGGGGTCGGGCCCGGGGACACGGTGGCGGTCTGGCTCCGCTCCTGCAGCGCGTGGATCGAGATCCAGTTCGCCCTGGCTCAGATCGGGGCGGCCGCGATCGCGGTCAACAACCGGTTCGCTCTGGCCGAGGTGGATGATTTTTCCGAACGGAGCGATGCCTGCGCCCTCGTCCTGGACTCCTCCGACAGCGGGCCGGACCTGGCCGGGCGGCTGAAGTCCCTCGGCCACCGGTTCCGCGCCGTCGTGGACTGCCGCGCCGACGGCACTCTCGATGGCGCCGTCGGCTACGCCTCGGCGAGCACGCTCGATCCCGACACCACGGTGGACGGGACCGCGGCCTCGGTGTGCGCGGTGTTCTCCTCGTCGGGCACGACGTCGAAACCCAAGCTGATCGCGCACAAGCAGGAGGCCCTCGCACGGCACGGCCAGGCGGCCGGGCGGGCATTCGGGTACGGCGAGCCGGGATCCGTCGTGCTGGGGATGCTCCCGGTGTGCGGCGTCTTCGGATTCGCCACGATGATGGCCAGCCTCGCGTCCGGCGCGACGCTCGTCATCGTCGGGCGCTTCGACGCCGGGCAGGTCCTCGACATGATCGGCCGGCACCGGGCCACGCGCGCCAACGGCAGCGACGAGATGTTCCGGCGGCTTTTCCGGGCGGCCCGGGACCGCGAGCTCCGCGACCTGGGGCCGCTGGCCGAAGGCGGGTTCGCGGCCTTCGGCGGGGACCCCGGTCCACTCGTCGCCGAGGGCGACGCGCTCGGGGTCCGGCTCTTCGGGCTGTACGGGTCGTCGGAGATCCAGGCCCTGGCCGCCAAGCGCGATCCGGCGGCGCCCCGCGCCGAACGGGTCAAGGCCGGCGGCCTGCCGGTCGCGCCCACGCTGCGGGTCCGGGTCCGGAACATCGACACCGGCGCCCTGTGCGAACCGGGCCAGGCCGGGGAACTGGAGTTCACCGGCCACTCGCTCTCGGTCGGCTACCTGCACGACGAGGCCCGCACCGCGGAGGACTTCACCGCCGACGGCTGGTTCCGCAGCGGGGACCTCGGGTATGCCGAGCCCGGCGGCCGGTTCTGTTTCACCGGTCGCCGGGGCGACGCGTTCCGGCTGTCCGGGTTCCTGACCAGTCCCCGGGAGATCGAGACCGTCGTCGAGGGCGCCCCCGGCGCGGGCACCGCGCAGGTCGTCCTGATCAGCCACGACGGCCGCGACACCCTGGTCGCGTTCGTGATTCCCTCCCCCGGTGCGGTTCCGGACGAAGCGGCGGTCATCGCTCATTGCCGGGAGAAGATCGCCGGGTACAAGGTGCCCCGCAGGGTCCTGTTCCTCGACGCGTTCCCCGTCACCAACAGCCCGAACGGCGAGAAAATCCAGCGCGAGCGCCTCCGCCAGCTGGCCGCCGACTCCTACGCCGCCGGCTGAGCAAAGTAAGGGCATGTCGTCGGCGTGGACGGGCCAGCGGGGCCAGTCCGCGAAAACCGCGCGGACCCAGCCGGCCGACTTCCCCGGCGGCAGTTCGCGGGCGAGACGCTCGTCGGTGACGGCCCGGTCCAGGTGTACGCCGGCGTCGCCGACGTCCTCAGCGGTCAGCGAGGGGTCTTCCGCGAACGCCATGCCGACCAGCCGCCGGATCTCGTAGCCCGCGTCCGTGAGGGACGCGATGTCGACGTAGTCGCGGACCCGGTGGCGTTCGAGAAGGGCGACGGCCTTGCGGGCGGCCAGGTATTCGAGGGTGACCGCCGGGCCGACGTCGGTGGCGACAGTGCTGGTATAGGCGAAGTGCGCCACCTGGACTTGCACGGGGTCCCCGCCTCCGGGCGGGTGGACCTCGAACTCGCGAAGCTCGGTGTCCATGTCGGGCCATTCGGGGTCGGTGGCCCGCTCGACCCGGTATCCCTCGCGTTCGAGGGCGTCGGCGATGGCGGACGCGGCGCGCACGACGTTTCGCGGCTTGCGGACGAAGAGGTCGACGTCCTGGGTCCGCCGGGCGCTGACGTCATGAAGCTGGAGCGCCCCGCCTCCGGCGAACGCGACCCCGTACTTGCGGCCCGCGGCCTCGAGGGCGATGCGCGCGATGTCCCGCTGTCTGCTGTCGATAATCAAGCGCTATGCCGCCGCCGCGAGGCGCTGGCGGCGCAGGACCGGGAAACGGTCCTCCCACGCGGCTCGCTTAGCCCGGCTCAGGCCCAGAAGCGGCCAGACGCCGATCAGCAGCCCGGCGTTCAGGTAGCGAACAAGGTCGGACCTCGAGGACGCGGCGTCCAGGACCGACTCGCACAGGTCGGCGGCGTCATCCGGGCTGGACAGGTCGAAGCGACGTGAGCCCGCCGACCAGTAGAGACGGACCGGGAGTTCCACGACACCATCGGCGGGGCCGCGGAGGTCGTCGAGGGTATCGGGGACGATCGCGGGCCGGAGCGTCGCCGGTGCCGCGGACTGTTCACGCGGGATGGTCCCGAGCACGCGGGCGAGGACGCGCCGCCATGCGGCTGCTCCCGTGCGGCCTGCCTCCCCAAGGCGAACGGCCGGAATCAATCCGAACACGTGGCCTATTCTACTGAGATCGAATGCCGGTGGCTACGTGTCGTCACGGACGGATTCCGAAACCGGCAGGCCGGCGCCGGCCAGCACCGCCGGCGCGAACGTCACGGGCAGGGAGAACAGGCCTCGCATCCACAGAGAGGGCCTCCAGCGCAGTTCGCCGGGCGGCACCCGGTCGATCAGATCGGCCTGTCCGTCGCGGGCGAATGTGTCGATGAGCCGGTCCGCGACGTGCTCGCTGATGACCGCCAGCTCGGTCCGGTCGATAGCGTCCAGCGCATCCGTAATGACGCCGGCCCGCCGCTGGTGCTCGGACCCCTCCGTGAACAGGACCGAGGGAGCCCAGCCGACGAACGGCAGCAGCGGCCAGCCCTCAGGGACCGAGTCCCATTTGTTTCAGCGCCGGCAGTCCCGGGCGAACAGGGACGGATTTCCGGCGACATGACGAAGCTCCCGATAACCGAGGACCAGCCACGCCGGGAGATCATCGTCGAGCAGAACCGGTGCGACCGGCCCGGACTCGGCGCGTATCGGGAATTCACCCCTTTCACATCGCTCACGCTAATTCCGCCGGACGTGATCCAGCCAGTCGATGGCGGGTACTCCCCTGGCCCGGGCGGCCTCTCCCTCATCGGGAGACATGCGGGATGTCGTAGCGTATTCCTCATGCCGTGGTTCAGCGACGCCTCACCGTCCCCGGAGGATCAGTTCGCCAGCGAGGTCATCGCCCTGGTAGACGAGATCCTGGGCCTGGAAGCCGAACGCGTCGATGACTTCGCCCTGCGCATCGACCGCCCCGAGGGCGGCCCGGTCACCATGAACCTGCACAACATCTACGCCGAGGCCGGGCAGCTCGACGGCGACGCCCGGGCCGAACGACTGCGCAAGGCCGTGCTCGCCATGATGCCGCCGGAGCGCCCGGACACCTGGGGCGAGGCGGCGCCGCAGCTGCTGCCCGCCGTCCGGACCGCCAGCTGGGCCTACGCCTCCGCCGGAGACGGGCGGGCCGATGTCCCCGCGCCGTTCGGCCGGCCGCTGGTGCCGTTCGTGAAGGTGCTGTGCGCCATCGACTCCGAACATTCCATCGCCTTCGGCGGGGTCGACGATCTCTCCGCGTGGGGAGTGAGCGACGACGAGGCCCTGCACACCGCGGCGGAGAACCTGGCCGACCAGCCGTGCGAGGTCCACCGCGACGGCCCGGTGGCCATGATCGTGGCCCCGGACGGCTACGCGTCGTCGTGGCTGGCGGTGCCGGGCCTGCTGGCCCAGGTCGCCGAGGACATGGGCGGCACCGTGGTGGCGATCGCCCCGGACCGGGAGCTGCTGCTGCTCGTCGACACCGACGACCACGATGCCTCCGTCGAGGTCCTGGAGGCGGCCCTGGACCGCTACCAGGCCGCTCCCCGGCAGCTGTCGCCCGTCCCGTACCTGGTCGCCGAGTCGGGGATCGCCCCGTGGGAGCCGCCGTCCGGCCATCCCGCCGCGCCGCTGGCGGAGAAAGCAGCCCACCTGCTGGCCGCCATCGAGTACGCCCAGCAGCGGACCCGTCTCGAGGAACTGCTCGCCGCCGAGGGCGAGGACGTGCATGTCGCCGAGCACACGCTCATGCAGACCGAGAACGGCCCGTACTGGTCCTGGACCAGCTGGGTCCGGCAGGTCACCGACGGCCTGCTCCCCCAGGCGGACATGGTCCTGTTCGCCGACAATCACGACCCCGACGCCGATTTCACGGTCCCGTGGGATGACGTTCTGCGCCTGGCCGGTCACCTCCTGATCGAGGATCCCGCCTGCGATCCGCCCCGCTGGCGCTACCGGGACTGGCCGGACGGCGGCACCCTGGAATCCCTCCGCGCCTGCGCCGTCCCGTTCCCGGGATAACCGCGCGGAAAAGTTACCCCTAGACACGACTTGCCGGTTCGGGGATGGTTTTACCGGATACGCGCTCCGTGGCGCTGACGGCAACTCCCCATCCTGAGGTGACAGGTGAGTCTAGGTACGCCCGCTGCTACTGCCGGACGGAAAACCCCGAGTCTGAGGCGCGAGGTCGGGCTCATCGGCCTGACGTGGGCGTCGATGGGGTCGATCATCGGCTCCGGGTGGCTTTTCAGCGCCAAGAACGCGGCCGTGATGGCGGGTCCCTCCGCGCTGGTGGCGTGGGTCATCGGGACCGTCGCCATGATCGTGCTCGCCCTGGTCCACGCCGAGCTGGGAGGCATGCTTCCCATCGCGGGCGGCCCCGCCCGCTACCCGCGCTACGCCTTCGGGGGCGCGGCCGGCGCCTCCTTCGGCTGGTTCACCTGGCTCGCCACGGTCAGTACCGCGCCCATCGAGGTCATGGCGATGATCGGCTACGCCGGCCACTACTCCTGGGCCAGTCATCTGATGGACGCGGAGGGGCTTCTCACCGGTCCCGGGATCGTCGTCGCCGTGGTCCTCATGGCGATTCTCTGCGCGATCAACCTGCTCAGCGTCCGGCACCTGATGTACGCCAACACCGCGGCCACCTGGTGGAAGGTCGGCGTGCCCCTGGTGGCGGTCCTGGCTCTCGCCGTGGCCGGGCTGCACGGCTCCAACTTCACCGCGGGCGGCGGATTCATGCCCTTCGGGGTCAAGGGCATGCTGATGGCCGTCCCGGGCAGCGGGATCGCCTTCGCCCTGATGGGATTCGAGCAGGCAAACCACATGGCCGGGGAGAGCGCCAATCCCGGCCGGGACATCCCCCGGGCGGTCGTCGGCTCGGTCATCATCGGCGCGCTGATCTACATCGCGCTCCAGGCCGTCTTCATCGGCGCCCTGCCGGCCTCCGCCATCCATCACTGGGCCGGCCTGGCCTACGCCGGCATCTCCGGCCCGTTCGCCGGGCTGGCCATGGTGCTCGGCATGGGCTGGCTGGCCGCCGTCCTCTACCTGGACGCGGTGGTGTCGACGACTGGCAGCGGCCTGATTTTCACCACGGGCTCTTCCCGGATCACCTACGGCCTGAGCCGCAACGGCTACATTCCGGCGGTCTTCGAGAAACTGGACCATCGCGGCGTGCCCTGGGTCGGGATCGCCGCCGCCTTCGTCATCGGCTGCGTGTCCTTCCTGCCGTTCCCCAGCTGGAACTCGCTGGTCAATGTCGCGACCTCGGCCACCATCCTGATGTACGCGGGAGCGCCTCTGGCCTTCGGCGTCTTCCGCAGCCGGCTTCCGGCCTTCCCCCGGCCCTACCGGCTGCGCTTCGGCAAGGTGGTCTCTCCGCTCGCCTTCATCGTCGCGAACCTGATCATCCTGTGGTCAGGATGGGACACCGTATGGAAGCTCGGCGTGGCCATCGGCATCGGCTACGTGCTGCTGGCGGCCTCGCGGCTGCTGAGGGCGAACCCGGTCGTGCCGGAACTGGACCTGCGCGCCGCGCAGTGGCTGCCCGCCTACCTGGCCGGCATCGGGCTGATCACATGGGTCAGCGACTTCGGGCCCTGGAAGCATCCCTGGCTTCCGTTCGGCTGGGACAGCGTCGCCGTGGCCGTGTTCAGCCTCGGGATCTACGCCTGGGCCACGGCGGTCGCGCTGCCCGGCCCGAAAATCGACGCCCTGGTAAGCCTCGACACCCGGGCCGAGGTGGGTGCTGAGGTCCGGGCTTAGGGCCCTGCCCGATATATGTAGGGCATGGATACCACGGTCAGCCTCGGCACGTTTCCTACTCCCCTGGAGCCCGCGCCCCGGTTGGCGGCCGCGCTGGGCCTGGAGCAGGACCGGCTCTGGATCAAGCGGGATGACCTCACCGGGCTGGGCGGCGGCGGGAACAAGGTCCGCAAGCTGGAACGCATGGTGGCCACGGCGCTGCGCGACGGCGCGGACTCGCTCATCACTACCGGGGCGGCTCAGTCCAACCATGCCCGGCTGACCGCCGCGGCCGGCGCCCGGGCCGGACTGCCGGTGACCCTCGTGCTGGCCGGGGAGCCTTCTCCTCCCGCCGGGAACCTGCTGCTCGACGGTCTCTTCGGTGCCCGGATCCGGTGGGCGGGCGAGCGCGGCCCCGGCGGCCTGGCGACGTTCGCCGACGAGGTCGCCGCCGAGCTCACGTCCGCGGGCGGGCGGCCCGCCGTCATCCCGTTCGGCGGCAGCAACCGCGACGGGGCGGCGGCATACGCCGACGCGGCCCGCGAACTGCGTGGCCAGGTGCCGGCAGACGCGGTGTCCGTGGTCGCGCTCGGCTCGGGCGGGACAATGGCCGGGCTGGTGGCCGGGCTGGGCGCGCCGCACGTGCTGGGCGTGCATGTCGGAGCCGTCCCCGAGCCCGCCGCCGTGGTCGCCGGGCTGGCCGGCGCGATCACCGCGGAACCGGTGTCCGCCGGCAGTCTCCGGGTACGGACCGACCAGGTCGGCGCCGGGTACAGCACGCTGACCAGCCAGTCCGCCGAGGCGGTCCGGCTCGCCGCGCGCACCGAGGGGATCGTCCTCGACCCCGTCTACACCGGGCGGGCGATGGCCGGGCTGACCGCCGCCGTCCGTGACGGCGGCATCGGCCCGGACACCCCGGTCGTCTTCTGGCACACCGGAGGCCTGCCGGGGCTCTTCGGCCACCGGGACGCCGCGTCGCTCGCGGGCCAGTAGCGGGGACCCGCCCGGCTGGCCCGGAACCCGGTTGAGAGGATGCTCGTATGGAGGTGCTGAGCAGCCGGATCCTGCTGCGGCCGGCCGATCTTGACCGGAGCAGGCGGTTCTACCGGGACGTGCTGGGACTGGCGGTCTACCGGGAGTTCGGGCCCGCCGACGATCCGGGCGTGGTGTTCTTCCTCGGGCAGGGGATGCTGGAGGTGTCCGGCCACGGGTCCGGCGAGACCGCGGGCCCGGCCATGATCTGGATGCAGGTCCGGGACGTCCGGGCCGAGCACAAGCGGCTGTCCGAGGCCGGGGCGACCGTCACGCGGGAGCCGCAGGAGGAGCCCTGGGGCCTGATCGAGATGTGGGTCGAAGACCCGGACGGGATCAAGATCGTCGTCATCGAGGTCCCGGAAGGGCACCCGCTCCGCCGCGACCTCCGGTAACAGGGCGACGGCCAGGCCGGTGCTCGCCGATTCCTGGGCGGCGAGCGCGAACGCGAGGATCTCGCGTCCCTGAGGACCGGTGAGCATCGGGCCGGACCCGGACAGCAGCGCGTCGATGAAGTGGCGGCCGGACGCCGTGAAGCTCTCCTCCCAGGCGGTCTCCATGTCCGAGTAGCCGGTGGTGCGCCCGTCGCGGCAGACCACGACGGGCGGGACGTCGAGGAGACGGCCGTGGCCGCGGGTTACCCAGTGGACGCCCCGGGTGCCGGTGACCTCGATCCGGTCGTCCTGCGCGTACTGCGCGGTGTCGAGCCGCAGTTCCGGCGAACGGGCGATTTCCAGGCTGCCGACCTGGCCTCCGTCGTGGACCCAGCTGGCCAGGGACGGCGCGTCCCACAGCCCGTCGGCGGACACCCCCGCGAACGCGTGGACCTGGCTGGCCAGGCCCAGGAGGTACCATACGATGGCGAACTTGTGGTGCCCGTCGTCGAAGAGCAGCGGTCCGCCACCGCACCGGGCCCGGTCTCGGCGCCAGTCGAACGCGGCGGCCGGGACCTCCCATTCGGTCGGGGACCAGCCGACATTCGACTTGACGCGGATGCTGACGATGTCGCCGATCTCGCCGGACTCGATGATCTCCTTGGCCCGGCGGACCGGCGGGTAGAAGACGAAATTCTCGAAGACCTTGAACACGACACCGCGCTCGCCGGCTCGGGCGATCATCGCGTCGGCGTCGGCCAGGGAGACCGCCATCGGCTTCTGCAGGGACACGTGCTTGCCCGCGTCCATGGCCTCGAGGGCGATCGCCGCGTGCAGGTGATGCGGGACCAGGATCTCCGCCACGTCGACGTCATCGCGCGCCAGGAGGTCGCGGTAGTCGGCGTGCCGGGCGGATTCGTGTACGTCCCAGGCTTCGCCGCGCCGTTCGCGGTTCCCGGGCTCCGGGTCAGCGATCGCGGTGATGACCGCGTCGGGGTGAGACTGGTAGGCGCGGGCGTGCAGGCCGGAGATGCGGCCGCAGCCGATGATGCCGACCCGGATCGTCATGTGCTCACAGTCCGGTTCGCGCGTGCTTCGACGCTCATAAATCCGGATGCTAGGCCGGCGACACGACGCTAACAACCCTCAGGTTCTTACGCTCCGGCCGTGATGCGGGTGAACTCCCACGGCCGCTGGGAGACCCCGCTGCAGGGCAGCGGCGGCTTGCCCTTGGCGCACGGGCGGTCGCGGTTGACCGACCAGAACGTGAAACGTCCCAGGCCAGCCCGGCGGGCGAAGGCGAGAACGGTCCGGAAGTCGGCCGGGCGGAAGATCTCGCCGGGACCGCCCCGGCCGTTCGTGCCCGAGAATCCCTCCCGCTCGTAGGCTTGGCCGCTGGTCCAGCCGAATGTCCTCTCCAGCTGCGCGTGGAAGTTCCTCAGCGCGGCGACCTGGGCGGCTCCCCCCGCGAAGCGATGGTCGAACGGCATGAGCGTGAAGGTGAACGGGACGAACCGCAGGGTCCGGGCCTCGGTGAGCAGGTGCAGCCCCGCGCTGTCCGTGCCGGCCTGGACGCCCGGCATCGTGACCGAGATGCTCAGGCCGGGGTCGGCCGCTTTCAGGATCCGGGCCGCGCCCAGTTCCCTGGCGATCGCGCCCGGCCGCGCGATCTCCGTGTCCTCGAGGTCGAGGTCGAACGCGTGCAGCCGGTACGCGCGGATGACCCGCTGGTAGGCGGCGGCGGCGGCCGCGGCGGTCGGGCAGGCCTGGCCGAGTTTCGTCCCGGCGGCGCCGCCCGCGGACACGGCGACGTCCCCTCCGGCTTTGCGGATGTCGCCGATGACCGCGGCGACCTTCCTGTCGCCGGACACGGGGTCGGTGCCTTTCCAGGCGGGCGCGCACTGGCGGCCGCGGGCCAGGATGAACGCGAGGATGAACGCGTTCTGCCCGGTGGCCTTCATTACCGTCCGCGGAGCGGGCTCGCCTGCCGAGAGAACCTGGTAGTAGGGCGCGGAGGCGTACCAGTCGCCGGGCAGGCCCGGCGGCGGCGAGCCGGGATGCGGCAGGCCGAGCATCCCGGCGATCGCGGCCAGCACCGCGTGCGCCGCGGCCAGCAGCGCCCGTGTCGGTTCCATCGTTCCCCCCGGATGGATCAGTACCGACCCAGTCCCAGGTCCCTTCTTCCCGCTGGTACCCCTGGGAAATCAGGGTACTGACGATCAGGATGGGAACGGTGTGGCCTTACGCCGACTGCTGGTTGATCATCCAGCGGATCCCGTAGCGGTCGAGGGTCACGCCCCAGTACGCGCCCCACGGCATGTCGCCCATCGGCTGGCCCTCCGAGCCGCCCTCGGACAGGGCCGCGTACAGCCGGTCGGCCTCCTCCCGGCTGCCGGGCTCCAGGCAGAGCGTGGTGTTGTTACCGATCCGGACCTCCTGCCCCATCGAGCGGAGCATGTCCGTCGCCATCAGCGTGTGCCCGCCGAGGATCGGAAGCTCCGCGTGCATGACCAGGTTCTTCTCCTCCGCGGGCAGTTCGCCCGTGCCCATGGCGGGCATGTCCGAGAACCGGTGAAGATCGGTGACCTGGGTCCCGAAGGCCTTCGCGTAGAACGCGAGCGCCTCCTCGGTCTGGCCCTGGAAGTTGAGATACGTGCTGACTGTGGCCATGGCTGGCTCCTTCGCCAGGGCGCCTGCGCGCCCGCTTGATCCCATCGCCACTGTAGACGCCCGTACCTGCGGAAACTCATCGCCCCGCCAGGACGTCTGTCAGCCCATTCACAGCGAGGGCCGCCCGGCCTAGCATCCGTGGTAACAACAGGTTCACAGGAGAGCGGGGCCGCGATGGATCTCGACGTCACCAGTCTCAATCACCGCCGCGCGGCCCGGCGGTGGGAGCGCGCCAGCGTCGGCGACATCCTGGAGCGGCTGACCTGGAGCTACCCGGACAAGGAGGCGATCGTCGGAGCCCCCGGCGCCTTCGCCGACGCCGAGTACGCCCGGCTGACCTACCGGCAGGCGGACGCGGCGGCCTCGCGGGTCGCCAACGGCCTGCTGTCCCGGGGCCTGCGGCAGGGCGACCGGGTGCTGATGTGCTGCGAGAACTCGGTGGAGGCCTACCTGTTCAAGATCGGCGCGGCCAAAGCCGGGCTGGTCTGCGTCCCGGTCAACCCCGGCCTCGCGCCGGACGTGATCGGGAACCTCATCGAGCGCGCCGAACCCGCGTTCAGCGTGGTGGACGCCGGCGTGTGGCACCAGGTCGAGCCGGCCTTCGCCGCCCGCGGACTGGCGCCGCACGTCACCATCACGATCGGCGGCGACCCGGTATCCGGCAGTTCGACCTTCGCGGAGTTCGTCCAGGGACAGCCGGCGGCCGAGCCTGACGCGGAGATCCACGGTGACGATATCTGGGAAATCCTGTTCACCTCGGGAACGACGGCGCAGCCCAAGGGGGCGATGATCTCCCATCACAGCAGCTACTACGCCGCCTACAGCTTCGCGCTCACGCTCACCCGCGGGCTGCACATCGAATGCGACCTGAAGGTGGCCGCGTTCCTGCCGATCATCTACCACATCGCGGATCAGGTCTTCACGATCCCCGCTTTCCTGTCCGGAGGCACGCTGGTCATCGGCCGCCGGCCCGATCCCGCCGCGATCGCCGAGGCCATCACCCGGGAAGGGGTCACCGCCCTGTGGGGAGGCTCCCCGATCATGGTGAACGCGCTCGCCGCGCTCCTGCGAGAGGATCCCGTCGCCTACGACCCGCGCAGCCTCACGGTGGTGGTGTACGGCTGGGCGGCGCTTCCGCCCGGGACCCTGGCCACGCTGAAGAGGCTGTGCGGAGAGGACCTGGTCGCCGTGGAGATCTTCGGCCAGACCGAGGCGATCTCCTGCCACCGGTTCTGGCCGGACAAGTGGCCGGACACCTACCGGGCGACCAGCCCCGCGCAGAACTACGTGGGCGTCCCCAGCCCCCTGCTGGCCTCCACCGTCATGGACGAGACCGGCGGCATGCTCGACGGCAAGCCCGGCGTTCCGGGCGAGGCCGTGTACCGGTCACCGTCGATCACCGCCGGGTACTACCGGGATGAGGAGGCCACCGCCGAGGCCTTCCGGCACGGCTGGTTCCACTCCGGTGACTCCTGCGCCTACGACGATCAGGGCCTGCGGGTCATGATCGACCGTTACAAGGACATCGTGAAGACCGGCGGGGAGAACGTGTCCAGCCTGCGCGTGGAAGCGGTGCTCTGCCAGCATCCCGGGGTGGCCCGGGCCGCCGTCATCGGCCTGCCCCACGAACGGTGGGGCGAGGCGGTCACGGCGGTCGTCGTCCCGGACCCGGAGCACCCGGTGACGGAGGCTGAGCTGATCGCCTTCTGCCGGGAGCGGCTGGCCGGGTTCGAGACGCCCAAGAGGATCGTCTTCGCCGAATCGCTGCCCGACACGATCGGCGGCAAGATCCTCAAGTACAAGCTCCGCGTCGCCCACGCGGGCCTGTACGACACGTGAAAACTTTCACCACGGACGGATAACCGCCTCTCTCCCGCACCACCTGCCGTATATCTGCCGTTGACGAGAATGATCAACCGAAATAGTTTCACGGTGAATCGGCTCAAGTGAACCGCGAGGTGAGGAGCCCGAAATGCGGCACGGAGACATCAGCAGCAGCCAGGACTGCGTCGGGGTGGCCGTCGTCAACTACCAGATGCCCCGCCTGCACACGCGGGGCGAGGTGATGGACAACTGCCACCGGATCGCGGACATGATCACCGGCATCAAGCGGGGCCTGCCCGGGATGGACCTGATCGTCTTCCCGGAGTACAGCACGCACGGGATCATGTACGACCAGCAGGAGATGTTCGACACGGCCGTCACGATCCCCGGCCCCGAGACCGAGGTGCTCGCCGACGCGTGCCGCCAGGCCGGCGTGTGGGGCGTGTTCTCCCTGACCGGCGAACGGCACGAGGACCACCCGCACAAGAACCCGTACAACACGCTCATCCTCATGAACGACCAGGGTGAGGTCGTCCAGAAGTACCGCAAGATTCTGCCCTGGTGTCCCATCGAGGGCTGGTACCCGGGTGACCAGACCTACGTCAGCGACGGCCCCAAGGGCATGAAGGTCAGCCTCATCATCTGCGATGACGGCAACTACCCGGAGATCTGGCGGGACTGCGCCATGCGCGGAGCCGAGCTGATCGTCCGGTGCCAGGGCTACATGTACCCGGCCAAGGAGCAGCAGATCCTGGTCGCCCAGGCGATGGCCTGGATGAATAACGTCTACGTGGCGGTCGCCAACGCGGCCGGGTTCGACGGCGTCTACTCCTACTTCGGCCACTCCTCGGTGGTCGGGTTCGACGGCCGGACGCTGGCCGAGACCGGCGAGGAGTCAAACAGCGTCCAGTACGCGGAGCTGTCCACGTCGCTGATCCGGGACGCCCGTGCCAACTGGCAGTCGCAGAACCAGATGTTCAAGCTGCTGCACCGCGGCTACACCGGCGTGCTCGCGTCCGGCGACGGTGACAAGGGCGTGGCCGACTGCCCGTTCGACTTCTACCGCACCTGGGTCACCGACCCCGCCGCGGCGCAGCGGCAGGTCGAGGCGATCACCCGTCCCACCATCGGCACCGCCGAGTCCCCGGTGGACGGCATCCCGGTTCCGGCGCCGCGCCAGGAACCGCAATCGGCTCCGGTCCGGTAGGAAGAAGTCAGTCCCGTACCGGGGCCCACAGCCGGTCGGCCTCCCCGGCGGCGAGGCTGCCCCGGTACACGTCGATCTTGTGGTCGATGATCTTCAGGTTCTCCTGGATTTCCTTGAGCCTGGCGACCACCTCGGCCCGGTGGGCTTCCAGGAGCTCCAGCCGTTCGTCCTCGTTGCCGGGGCCGGCGGCGACCAGTTCGGCGTAGCGGCGGATGCCCTTGATCGGCATGCCGGTGGCCCGCAGCTTGGTGCAGATGATGATCCACTTCAGGTCGAGCCGGCCGTACCGGCGGCGCCCTCCGGCCGTGCGGTCGACCGGGCTCACCACCAGCCCGGCTCGCTCGTAGTACCGGAGCGTATGCGCGCTGACCCCGGTGCGGCGGGCCGCCTCGGCGATGGTCACGCCCTCCGGCGGCACGTCCTGGGATCGCGGCTTGCCTGACGACTTCGGCTTGACTTCGAGCACGCTCTAAATTTTACCGTCGCCGGCATGAGTTCATCCGCCTTGCCTCCGTCTGACGCCGCAAGTCTCAGCCCGCGCCGCAAGTCTCTCGTCCTGGCGATCTGCTGCATCAGCATGCTCGTCGTCATCATGGACCTTTCCATCGTCAACGTCGCGCTGCCGGGCATCGGCCGTGACCTGCGGGCACCGGAATCCGGCCTGCAGTGGACGGTCGACGCGTATTCGCTGGTGCTGGCCGCGTTCCTCGTGCTGTCCGGCTCCGCTTCCGACCGGGCCGGACGCCGCTGTGTCTTCCGGATCGGCCTGACGGTTTTCGGTCTCGGGTCGCTGCTGTGCGGGCTGGCCCCGGGCATCGGCTGGCTGGTCGGGGCCCGGGCCCTGCAGGCCGCCGGCGGGACCATGCTGAATCCGACGGCACTGGCGATCGTCGCGGACACGTTCACCGAGCCCGCGCAGCGGGCCAGGGCCATCGGGATCTTCGGCTCGGTCTCCGGGCTGGCGCTGGCGCTGGGGCCGATCCTGGGCGGCGGACTCGTGGACGCGTTCGGCTGGCGGTCGGTCTTCTGGGTCAACGTCCCGGTGGTCGCCGCGGCGATCGTCCTGGCCACCCTGTTCGTACCCGAGTCCCGGGCCGCCCGGGCCCGCCGGTTCGACCCGGTCGGCCAGGTGCTGATGGTAGTGGTCCTGGGCAGTGTCGTCTACGCGATCATCGAGTCCACATCGCTCGGCTGGACTTCGCCGCTCATCCTGAGTCTGCTGGCGGTCGCTGGCCTCGGAGCCGGCGGCATTCTCGTCTACGAGCCGCGCCGCTCCGATCCCCTCCTGGAACTGCGCCTGTTCCGCAGCCTGCCGTTCTCATCGGCCATCGTGATGGCCCTGCTCGCGCTGTGCGGCTTCGGCGCGTTCCTGTTCGTCACCACCCAGTACTTGCAGGACGTGCGCGGCCTGTCCCCGGTCGCGGCGGGACTGTGCCTGATCCCGGTCGGGTTCCCGGTCCTCGTGCTCTCTCCGGTCGCCGGGCGGGTCACCGGCGCCCGCGGGCCCCGGTTGCCGCTACTCGTCGCCGGAACCGCCCTGGCCCTCGGCGGCGGCGCATCACTATGGATCGGGCCGTCTACTCCTCTGGCGGCTGTGCTCGCGGTCTACCTGCTGTTCGGCGTCTTCCTGGGAACGGTGAATCCGCCGGTCACCAACTCGGCGGTCTCAGGGATGCCCCGGTCGATGGCCGGGCTGGCCGGGTCCCTGGCCTCCACGGGCCGCCAGGCCGGCACCACCCTCGGCGTGGCGATCTCCGGGACGCTCCTCGCCCCGGCGCTGGCTCACAACGGCGTCGCGTTCACCGGCGCGGCCCATGGCGTGTGGTGGATGACTGTCGGGCTCGGCGCCGGAATCGTCGTCCTTGGGACCGCGTCCACCGCGCGCCGCCCGGTGAATACCGCGCGCTCTACCGGCCGACGGGGCTCGCGTCCTCGTAGGGCCCGGCCGGCACCCGTACCGGGGCGGGACTCAGGATGACGACCGG
>Ga0131853_10009521_pt1 | contig 17769 bp, 18 predicted proteins | sample TergutLab28metaG_FD_92764 | JGI IMG/M metagenome (GOLD analysis project Ga0131853, IMG submission 92764) | Labiotermes labralis P1 segment gut microbial communities from Petit-Saut dam, French Guiana - Lab288 P1 (version 2) (version 2) | ecosystem: Host-associated > Arthropoda: Insects >... | reverse complement strand
GAACTTTCGCCGCAGGGTGAACTAATCGGCTTGAACATACCCGCGCTGAACATGGAGGTAACGTTATTACACAGCTGAATTTTGCGGTGCAACCGCATGAAGATGGGCAGGAAGTGAAGCAGATTTTGCGCAGCCGTGGGGTGAGTGTGCGACTGATCAATCAGCTCAAACGCACGCCCAATGGTATGATTATCAACGATGAAAAAGTGGTGCGCACCGTGGACATCTGCGCGGCCGGCGACACGATTTCGCTGAGCATTCCAGCAGATGAAAAGCCGCTGCCCGCGCTTGCCTACGACTTGGACATCCTGTATGAAGACAGCGACATTGTGGTGGTGAACAAGCCGCCCACGCTGCCCATTCATCCCACGCGCCTGCACCAGGGCAATACTCTGGCCAATGCCATCGCCGCGCGCTATGGCGTGACGTTTCGCGTGGCAGGCCGCTTGGATAAAGGCACATCGGGCATTGTGGTGGTGTGTTTGCATACCTTTGCGGCGGCCAAGCTCAACGGCAAAGTGAAAAAGACTTACACGGCGCTGGTGCACGGGGAATACCACGGCGCAGGCACTTTCAACAACACCATTTATCGGCCCACCATCAGCACCGTCCGTGCTTGCCGAGATTACAGCGACGCACGCGAACCCGGCGACGAAACGGCCATCACGCATTGGCAGGCGCAGGAATGTCATGATGGCATCACCCAATTGCGTATTAACTTGGAGACTGGGCGTACGCATCAGATTCGTGTGCATTTTGCGCACCACGGCACGCCGCTTGTGGGCGACGACTACTACGGCGCACCGGCTTGGGCGGGCGAGGGGCATGCGCTGCATTGTGGCACGGCGAGGTTCACGCACCCGATTACCGAGCAAGACATGGAAATTACTTGCACACCGCCTTGGAATGTGATATAATATCTGCATGAATATTATTTACACGTTTCAAGATGCACCGTACATCAACCTCACCAATCGCTGCCCTTGCCGCTGCACATTTTGCCTGCGTGAAACCCAGCAGGGCGTGGGCGGCGCAGCCACGCTTTGGCACGAAAAAGAACCCATTTGGCTTGAAATTGAGCAGGCCTTGCAAAGCTTTGATTTCAGCGGGGCGGGAGAGGTCGTGTTCTGTGGCTACGGCGAGCCAACTTGCGCCCTCGAAAACCTCTTGCGCACGGCGGCTTGGCTGCGCGAGCATCACCCGCAGCTGCACCAGCGTTTGAACACCAATGGCTTGGGCGACTTACTGCATGGCCGTGCCATTGCCGCTGACTTTGCGGGCTTGATCGACAGCGTGAGCATTAGTCTTAACGCGCCCAACGCTGCGCGATATCACGAACTGGTGCGCACCAATTGGGGCGAAGCTGCCTTTGATGTCATGCTGGGCTTTGCGCAGGCTGCAAAAAAACACATCCCCCATGTGGTGCTTTCGGTGGTGGATGTGCTTGATGATGATGAAATTGCGCAGTGCCAAGCTATCGCAGAAAATATGGGTCTAGCATTGCGAGTACGCGCGATGGAGTAGATTACACAGTGCTTCTATCCTCAAGCAGTGACATGATGGCGTAGAGTTCGTTGTAATGCTTGTGGATGAACAGCGCGCTGTTTTGGCGATACAGCTGCTCGGCCACGCGGTCGGCAATGGGGGTGAGCATGCGCTCGTGGGCACATTGGATGGGCGAAATCTCCGGCAGGTTGTCATAGCAATAATTGCAGCGCGTGCGCAGGGCGCAGCCTTGGCAGGGTTCGGGTGCATCGCCTTGGTCGTAAAGTTCCTGCTGGCGTTTGGTATCCACGCCTGCGAACACATCGCCGATGCAATACTGCGGGTCATCCAGCTGGCGCGAGGCAGGGTAGAGCTTGCCGTCGGGCGCAACGCTGACCTGATTGAGCGCCATGCGGCGGCGGTCGGCGTGGTAGGCTTCACCTTTTAGGTGCGAGCAAATCTTCATGTCAAACGGCGAAAGATAAAATTTTTGCTCCGCCTGTGTCCACTTGAGATATAGGGCGGCCATTTTTTCATATTCAGTTTGCAGCACGGCAAGGCGTTCTTCCGTCCAGCGGGGCGAATAATTGATGCCCACGGTGATGTAACGAAAGCCGCGGGAATATAAATCTTGCACGATGGCGCAGGCCTTGTGGGCGGTGGAGGGGTCAACCACGCACATGCCCACAGCATAGGGTTGATAGCGCAGCAACAATGGAATTTTGTTTTGCAACTGTGCCGCAGAGCCTGTGCCATCCGGCAGTTTGCGGCAATCGTCTTGCGCGGGGCCATCGTGTGAAAAGCCGATGGTGAGGTTCACCCCCTGCGCAAATTGCAGAAAGCTTTCTTCCAACAACAGGCCATTTGTGGTCATTTTGTAGTAGAACGTGTGGCCCGTTTTTGCTTTGATGCGCTGGGTGTGCGCCACGGTGCTTTCGATTAAAGCTCGCTCTAGCAATGGCTCGCCGCCATAAAACAGCAAGCCCGACCGCTGCGTGCCCTGCATGCCTAGCTTGGCCGCCGCGTAGGTGACTTCCTTGGTCATGCGCTCGGGTCCGCGGGTCTCGAAGCAGTAGCTGCAAGCGAGGTTGCAGCGGTTGGTAAGGTGCAGGGTGAGGTGCATTATAGTATCCCTTCTGCTTGCAGGTGCGTGATGAAAGTTTGGGCTTGCCGCACTAAGTGTGCCTGTAAAATGGGTGCGTAATTTGCAGCCTGCTGCTGGCTTGGTGTAGCTGGCGGCTGGTGTGTTGTGCCATCAAACCATAGGTCTGCGATGTTTCTGCGTCGGTTACCAAATACGCCTACGATAACGCCATCTTCCTCGTGGATTTCAAGGCCCCAGCCCTCATCGTTGAGTTCAAGAGCGATGTCTGTGCGGTCAAGGTCAAGCCCTTGGGCTTGCAATGCGCCACGAATAATCGCCCAGGCTTGTGGCCGAGACAGTTGTATGTTATACTGAGAGATTTCTTCTGGGTTATTCCACATTGCCTCGGCTTGCAAGATAACGTCCAGCTCATCAACCGCAGGTTGCTCGCCAAGTTGATAAAGGAAGTTATTTCCTTGTGCGTGCAGTCGCGCCACCAAAATAGGCAAGGCCATGGCAATTTCGTCGTCTGTGGGTGCAATCAACTCAAACGTATCGCTAAATCGACTTATTCCACCGCCCACTGATTCACCGGGATTGTAAAACACACCCACGGGCATGTCGGTCAGTTCGGCAAAATTTCTTGCTGAACTGCGGGCGAGACTGCTGCCGCCGTGCGCTCCAAATGGGCGATTGTTTTGCTCCCAAGTGATGAATGATACGGCGGCGTTGCGTTGCGCATCGAACAAATCAAGTCCAAGCCGCGGACTCCAGCTATTCTCCTCGTCGTTAATTGCATAGCTTGGTGGGGTTGCATTGAAGTTCAAGCCAGCAGCCTCTAACTGCGCCAAGATAATCCCCTGCATTTCTTGCTCAGTCAAATGCACCACATAAAACGCCGAACCACTGCCGCCGCCATGCACGCGCACGTTAATGTCAAGGTCGCTGTAGTTAAGCTGTGCGTGCGGATGCAGCGCAGGGAGTTCTTGTTCGGTTGGCCGGGCAACATAATATGGCACCTGAGGTGCGCCGCCATGGTGCAGGAAATCACCGCTAGCGCAACCCGCCAGTGCGCTCGCCCCAAGCATGCCAATGCAAGCTACCACGGCGGCGTTTTTTGCCCAGCGCTTGGGCAGTTCGCGTAGGGGCGGTTTGTTGGCTAGCGTGGGGATTTTCGGCGGGGTGTAGTTTTCAACGGGGGTTAGGTGGTTCATAGAATGCCCTCGCTTTGCAGATAATGGATGAACGCATGTGCTTGGCCTATCAATCTGGCTTGCAGCAAGAATGCGGAATCGGCGGCCTGTGCTTCGCTAATCTCGCTCCACCAGACGTGGCTCGGGTTGCCGAACACGCCAGTTGTTGTGCCGCGATGGGTGCGCGTTTCGAGTTGCCAAGCATTGTGTTGCAACGCAATTGCCACGTCACTGCGAGTTAAATCAAGCCCTGCGGCTTCTAGTTCCGCGTGGATAATCTCAAGGGCTTTTTGTTCGGTGAGTTGTAAGGTGTAACGCTCATTTTCGTCGCGCTGTATGGTGAAATCTAAGCCGTGTTCTATAGGGCGGGCAAGTCGTGTATCGGCGAGGAAGTTTTGCACTTGCAACTGCACCTGTGCCACCAACACAGGCATAGCGGCGGTGAGCTGCTTTTCGGTTGGGGGAACAAGTGGTGTCCACTCCCAGTCGCTTGTCCAGCCGCCGCTGCCTGTGGCGACGCCGGGATTATAGAAAACGCCCACGGTGGTGAGTGTGAGCGCGGGGTGGCGGGCGAATTGCTCGGCGTATCGCCGGGCCAAGTAGTCATCACCCCATGAAAAAAACGGCCGATTATTGTGCTCCCAGCTGATGATTGAGATGCCCACACGTCGGCGCACATCGAACAAATCAATACCAACCGGTCGGCTTCGGTAATCTGGGTCGTCAATCCATGCGTTTCGCTGTAGCGTTTGCAGCACATTCAATCGCGCAAACCGCGCAGGCACAGGCCGCAGTCCGGCAGCTTCAAGCTCGGCTTGGACGATGTTGCGCATTTCTTGCTCGGTTAGGTGCACGACATAAAACGCCGAGCCGCTGCCGCCGCTATGCATGCGCACATTGATATCCAAGTCGCTGTAGCGCGTTGATGCGCTCAGCACTCGTGTGGCAGTTTGGGTGTAGCGTGTGGTGGGCTCGGGGCTGTTGGCGGCATGTGTGCCAAGCAGTGTGCTTGCACCAAGCATGCCAATGCAGGCCACCACAGCGGCGTTTTTTGCCCAACGCTTAGGCAGCTGGCGCAGGGGCGGTTTGTTGGCTAGCGTGGGGATGCTGGGCGGGCTATATGTTTCAACGGGTGTTAATTTGTTCATGAATGCACCTCCTGTGCTGTTTAGTCGCCGTGCGGCAAGATTTTCCTCACTGCATATTATTTTGTTGCACGTATGCGAATTTCATGATATAATGGGTGCAACAACTTTAGGGGGACAAGCAAATGCTATCGTTTTATGTGATTACTGACCTGCATTATTTCGAGAAGAGCCTGGGTGCTGCGGGCGAGGCCTACGAAGCGCGCAGCCTAACCGACCAAAAATGCATTGCCGAAACCGGCGCGATACTCGACGCGGCGTTTGAGAGACTTGCGCAGGACAGCGAAACCAACATTGTGCTCATTCCCGGCGACCACACCTTCAACGGCGAGCCAGAAAGCCACGCGGCGGTGATTGCCAAGCTCAACATGCTCAAGAGCTTGGGCAAGCAGGTTTATGTCATCAGCGGCAACCACGATGGTGGCCACGAAGCCTATGCTTTTCGTGATAACGAAAAGTTCACCGTACCCAACGTGACGCGTGAAGAGCTCAAGACGCTGTATCACAATTTTGGGCCCGCACAAGCCATTGCACAGGATGACAGCCAACACTGCTATGTCGTTCAGCTGGGCGAGGGGCTGCGTCTGCTGGGCGTGAACTATACCCACGACCTTGCGCCACACATGCCGTTTATTCTCGAGCAAATTGCGGCCGCCAAGTGCGACAGGCAGCTTATCATCGGCATGATGCACGTGCCAGTGCTGCCGGGTTCGCCGATACTTGTGCTGCCCAGCGATGCGACTATCAACAACGCCGCAGACATCGCCGCGCAATTGGCTGACGCAGGTCTGCCGCTGATGTTCACCGGGCACATGCACATGCAGTCGGTGAATAAAGTTACCACGGCGCAGGGCAAGTTCTTCATTGACGTTTGCACGGGTTCGGTGGTGGGCGGTCCGGCCATGGTGCGCAAGTGCACGATTGACGCCGACCGCCGCATGACCATCACCAGCCTGCCCAGTGTAACGGATTTTGACTGGGACAAGCAGGATATGACCGCCGAGGAATATTTTGCGTGGCGCTTTGAACGGAAAATTAAGCACGAAATGCGTGCCATGCCGCGTGTTGTGCAAAACATGCGCTTGGGCACGATTGCCACGCTGCTGTGTTTTCGTGCAGACAACAGCTTGAAAAACCGCAGGCTCATCGATGCTTGTGCAGACATTGTGCGCCGTGTGTTCTACGGCGACCAAGCCTACACAAGCGAAACGCCCGAGCACATCTTTCTGATGAAAGTGCTCAGGCGCTGCAGGTTATTCGTACGCATAGCCGAGAAAAAACTTGCGCCCAAGCATGAAATCTTTGTTGACCTGCCCGCGCTGGTGGCGGCATTGATCGGCAAGGGAATCAAGATTGATAACCACTGTGTGATTGACTTGAACAGCGGGGTGATTGCGCCACTAGAAACTAGCGATTAGCTCTTGATTGAGCGCCTGAACCAGCGCAACAGTCAGCTGCACCATGTGGTTGTAGTCGCGCAGGCTGGCGATGCCGTTGTGGCTGTGGGCATAACGCACCGGGCAGGCGAGGACCACCGTGGGCACACCAAGATTGGCCAAGTGCAACACGCCGCCGTTGGTGCTGCCGCCAGTGCGAATGGCCTGCTGCACGGGTATGTTGTGCTGCGCGGCCACGTCAAGCACGAAAGCGGTGAAGCGCGGGTTTGTGATCATGCTGTTGTCAATTAGGCGCAGCATAGGGCCGCGGCCAAGTGCGGTTTGGCACAGCTGCGGGTCGCCTTGTGTGTCATCGGCGGGCGCACCCTCTAGGCAAATGGCGACATCGGGTTGCACGCGGTTCACGCTCACTTTTGCGCCGCGCAGGCCCATTTCCTCTTGGCTGCTTAGCGTGCCAACCACGTTCACGCCAAGGCTTTTGCCCTGTAGCTCATGCAGCACTTCAAGCACGGCAGCGCAGCCTAGGCGGTCATCAAAGGCTTTGCCAAACAGCAGGTCGCCGCGCTGCTCGAAGTCAGACTTCGGCACAACCGGGCAGCCGGGCGCAATGCCCAAGGCTAACACTTCATCTTTTGAGCTCGCGCCAATGTCCAGCACAAGCTGTTCAATGGTAGCGGGTTCTTCTTTGCCAAAGTGCGGTGGCTTGGCGGCAATCACCCCGGTGATGCGCTCGCCTGTGCGCGTTTGCACCAGCATGCGCTGTGCCACCAAGGCCGACGCTACCCAGCCGCCGAGCGCGGTGCACACGATAGTACCGTCGCTTTTGACGGCACGCACCATCAGGCCCACTTCATCGCTGTGGGCGTCAAGCATGAGCGTGGGCAGACCTTCTACGGGTTGTTTTTGCAGATAGAAATTCAGCAGGCTGTCGCGCTGTGTGGTGTAGCCCGGCGGCGCATGCTGCTGCGCTAGCGCAAGGACATCGTCTTCAAAGCCGGGCGGCCCAAAGGCTTGGCTAAATGCGCGGATTAATTCAATAGACATGTTCGTTCCTTTAAGCAGTTTTTTTGTAGATGATGCGGTGCAGCCAGTCGGTCAATTTGCCCAGCGGCCAGAAGAAAATGATACGCAATATCGCAGGAATGTAACCCCAGTCGAAGAATCGCTTGGGCGTGAGAGTAGCCGTAGGCATGCCATCGTAGCGCAACAAAAAGGCCTGTGTGCACAGCAAACCACCCTCGCCCAGCAGCTCCGCACGCACATAGCAGCCCAGCTTGCCGGCTGCATGCACGGCAGCCAGGTCAATGGTATCGCCCATGCCAACCTGCTCGCCTGCGCTAATCCACTGAACACCTAACGCGTTTTCGTGCGAAACAGTGATAGTGTTACCATCAACCTGAATATTGGTGACCATAGGTGGCGGCACGGTTTTGTTCGCCCACCAAGCGTGGTCCATCTCAAAATTATAGTTGGGCAGCACGCGCTTCCAGCGGTCGATTTCTTCCTTCTTTTCAATGAAGCAGCCGCCCGCTAGCACTGCGCCGCTTTCCAAGCAAGGGCGCAAGTGCTCGGGTTTGTTTTCGGGCATCATCATCCAAGTATAGCCGCGCACAATGCGGTCGAATTTATGTAAATCGCTGGTTTGAATGGCCGTGATGTTACGGCCTGTTGGTCCCAAGTGATTCAGTAGAATATCCCACAGTTTGCGGTCGGCAGCTTCAGGAATTTCAATGCCCAGCAGGCTGGGGTATTTCTCAAGCAACCGCTGAATTTTCCAGACGTAGTATTCGCCCTTGTCCGCGAAGGCTGTTTCAAGTGGCGGCTTGCGAAAACCGAAGGTGTCAGCAGGGTGCGCGATGATGCTTACGCCGCCGGCGCGGTGCACGCCGCGCACTGCATTGGTGTAATCCCACGAGCCGCCCCACCAAGCGCTGCCCCAGTCGGCAAACCAGCTGACCACATGTGTTTTGTTCAGCGACACAGGGTTTTGTTCAATGGCGTAGGGCACGCGGGTCATGCCGCGGTCGTTGCGGTCGCGGCCGCTGGTGATTTCGTCAAAGCGTTCACGTGTTAGCCCACGCACAGGCGGGCCGTGGCCCTTGTTGATTTTTTGCTGCGCCCATTGCATAATGGGTAGGTAGTTCGGACGCCCAACCCAGCCGCGGCACACCACACCGTGCTCGGCCATGGCAAGCACGTCATAACCGGCTTTGTAATGTTCTTCAATGACGTCGGTGTAGCGCTCGTTGCCATCGCCTGCGTTGGAGTGGCAGTGCAGCTGCGCCAGATGTGCGCCCCATTGCCCCCAAACTACGTCTTTGTATGGGTTTTGGATGTGAATGTTCATGGCAAAACTCCTTTGGTGTGATTTGCTAGCCTTTGCATGATGTTCTGCGCAAGATCTTCTACCTGTGGCGATGCCGCGCTGACCGTCAGCGTGAGCACATTGCCTGCCGTCACGCACGAAAAGCACGAGCTAGAAGCTTCCAAGTCAATGACAAACTCGAGATGTTGCAGTTGCTGCTCAATTTCAGGTGGCAGGCTAATCTTGCCCAAGTTGGAGAACACGGTGGTAAGACTTTTGCTTTCGCTATGCTCGGCAAGGCGCATCACCAGCTTTTTCAGTGCAAAGGGCACAAAGCTGCTTTTGTTGATGAGCCCCTGCATTTCGTTGATGCTGCCCTGCACGTAGTCTTTGTTGATGCCCGCGAACTGCGTGCGCAACCCGGCAATGACCTCGGCCAGTTGCGCACTTTCAGGCATGGTGATGGCCTTAAAGCCCACAAAATTGCGCACAGTCCTAGTGGGAAAGAAAGAGCGAAAGTCAATGGGCAGCATGGCGCAAATGGGCAGCGTGCTGCCTGCGGCGTCGCGGTATGCCGTGTGCGCCATAAAAATGTGCGCGAGCATAAACTCCGAAATGGTACAGCTGTGTGACTTTGCAACAGCTTTCATGTTGCTTAAGTCAAAGTTGTGGGCAATCACACGGGTGGCAGCGCCGGGCTGTGGCGGCATCACAAATGCAGGTGGTCGCCCCAGCAGCACCTTGGCTTGCTTGTTCTTTGGATTATAAAACCGCGCATAATTGTTTTCGTCAGCCTGCGGAATGTCAAGTGCAAAGCCGAAATAGCGCATGAGCAGCGCCCGCATGATTTGGCTCAGTCCCCGGCCATCCACCATGCTGTGGATGTTTTCGACGGTAAAATGGCGTTCGCCGTAAAGCACACGTATGCAATGGCCTTCACCTTCACTGAAGTAGCAATCAAAGCAATGCGGCTGGCTTGCGGGCACAATTTTGGGTGGCGGCAGGAATTCATAGCGATAGTTGAAGAAACCCGGCCGCATGCGGTGGCTTAGCCATGGCACGTGCGTGAACACATCGTTAACGGCCTGTTGCAGCGCGGCGAGGTCAAGGGCTTCGTGCAGGTGCGCGGTGAGGTGAAACGAGCAGGGCGTGCCGCGGCGCACATTGGCGGCGGTGAATTGCCCAAGGGGGTCGAGCTTGAAGTTTTTCATAGGGAACCTCGAAGTGTAGAATGTAGAGGTTTATAGTATAGCATACACGCCACCACTTTGCAAGAAAAAGCTCTGCAAGTTGTTCTTGCAGAGCTTGTGGCTTCTATTCTCAATGGGGGCGGGGGTTTTTGTGGTTTTCTATACCGTATTCGCCCTTTCCATCAAAGCGCACGGCGACCGTTTTGGTGAACTCAAAGTCCTGCGGCGGGTATTGCGTGATAACCAAGCTGGCACTGTGCTCGTGCAAAAGCTCAAAAATCGTCATGTAGCCAATGCCGCTGCCGCCTTCATCAAGGTGCGTTGAGGCGCGCTCTTTGCCGAGTTTTTCAAGCGTGTGCTGTTCAAACGGAATACCGCTGTCTTGTATGCTTAACTCGTAACAGCCTTTGTTGAAGCTGAAGGTCACCAAGATGTGCTTGTAGTCGCTGTACGACGTTGCGATGATTGCGTTGTCAAGCAAATCGGCCAACAGCGTGCTTAGCTTGACGGACTCGATTGTTTCAAGTAGTTCGTTAATGTTGCTCAGCAGTGTGAAGTCAAACAAGATTTCGCGCTGGTTTGCACGTGCGAGCATGGATTGCATCACGCCGTCGAACAGGGCATCGTTTGTTTTGGGTAGCACCTTAAATTCGCGTTGCGTTTTGTTGGCAATTGCGATTCTGTCGTGCAATAACTCCTCGATTGTGCCTTGAAGCGATGCAATTCTGGTCAGGTCTTCATGCATTTTTTCGCCTTCGTTAAGATTGGCCAGAAGCGGCATAATCTCATCTGCAATTTCGGCGCAATGCCGTGTTATTTGGTATGTGCCGGCCCAAAGCTTGTTGTCCTTATGAAAAACGGTTCTCATTTCCTTGCTTTCGGCTTCGTATTTAGCGAGGTTTTTCTCAAGCTCCTGTATGTAGCGCTGCTGCATTCTCTTTCTATATAGCTTCGTCAGTCCCTTACGCCACCAGATGATGATGCCTACGACGCAAACCATTGCACTTGCAATAAGAATTAGTCGCACTTCTTCTGAAATGTTTCCGGTGGGAAGCAAGAGAATGGCAGCCAAAATAATACCGCTGATGACTAGACCAATCATACCCGCACCCCTGTCGTCAAGAAAAAGCATCCCCTTGCGCAACCGCCGAATGCAAAACAAGGCATAGGTAAGAGCAAATTGGATCAAGGCAGCCAGCAACACAGGGAAAATATCGTGTACTTCAAAAGGAAGCAACCAAAAAAACAAATAAATAGGCGGCATAGATATAAACCAAAGACCATAGCTAATACCGTTGGCTATAGAGAAGCCTGTAATGGTAATATCAAGTCTTTTGCCTGTGGCCAACCTTGAAAATACGCCACCAATCAAAACCAGCAAAACAAAACGCAGACTTGGTATATACGGCTCTGAAAAATGCATGCCTACGGTTAATACGACAATGAAAAACATCGCCCATGCTTTTTTGCATAGCGCGATGTTTTTCAAATTAAAAACTTTTGTGTACGTATAAAAGCTGAACGCCAAGAAAGAAAGCATTGTAATAAAATGTGCCATAATCCCTCACGCCTAACGCCTTAAAAGGCTTGCCATAAAGTTAACCATATCTCTCCACCACATATGCCTGCCCCCTTTCTGTATGAACTTTCATACAGAATTATAGGACATTTTGGTGAAAATCGCTATGATTTGTCGGACATGTTTGCGTTAGCTATAGATCGATTGTTGTACTGATTTAAATCGAGAAAGCGCTCCTTGAGTGCATGCTCCTTATTATACTATATTAATTAGCAAAAAACAAGCCGATGTGGGGTTTTTTCAAGTTCTTTAATGTAGCGCTGCTGCATTCTTTTCTTGTAAAGGTTTGTTAGCCCCCGCCTCCACCAGACGATTATTCCTACAACTGCCACCACCGCGCTAATAATCAGCACTAGCCGTACTTCATGCGAAATGTCTTGATTGGGAAGCAGGAGAATAGAAGCTAAAATGATACTGCTGATAACCAAACCAACTACGCCCGCGCCTTTCTCCCGAAGAAAAGGCATTCCATTCCTCATTCGCCGGATAGAGAATAATCCGTAAACGAGTCCGAATTGCGGTAATGACGCGAGGCTCATGGTTAATATATCAGTCTCTGGAATTGGAAGTAGCCATATAATGCCGTAAACTACGGCGTTGGACATTAGCCAAAAACCATAGCTAATGCCGTTTGCCAAGGAAAAGCTCGCAATGGCTAAATCAAGTCTAGTGCGCGTCATTAAGCCTGCGAATATTCCGGCAAACAAGGTAATCATTACAAAGCGAAGAAGCGGCATAGAATCAGACAAGGCATAAATAACGACAGACATGGCTGCGGAGAAAAGAATTCCGCAACCAATTTGTCTGCCATTTGCAGTAAGTTTTAAGATTTTGAGGTAAATATAAAAACTAAAAAGAACGATGAAGAACCAACTGATTAGTAGAACCAAGTTTACCTCCTAACGATGGTTTTAACCAGTGATGCGCGACAAAAAGTCAACTAAACTTCTCCAAAAAGGCATGTGCCTGCCTCCTTTCTGTATGAAACTTTCATACAGATTATAAGGCATTTTGGCGAAATTCGCTATGATTTGTCGGACTTGTTTGCGTTAGCTATACATTGATTGCTGTGTCGATTTAAACTGTAAAAGCGTTCTCTGGCTGGCTTACTCCATATTATACTATATTTATCAGCAAAAAACAAGCTGATATGAGGTTTCTTCAAGCTCTGTTATGTAACGTTGTTGCATTCTTTTCTTGTAAAGGTTTGTTAGCCCCCTGCGCCACCAGATGATGATGCCCACGACTAATACGACCGCGCTGGCAACCAACACCAGTCGCAGCTCATCCGAGATATTTGGATTAGGTAGCAAAAGAATAACCGTCAAACTAATGCTGCTAATGAGCAAACCAACGACGCCCGCACCTTTATCCTTAAGAAAAGGCATGCCATTCCTCATTCGCCTGATAGAGAATAATCCGTAAACGAGTCCGAATTGCGGTAATGACGCGAGGCTCATAGTTAATATGTCATTCTCAGCAATTGGAAGTAACCACATAATGCCGTGAATTATCATGGTGGAAATTAGCCAAAAGCCGTAGCTAATGCCGTTCGCCAAGGAAAAGCTTGAAATGGCTAGATCGAATCTAGTGCGTGTCATTAAACTTGCGAATACTCCTGCAAGTATCGTAATCAATACAAAACGTAAATACGGCATATAATCAGATAAGGCGTAGATAACGACAGACATGGCTACGGAAAAAAGAATTCCGCAACCAATCTGTCTGCAATTTGCAGTTAATTTTAGGATTTTGAGGTAAATATAAAAACTAAACAAAACGATGAAAAACCAAGTTATTAATTGAAGCAAATTTACCTCCTAACTATGGCTGTTTTAACCGAGCGCGCGCTGAAACAAGTCCATCAAGCTTCTCCACCACATATGTTTGCCTCCTTTCTACATGAATGATACATGTAGAATTATAGGGCATTTTGGTGAAAATCGCTATGATTTGTCGGATGTGTTTTGTCAGTTGTTACACCGCTTTAATCGCGAAACTTGATTTTGAACGGTACAAAATAATAAACTCATAATTTTATTGTACTGACCATCAACGCCAACTGAGTTGTTTGCTTATGAAGAGTATAAAAATCATCGCAGAAGGAGTTTGTTCCATGTTTTACCACGAAAAACAAGGCACAAAAATAGCCACAGACGATGCTGTAGCCACTATGCGAGAATTTTGTCTCGGTAATAATAAACGAACTCCGCCACTGTGGGTACACCCTTATCAGAATGAATGCGGGCGGTATAATGTTTTTCCAAGTCCTCAATGTCTGCGCTGCCCCATGTTACATTGATGGCATTTTGCATTGCGTTTTTCACGCTCTTTTCCGTTTTACCATGCTTGTGTGCGATATCAATCACAGGGTTCTCGGTTGATTTTTCTGCAAGCATAAAGATATATTCAATCATATAATTGCGACCAATTAGCTTGGGGCTAATACCTAGGTGGTCCATCTCGGCAGAAATTCTCGTGCGCAACCGCCTTTGTTTGGCGCCGGGCAGGTCGGGTGCAGGAGCAACTTTATGGCGGCTGTCTTGGATGTTTGTTTTGATTTTGCGCAAGAAATCAACCACACCTATGGCGCTATATTTGGCTTGTCGTTTCACCATGATAAACGCAGCGCCCAGTTCCCGCGCCTGTTCATGGGTTGAGGGGTGCATGATGTTTGTGGTGACTAGTATGTAGGGTGAATACGGCAGAATAGCTTGCCTTAATTCATATAAAAATGAAAGTCCATCACCGCTACCTCGATGCAGCTCTAAGTCCAAGATAATTGCATCGGGTTGAAAATCCACGGCGTGTTCCAGCGCTATTTCTGCATCGTTGGTGATAGCCACCAAATGCACATCATCAAGACCATCAATATAGTCATCAAAGCGTTCGCATTCAGCTACATCGTCTTCAATCAAAAGCACGGTTAAGGGTCTATCCATGGTCAATCCACCTCCTTCCAATTGTTCTTTCCTCTATTATAATACAAAAAGAAGCAAAAAGCAAGAGCAAACGTATTTAAATTTTCGTGAAAATTCGACATTAAGTTGTTATATAATATAAATTAGTGATTTTGTTGCTGTGAACGGGGCATTTATGACGATATTATAGTAAAATTGAATAGAGCGACTGTTAAAATATGTGAAAGGATTTTTTGATGAAGCAAGAATTGGGGCGCAAAATAGTGATGTTGCGGCGCGAAAGAGGGCTTAGTCAAACTGATTTTGCCCGTGCGATTAGCTTGTCACGCGTAACTCTTTCGCATTACGAGCGTGGACAACGGGAGATACGCACAGAAGCATTGCTGAAGATTGCTGGGCACTTTGATGTGAGCGTGGAGTATTTGATCGGCAACACCGAATGCAGGTTGAGCACACGCTCCTACCATGATGTTTTCATTGAGAAAGATGGGCAGCGCATTAAAAATGGCGTTTGTTATGAGATGCTGAATGGGATTCCACTAGATAACCGAGAAGCAGTTTACAACATGCTAGTGGCTATGATGAAAAAATAACAAAAAACGAGAGCCTAGCTCTTAATATAACAATTCCTAATGACAAAAAAGAAGGAGCACTGCTATGAATTTTGCGCAAAAATTGGACATGTTACAAGAGCTTGCCGTTGCCTGCAAGCATGAACCGCATAAGTTGTACTTAATTCAGCGATTGGCGGAACATGTAGAGGATAGTGAAGTAACGGTAAATTTTCTGGAGTGGGTAAAGAAAATGATGGTGGAGAGTTAGCGTTAAATTTCTCGAATAGTCTTTTTATTTATCGCCTGTGACTGACGTTGCAGGTGTTTTGTGTTATTCTTCCTTCGGTGGCGCCTTTCGCATTTTCGCCCAGTAAATCACTAGACCAACAGCAAGCAACAACATGCCTGCACCACCGACGAACAGCCAAGTGTGGTTTTGCGAGGCAGGCAAGGCTTGTGCTAACGTGACGGAGCCTAAGTCGATGGAGTTATCTTGCACAAACTGTAACTGCGGGCAGATGATGGACTCACCAACGGCAATGCTAATGTTCGGGGGACAGTTGGGCTGTGCAAAAGTGAGTTGTGCAGCTAGGACGTCGTCAATTGCGGCGGGTTCAGCTGTGTTTTCGAAAATTGCTGTATGCCAAGCAGTGACGGTGAAGAATTGGTCGGGCTGCGTTTGAGGCGGTTGCGTGGTGGATGAGGTAGCTCGCGTGGTGAGCAAAGTCGCAGGCAGTGTGGGCAATGTAAATTGCGTTGTTGTTGTGGTTGGTTGCGGTGGAAAGGTCAGTGGCGGTGCAGTGGTGGTTGTTTGTGCGGGCGATGGCGCAGTTTGTGCGGAAGTTTGCGATTCGGACTGCTCAGTAATGATGGGGAAATCAATGCCCAAGGAAGGTCTGCCCAATGGGTCGATGAGTTGCAGGCGCAGATGTTGTAAGGCATGGAAAGCGGCTGCGTGTTTGCTGCCCAGCTCCAGCACAACATTATAGTAGTTGGCCGGGGTGGCACTGGGTATCCACGCTGCTCCGCGCAGAGAGTAATTTGTGTCGTCGTAAACCGCGATGTAGCCATGCTGCCAGCGGCCGATTTCTTGGTTGCCCAGCAGCAAAACAGCACCCACGGGGGAGTCTTGCTCAACGGCAGGGGCATGCACGATAAACCCCAGCGTAACAAGGGTTTGCGCGGAATTGAGAATGACAGAAACATAAGCGCGGGTAATGCTGTTGAGGCTGCCCTGTGTGCTGACAATGATAGCGGTGGCGGGGACGTCGTTCCAGCGCATGCCGCCCACAAAGCCGTTTAGCCCAACGGCAGTGATTACCGTTGCCGAGCACAGGGCGGTCGCTACAAATAAAACAAAAATGCGCTTGACGCTCACGTTGAAATCCCCCTCAATTAATTCATAAATTGGATGGATTATATGCAGTTTGACCAACGTTGTCAAGACGCATTCGTTCGCTGTTAATGGGTTGTTTATGCACTGTGTGAATTTGTCTCATTGCATGGACAATCATGTAAAAAAATGTCTCTTTCCACTCCATATTCTTACAACGATTGCTTCTTCGCAATATTGCACTAAGGCGCGAATAAAACCCCCGTCTGCAAAGCAGACAGGGGATGCAACCTCTGAAGTTTGTGCGCTTAGCTCATGCGGGGGTAAGCGGGGGGCTGACACTGCACGGGCTTAACTTTGCAGCAAGCTTGGTTGGGTGCCATGCGAGGCTCTTTGATTGGTTTAATGTTGCGCTCGGGCATGCAAATGGCATAGGCTTGCACGGAGCACGGCCGGTTGGTGTTGTTGTAGCACGACACTTCCCAGGCGTGATGGCTATCCACAGCGGTGCTGCGTGTCACGGTCAGGTTGTGGTTGTCGGACTGATAGCCGCCGCTGATGCAAATCATGCCGGGCGGGCAAATGGCTTTCACGTCTTCAACCACGTGATGCGGTGGAATGTGGCAAGCTTGGCTAGTGACCATATAAAGCTCCGACGGGCCTGCAGGACCCATGGGACCTTGACAACCAGCCGGGCCCTGCGGACCACGTTGTCCTTGCGCGCCCGCTGCACCGACATGACCTTGGTGGCCTTGTGGACCCATGGGGCCGGTCGCGCCGCGTTGGCCGGGGGCTGCAACCATTTATCCGAACGCGTTACAAAGCCCGAAACACTGCCACTTCACGTCATGCTTGGTGGTTGAAAAGCAAATCTAAATAGCGTGAAATAGAAAAACAAGGCCTCGGCAGCGGTGAGAGCTGCTGAGGTCGATTTTTATTATTTGGGGGAGGATTAACAATATGGCTGACGTTGCCTATTGTCGTGTTAGTGCCCATGATCAGTGTGAAGCAAGGCAAATTATTGCAATGGAAAAGTTGGGTATCGCGCGGGAAAATATCTACTTGGATAAAGCCACAGGTGCAAATTTTGACCGCCCGGCGTATAAGAAAATGCTGGCTCGACTACAGCCCGGCGATTGTATTTTCGTGCATGAATTATCAAGGTTCGGGCGCTCGTATGCGGAAATTCAAGAAAATTGGCGGGTTATTACGAAAGAAATGGGCGTTGACATTGTTGTTTGTGATATGCAGCCGCTGCTGGATACACGCCACGGCAAAGATTTGCTTGGCACATTCATTAGCGACATGGTTATACAGATTCTTTCTTTTTGTAGTGAAACTGAGCGGCGACAGCTTAAGCAGAGACAAAAAGAGGGCATCGCTGCTGCCAAGCAACGCGGGGTATCGTTTGGCCGTCCGGGTGGCACATTGACGGACAACTTTCCCGATATCATGCGGCTATGGCAGCAAAAAGAAATCACGCCAGCACAAGCGATTGCATTGAGCGGCGTGAGTAAAACTTCATTTTATCGCAAAGTAGCGGAATTATGCCCCAAAGAACCATAATTCGATCCCAAACCTCT
>Ga0131853_10009518_pt1 | contig 17770 bp, 7 predicted proteins | sample TergutLab28metaG_FD_92764 | JGI IMG/M metagenome (GOLD analysis project Ga0131853, IMG submission 92764) | Labiotermes labralis P1 segment gut microbial communities from Petit-Saut dam, French Guiana - Lab288 P1 (version 2) (version 2) | ecosystem: Host-associated > Arthropoda: Insects >... | reverse complement strand
GTGTCACGTGGTCAGCGCAACGGGTCCCCACAGCCGTTAATCTCTGTTTTCTAGACCTGGAGCCGCTACTTTTTTCATTCAAGTAGCTCCTCAATTGACCTCACTAGGCTCACGAGGCTGAGTAGACCCCGTTCCAGACCCACTACTACTCAGAAAATCTGGTAGCGCCGGGGATCGAACCCAGGACCTCTGTATCTGTAGCCAGAAACTCTGACCACTAGACCACAGAGGCGGTCAAACACACATCAAATTTACAGTTACACTGACGAGTCACGAAGTATGTATAGGAGAGGTGGGTAGCCAGACAAATGTTTAATAGGAAAAATTGAAACGAAGAGACGGTTTGCGTTTCCTAGGCGAAAACACATTCAAATGGATGTTAAGGAAATATATTCTGAGGTCGTGCAGTACTGTGACCTGTTCAACTCTTATACCGACACAGTAATAATTGTCATGGTACAGAGAGAGAGAGAGAGAGAGAGAGATAGGAGTTGCCTGATTATGTTAGAGTCTGTCAGTTTCTGCAGTTGCTTTTCTTTGTAGAATTATTACCCATTACTGATATCTGTGAACATGCCGATGATGCTGAGTGACAGTTATCACTGAATGTTTCAATCCGTTCTCTCTGCGGCAATGCTAATGACACTCCTGAATGAACAGAACAAGCAGCATAATGTTCGTAACAATGTTAATTTTTGTTCTGTGTAATACTGCATTACTGTAAAGCAGCGCATAAATTTAACCCCCACAGACTTCACGTAGGGAGGTTCGCTGTGGCATGCGCTGATGTGATTTACTGTACAATGATGGGAATATCTCGGTGGCTTGCCACATGCAACGCGCTTCTAATAGAGCAGGAAATTAATCTCACGTGAAAGCCTGCTTTGTGATACATGGTACTACGCTGCGCTTGAGTGAAAGGAGCCTTGACTCCATTTAACTTGCCTCTAATTACAACTGATATTTTAGTTCAATTAACAAAATTTACCGTCATATGGAAAGGTGCTTGTAATTCTTAAATGTAATGAGGAAGAGATAGAGAGATAGATAGAGAGAGAGGAAGTTGGTGTAGCGTGGCATATCTGTAGGCTAGACTACAGAGTTGCTTCAGTCCTACAGGCCTTGATTCAGAGGACTAAGGAACCCATCACACCATATTAGGCGAGAGTACAGAAGTAAGTAGAATAAATCAATAAGACTTAAAAATAAACGTAATTGGAATAAAATGAACATTCAAAATTATATTTAAGTGTAAATTGAAAGAAAGCTTCACGAATGGAAAAGTGGGAGAACATAGCGGGTGGAAGAGAGAGGTCTTAGTTTATTGAATTCGTCCCGTGTAGGACCGGGACGGGGTAATCGGTAATACTGGGCAGCTATGGGTTTGAACCCCAGTGGGAAAAGATATATTTCCTTTTCCACGCCCGTCCAAACCGGCTCTGAAGCCCACCCATCTACATGTACATTGATTACCGAAGCTCTTTCCCGGGGTAAGCCGGCCGCAGTGTAGCGTTGACCACACACCCCTATCCGAATCCGAGGTTAAGATTTTATGAGAAGAGCGACTCCTCTAAACCCTTGTTAAGGGGGGAATTTCACTATCTTCCGCCTGTTATATTTTAGTGTTCTATTGTTTTTTCGTTGTTTGGAGCTATTGGCTCCCCTACTCTGAAGATCGAGGAGGCAGATTTTATCTAAACAAGCAGCGATCTAGCCAGCAATACAGTCTCCCTTAAGGTGAGTAGAGGTATAGCTCTATTCTTTCTAGGACTTCGGTACTCTAGATGGGGGGTTAGCCCCACGCCTCGGCCGCCTTTACCGCCGAGAAAGACCCGGTACTCATTGTACAGGAGGCTGGGTGGGCCCCAGGGCCGGTCTGGATGGGCGGATAATCTCGCCCCCACCGGGATTTGATCCCGGACCGTCCAGCCCGTAGTCAGTCACTATACCGACTGAGCTACCAGGCCCGCTCAATACCATATATAATAAAAGCGTAAATATAGATATACGGCGAGTAACATATTTTTACTCGCCTGAAGAATGTGAATTGTTAATGTTTTCTAAATGTAATTTCAACTAAAAAACACAAATACTATAAAATTATAGTTATCAATAAATACGTCCACTATACCACTATACCACTCTTCACCACGAACTAAAGGAATCCTCCAGGGAAGATTATATCCCGACACAATATTCATATACAATTATTAACGTTAGAGCTAATACGTCACATTTTATTATCAATGCCTATTAGTAGTAACAGAATGACAACAACATGCACAACATAAACTATAAGTATTTTATAGTAGTTCTCAACATACGCGCATACAGTAAACACTACCATAGTGATTACACCTATAAGACAGTCCATACTGTATAAACAGCCACAAAGTTAACAACTTCCACATACTGTAACTAATAACAGTTGATACAGTCCACAGCGTTGTGTAGATTGTACTTTATCACAGACTGTAATGATCACATTTTGATCTACTGATTTTATTGAGTTTGTAACCTTTGTGATTTTTCTAGCTTTAACAAAGTAGCAGAATATGTGGTAGTGCTGAAATAAGTAGCAGTGCTTACGGTACACAAAATATTGTTTACACACACACACACACACACACATATATATATATATATATATATATATATGTGTGTGTGTGTGTGTTGTGCATTTGTTGGTCTGGGTAATAAACTGTACAATATGTACGGTACATACATAAAAATTATAAAATTGAGATCTGAATCTATTTACCACACATTTTATGCATGACCATATTTCTACTCTTCATGATACTGGATGGCCTGTAGGTGACCATGATTTGTTCCAACGTGTTGTCTTATTAGTATGGCTGATTAAATTTAATATCAATAAAGTTGTGTTGATTCTAAACGAGAAATTGTTTGTAGTCTTATACAACAGAACGTAATGCATAATTTCAAAATTATAATCTCACTTTCCTAAAGCAGGGTTGTTCCAGTCATTGTCGTCAGAACATCAAATCTCGTAAAATTATCCTCAGCGAACACCGTCTGTCGTAGTTCGAACCCAAGAAATACGCAATAAAACCTGCCACCAAACAACTAAGTGTCTGGAGTAAAGCCTGTTTTTATCCGACAGACGCTCAAAATATAAAGACTCTTGCTGTCTTTTATGGTGCAAAACGTTGGGTACCCTGTTTACCACCCCTCACCCTCAGCACGCACTCCTACACCCCACTAAAATACGAATTCTGTCCAAACGGCGGAAAAAAAATACAATATTCAAAACGCTTCCTCTATTGGACTTCCAGAAGGCGCTGGTGACAAAAATAAATGTCAATTTGAACTTGTGGCCGAGGACCACGTCATGAATATCAAGATGCATGTATTCTAAATTCGCCACTGGATGGTTCTGTTCCATCATCTTCAGTGTACGGCCGATATAAACTTTAAGCCCGGAAAGGAACTGGATAAAATCTATGCGAAACGGTCGTCGGTGTCAACATGATAACTGACACACAGTGCGTAAACATGATAACTGACACACAGTGCGTAAACCCAACTGGAATTAAACATTGGACCCTCCTCTCCGTTGCCATACAGTTTCAAGATTGAATGTAGGGCACACAAGGTAAGCAGAGAAGCAAAAACGACAACTTATATAATCGATAATAGACCTGTGTTGGAGAGAAGAAAAGTCCTTTTATTTACAGAGAATGTGAAACCCGGCCGTCCAGTGCACAGCACTGTGACTGTACCGGCTCCAGTGTAGATCTCCATCAAGTAAGAATCTTCATCCGCCGGGATTAAACAGATTAGAGATTATACAGTCGAACGGCGCTAGTGTTTCTCCGCATGCAAAATCTAATAGAAAAAATCGTAATTTGAAGATCTGTAATGTTTTCCATACACAAACAACACGAAAGATAGTGGGGTGAATTAAAAAGTTTTAACGTCTTACAATGACGTAGAACTTGCATTTAGTGGCGTTAAACTTCATAATATTCAGCAATTCGCAGTTTTCTGTGCAACTCGTATTGCACCCTGTTAATAGTATTTCTTCGAATACACTTCGAAGATGTATGATATGAAATAAGCTACAAATCTCAGAAAAATCTGAAAATTAATTCAGGATCCATTAGTATGGTACATAGAGACTTGCGGTCTGACACAAAACACGTGTTTTGACATAAAGTTACACCAATAATTCACAATTATTATCTACACCATCTTATATTGTTCACTTTATCTAACTGTCGCCTCACTTTTCTTTCAGCTAACGCGGAACGTTCACCGTGCATCCTTGCATCACAGCAAGGTGCACATTGCAAATTTAGTTGGCGAAATCGCCTCCAGACAGGCAAGGTAGCTGCGTACGGATGTGTGTACAGTAGGCGGTCATGGACCGCACAGAGGGAATGGTCCAGCGCAGGACTTGGTCTGTGTCTATAAATAACTTGGGGGGGGGGGCACAATGGCGCTGTTGGGTGAGTCACTGCGTTACAAGGCGGAAGGTCGTGGGTTCAATTCTGGAGGGTGTCATTGGATTTTTTTAATTGATATAATCTTTCCGGTCGCATTGTGGTTCTGGAGTTGACTCAGCCTCTAACAGAAATAAATACCAGGAATACTTCCTGGGTGGTAAACGCGGCCCGTGCTAGGGTTGACAACCTTACCACCTTGTTTTGAAATCTGGGAGCCTCAACGTCCTGGAACCCTCAGGGCCTGTTCAGGCGTGTAATGGGATTGCTTTTTTACCCTTTATATATCAATAACAGACGGTACGAAACCAGCGTGCTACGAAACGCATGCAGACCACTGCCCTTGATCTTTCCTATGAGCAGTGTAGCGAACATCTGGGTCTACAAATAGCGACTTCTTAACTATCTGGGCACTAGTTTGTCAAGAATGACTATGCCACTGCTATTCGCGACAGTTTTCTCCGAAGAAAAGAGCCAGCAGTATCAAAAGCGTAACATGTTATGCTCGGATGCCAAGTGCATTTTGTCCGGAGCCATTAAATTTCTTTGGCTTAAACAGCACTGTGAATGCGTCTTATTTCAGACGATTACTGAAACTAAGAGTTTGAAGCCCCTTTATTAATAGGCGCCAAATAATAGTGGAAGGGACAATTTCACGGAACTGGGTACTGACAATTTGATCTATATATTATGACTGTACTTCTTTTCTTTGGGTCGAAGAAACGCTCTCTATAAAACAGCGGCAAACACTCGGAACTGAAATTAAGCAAAACAAAACAAAACTTACAATTTAGGATATACGTGTAATGTAATGTAATATCCCTTACTAAGTGCAACGTGTGTGGGTCGCACATAAAATGAAAAGAAGCTTTTTTTCAGATCGGACTATAATAATATAAACAACCAACTAGATGCAACAATAACAATTTATTGATGATTTCAATCCGTTCAACATGTTTCGGGCGATAATTTCGCCCATCCTCAGGAGCACAAGACTGTGTTTACAGCTTATGGTACATTACACCGACGATGCTGCCGGCCGGCCGGCAGCGTCGTCGGTGTATTGTATCAATAAATGAATTACTCATGCTAAAATGGACAACTGTTTCTTAATAATGATATAAGGTACATCGGAATGAACGATACAAATACATCTTGTTCATTCTGTGCGCCAATCACAGTGGCACAGACCCCACGGTTGCCTGTCAAAGATGGCGATTACTGGTAATTAAAACAGAGTATATTCTAGACTGGGAAAAATCTATGTGGAGGAATATTGTATGGACAATTATGAGGGAAACACCATGTTCTTGTGTTATAAAGTATTGCTAGATAGGAAGAAAATAAGAAAGGAAAAGACAGAAAGGAAGAGGCAAAGAAGAACAGAAAGATGAAAAAAGTATATAGGAGGAAAATTATTAGAGTACATCATGCAGTAAACGCTACATCCTACTTCATGACAGAGCACTCTGCTGGAAATGTTGTTTGTTTCGGAATTCTGCGCTGTCTGTTATGAAACTAAAAACTTCATTTTTTAATATTTCTATGTATCATTGATGGTGGAGATCATTGCAAAGTCCACTAGGTGTGTACCAACTATACCGAAGTCACGTGTCCATCGTGCAAATGGCGGTGCTTAGCTCGGTAGATGGCTGCAACCAGAATTCTTTTAATACAGATTAGAGCCCGGGAAGTTAGGCACAGCCATAGCACGCGATGTTGATATTTGATATTACGCCCGATCTCCGGGAGTACAGTACCCTCGGTATGACGTTGTTGCTGGGACTTCCTTGCCCGGCGGATCGATACGCTCCGTACTCACGTCTGTTTTCCTGGAACAGTACACTACGCCACGGTTTGTTTGCGCCACGATGCCTACGCTAAATCACTAGCGTCGTAAATGGTGGTTCTCGGATTCAGACATTCAGGGCTTATTTTCACTCATAAAGTCACAAAAAGAAATACTTTGCTATTAAAGAGTGTAGTTAGCAAGGACTATGTAACTAACAGCCCAGTATACTGTGCTACTGCCGTCGCTAATAGGATGAGGACAGCATTTCGCAGTGCTGCCAGTGCACCATACAGCATACAGCATTGCTACAGGTATCTAGCTGTGTATGTGCAGGAACGGCGAAACTATGCAGCATTGTAGGAACAGCCTGTATCTCGAAATTCCGGTTAAATGTCTACAATTGTATACTTCCAGTTATAATAGAGTGAAACCGGCCTGTAACGGAACTGCATGGAGTGGGACTTTTTTCGAGGCAGTAGATTCCGTTGAATACGGGTATTTCAGAGTAAATTGAAAGCCTGTTTACAGATCTGCGCCACATGTACTTGTATTCTTTGGTTCACGTCAGTGATTTCGTATTCTACAAACAGTCTCAGTCCAGACACAAGTTCGGATTTTCGAACCTACTGGAATTAGTCGGAATTTGCACGTAGCTAAATGCGACCAGCAAGAAAGTTGGGGGGGGGGGGAGACGAATTTCTGACCAAGATACAAGCCGTTACGTATCAAAGTTAAGGAGAGGCATTTTGGTTTTAGCTTCCAGCGGACGTATTTTGTGACGCTCCACGTGCCGGAAAATACAGACTGAATTTATTTAATTAGGACCTTGCAGTTAGTAAGTCATAAATTGGCTAAGTACAAAACGTTGGAGCAGAACTGCTTGCAACCGGCGTTATAGTGACTCTAGAATAAGTAGGAACTGTAAAATTATTTACATATCAGGGAAGTGACCGACGTGAACCAAGAGAAGTGATGATATTACCTTCCGCACTACCTTCAAAATAAATCAAGACGAAGTGTATTATGTGGCATTAGCGCCCATAATAAATACAAATAACAAATAAAGGAATCCATAATTGAAACACATAAATCAATAGTTGGCAGTTCTTCAGTCATTTTGCTATCAGTCAAAACCCTTTAAATTCTTGAAGCCTACAGTCATACTCAGCGACTGAGGAAGAGATAGACGGACAGTGACAGATGCGTTCCTGACAGTGATAGATGAAATGAACGAATTGAATAATAATAATAATAAGCGCTGCTATGCACACGTGGACACAAAAAGCAAGACGGAATGAACGGTATTTCTGTGGCAGTGCACTACAAAGTTGGGTTTGTTGGCTACATCACTTACTGCTAAACTAACAAATAGAACTTTTCAAGATACACGCATTTAAATGTGTTATGTTTTGGTATTTGATGACTATTCTTTTATTCATACCCAAACTTTCTAAAAAAAATTGATTTCAACAAAACAGAATAGCGTTAAGAACAGAATAGAACGCGCTGCCTTCACCGAAGTCCAGGGGAAGAACACATGATGTTGACTTCCATTGGTTTCCGTTGGCGGCAGCACATGTTCGTAAAGGGCCTGCACAAGTTCTGCGTACAGGTAGTAATCGGTGACTGCATAGCAGTGGAATTTACTGGCTCTGGAGATTCTACCCTTCTAGCAGGATTTATTTACGCCCGTCATATCCTACCCTTTACTTCAAACTGCACAAAAGACAATATCCCATCAAAATCGCTTTTCGTTGATTGTTAATATGGCTGAATGTAAGAGGCTTAAACTCTCTGAAATACGTATATCTACTATCTCCTGGGTTTTCCCTTGTGGCATTTTCCCGAGCCTCTTCATATAAAAACGTTGCAGTCGCAATTAGCGAAGAACAAAGACAACGTATAGGAAACTACACAAGATAACCTCAAAAGTTTCTAGAGAGTGTTTTTCAGTTTTAATTATAGAAGTAAATCTTCGTTCAAGAACATTTTATTTTTTAATACGTGCGAATTATTGGAAAGGGCGCAGATAGTAATTAAATAAAGCCAGTCACTATAAAACTCTCGCACTCAACACTTTAGATTTGGAGGCTGCAAATTTCTATTAAACACGCTGTTACACCAGTGCTGCTGCAACTATGTGATGTTGGATTGTGGACATTTTGACAATTTATAAAATACCAATTTCGTGACCGAGTAAAAAGAAAACAGGCCTTTAAACCGTCTTGGGCACTAAGCTAACAAACGTGTCCGCAAATTAATGCGGTACCGAAATTCGATCTTGTAGAAATTGGCACTGATTTTATTTTCAGAAAATTGAGAGAAGAGTTATTTTCTTTTGAGGAAGCATTTGAATATTCTGGTCCATTTTGTGCAGATGATGGTAGTTTCTTTTGCCCAGTCATTGGTATTCTTGTTACTGAACTTTCTTAAACAAAATGTCTCTTCAAATTACTGAGCGATATTAGTTGCAGAAGGTCCCATTTTAATTTCCACAAGTTTTCTCCCTGTTTCCAATCCAAGCCACTTGGCATCTTTTTTATTTCATCAACCAAGACTAACTTTCCTGAGACGTCCCTTCCCACATGTCCATGTAACTTACCCATACAGCATAAAAGGAACTTCTTAAATTCATTAAGCTCAGTATCTCCAGTTTCTTCCACTTCCTTGATATTTTATCTCTACTTCAAAAAAAAATTCTCTTTCGACTTTTTAAAATTTCTTCTCTTCTCCGACTACATCTGTGGCAGTAACAGCTGTGTGTTCAATTGTAAGGTAGTTTTGATTAAACAAATGAAGATCTGAAATTCGCCCTGACTGTTTGACCCTGCAAGGTGGATTCAGTGCACTTCTCAATGTGTTGGTACCATGTACGAGTCGATAAGGCGTGACGTCACAGAAGTTTTGGATCTTCTTAGAGATTTGGAGATGGCTCTAAACACATTTTTAGAACATTTCCTCTATAAACTGCCAATAACACGTCGCCTGCTGTTGAAAAATCTTTCTTCTGGGCAGAAGTAGGAACTCAGTTCCTGAAACGAAACAATATTTATTTTGTTTTTGAAATAAAGTGAAATGCCAACTTGATGCAACTAGGTGATTTTTATTGATGTATTCTTAACTCGACATGTTTCGGGTACATACGCCCATCATCAGGAGCATTAGATGTTGAGTTGCAACATATGTTTTTCTGCACCGAGATTTTGGATGGGTGGTGGTCTTGAGAGCCGCTACGTGGGTCGTGTGTACGGTGTAGACGGTGCCGGACGGCACCGTCCACACCGTACACCACTTTAACACCAAGTCAAATCCCATCTACTGGCATTATTAGGAGATCACCCTATTCTCCACGTTAGCAGGGTAAGGGTTAAAAAGAGTGGTTATAACAGCCTACGTCATATCGAAAGCAAGATTGCAGTATCGTAATTCTGGGGTAAGACTACGGACCGGCTGGATGTCGGAACGAACAGTCTAAGCCTGATATTCCTAGTCGTCGGAAAGAAATGTATTATAACTCAAATTTTGTCCTCTGTCAGATGGTGGCCGGGACACCCTCTAGGTTGTAATGTGCAGGTGGGTGAGATGTTACGTTCACCCACAGAATACGCCCCAAAAATCAATTTAAGTTTACCACTGCAGTATGGCACAGCCCACACTAAAATGTACAATGGCAGTTTGATGACGGTAGCCAGGGAATTCGTTTGTGTTTCAGCATGGGTGTCACAAACATGTGATTGTTTTGGAGCGGTTGGTGGCAAGTGTGTGGGTGCATGAGAGACAGCGCATGGGTCAAAGACGCAAATGCTCCGACGCATGACACAGAGTACATGGTCAACATCAAGGTGCACATATGGACACAACGGACACGTAACAAAGAATTGCGTGATTCAGACTAATTTTGATTGTTTATGATTGCATATTGCTTGGCGTACGGTGATTTCTCGCCCATCTTGCTTAGTCCCACAAGTCTGCTAACCACAAGTAATATTTGCATTCGGTAACGAAGCTGTAAAAAACAGCTTACGTGATACTTCAGTTCGTCACGGTCGTCCGGGCTGCCGTGGTTAGAATACTACAATCTTAACAGTGTGAATAAAAAATTTGTTACATTGTTGTGCTAACGTCCGTTCCCTCCTACACAATCCAGTGTGAAGCTACCCTTAATCCTGTACATGTATTTCTTGTCTCACGGCAGTTACTGTTTGAAAGTCACAAACCCCGACATTTAATCCGCTGTTATTGAATTAATATTCTGGAAACTATGCAATGCGACGTCGCTTTTTATATTAACATTTTAAAGCCTACTGGTTACGTGACGCACCAAGTTTAACGTTCAAGAATCGAACGCTCTGCCCACACTGTATTTATGTGTTTTGTATTTATCTGAGAACAAAGAGCGACTTGTGCCACTTACAGCATAAACTGATTGGTTTTTATAACCGAGTTAAAAAGTGTTTACTGCGCATTACGGACTGGGTCATTAAATTAAGCAACCTGCGCTTCGTCTTTGAAGGGTTAATTATGTGGCATCGGAAACCGCACCGCTTCGCAAGACCGGTGGGTCTGCTACGCGCATGCGCGAATACTCACATATGCAATTACACTCAATAAAGAAAGGGCATTACAAGAAATGTGCATTTCCGCCGCTTTTTTACGACTTACTTACGAATAAATCGCACGAAAAAGAGCATTTTTGTAACTTCTTTACATAAGCATGGTTTATTCGAAAGAACGTGATTTTTGGGTGGTGGCGAACGTTCAAATCTGCCACTTACAATCCCATTGCTCTCTCCGAGCACAGTGTGTAACTCTCTTTCAGCAGAGTTAATGAGCTGGAAAAACGTTTCCTTCATTTTAAGCGCGCCATTTTATGAGATGCTATTAGATTTAGAGCAACAGAGCTGTGGGGATGAACGATCGATAATACCATTGTTGGATCTGCCACTGGCATTATATCGCGAACATATTTCAGAACGCGTAATGCCGTTCTGTTCCTTCGGAGATTGTCTTCCAAACGTCGTGAGGATAAGAAGGAAACTTTCGGCTTATCAAGAGGTTTGATAAGTGACGGATTCTTCGTATCAGTAGTAGGAACAGCACTTCTCATACCACAGGTGTCATCTAAATGACGTCTGACATGATTGTTTGGTCAAAGCACTCGATACTTCACGAAATTGAACTAAACAACGACCATCAAATTCCAGCTGATTGTAGGCCAGATTACCTTTCCGAAATATATTTTCAAAATTTATAGTGTGGAAATTTGAAATTGTCATAAAAATTTCAGCTAAGGAAGTCTGTCACACTGACGAGGGGGTGCTGATAAGTCTTTAGCCCGACCAGGAAAGAAACAAGCTACAGCGACCAAACTCAGGATTTATTCAACATACTCCCCACGAACCTCAATACACTTCTTAGCCCGTTGCCCTAACTTTTGCAAGCAACTCAAAAAGAAATTCAGTAGGTTGTCCGTCCAATCAGGTCTCCGCGGCAGCAATGACCTACGCGTCGGACGAAAAATGGCGACCTTTCAATTGTTTTTCAGTCCAGGGAACAGGTGGTAGTCCGACAGGGCCAGATCTGGAGAATAGGGTGGGTGATCAAGACACTGGAATCTCAGGTAGGTCGGTTTCTTCCGGGTTGCAATTGCCCGGTGAGCCGGGGCATTGTAGTGCAACACCAAGACCCCTTGTTGAACTTCCCGCGGCGTTTTTCCTTCAAAATGTCCTACAATTGCACCAGCAGTGACGAGTGATAATCCGCGTTGATAGTTTGGCCTTTTGGAAGATAATCAATGAGGAGGATGCCGTCTTGATCCCAAAAAATCGATGCGATAACTTTTCCAGCGGATTTTTGCACTCGGAATATTTTGGGGCGGTGTGAGCCGCTATGCCGCCATTCCATTGATTGTTGCTTTGTCTCCGGGTCATAGTGATATAACCAGGTTTCGTCCATGGTCACCTATCTCGACAGGAAATCATTTGGATCGCGCCGAAAAAATTCCAAATTTGCTCAGACGACTGGCACCGTTGACGTTTTTGAACTGCATTAAGTCATTTCGGGACCCACTTCACGGAGAGCTTCTGCATGTCCAAATCTTCATGAATGATGTACCCAACCCGCTCACGTGAGATGCCCAGTTGCTCAGCTATTGATTTAGCCGAAATCCGGCGGTCTTCCAAGATTAGCTCGTGAATTTGATTAATAATCTCCGGGATTGTTACTGTTTTGTGTCGTCCACGACGAGGAGCAACACAGGTGGAAAAATCACCACGTTTAAACTGGGCCACCCAGTTTTTGACGATGGCATAAGATGGTGCATACTCCCTTAATGTTTCTATCAGAACGACGTGAATTTCCTTTGGCGCCTTGCTTTGCAGAAAAAAAATTTGATGGCAGCTCGAGTCTCCGTGTTGTTGAAATCGCGCGCGTCGCCTGACATTCTTCATTTCAGTCTTTGTAACAAGAAAAGACTTGCAATTCGGCACATGACCAGAACTCTGTTTCCGACACTATCGATTCCGTCCATTGGGAAGTTGGTCGGGGTAAGGACTTACCAGCGTTCTCTCGTAGTATTCGACTTTCAGATTTTACAAAAAAAACTGTTATAATAGCGTGTATCTTTTTCTTCTTCTTCTTCTTCTTATTATTATTAATAGCTTTCTTAAGACCAGGGGATTACTTGCATATCAGAGCAACTGTCAGGACACCGTGTGCAAAGGAGTTACACGTTAATATGAACTGTTGTGCTGCAATGTTCTTGGCCTTCCACTGCAGGAATGAAACTTGATTTCCTTTATTAATGGTATTGCTTTTTCAAACTTGCCAAAATATTTATATACACATTAGGCTAAACGTTACTTGATGTGAAAGAAATAGTTATTTTTGGGCAGTTTCAATTTCTCTCCGTTCGTTGAAAGAGTGCATCAAATTATTATTATTATTATTGCTATTAATTGCAACTGAGTTGTCACTCGGTGGCAGCAGTCCTTACACTAGTACAAACAAAAGAAATAAGAATAAACATATATAAACCGAACAATACAGAAACACAGTATAGAATTACACAACACAGTAAATACAAATATGTATATTACCAAAACACCCACACATACACATTACAAAGTTAAAACAAACACTACATGTTAAAACAGACACAAACAACTCAAAACAATTTCAGTTGAAAAAATCAACATAAATCTAAAAATACCGTTATAAACAAGACAGTTCATATTCTAAATCGTAAGAACTTATAACGTTCCAGAGGCTGGGTCTTCTACAGGCACAGTTTTGTGAGTCTCGGCAGATAAACTCAGATTTAATAAAAGGAAATTAGACCAACGCAAGTGTTGCCACAAGTGTCACTGCTAGACAAAAGAGGAGGAACATGGGTACATAGGTAGAGTGGAATATATATCTTGAGCGAGCTTCACATAATAAGGCGCAGCTTCTCGGTAACATAGTTGTGCGAACTTACAAGGCGATGTGTAAACTCTGAATGCCCCTTGGAAACACGGATATACTATGTTTCATGTGCAAGACACATTGCACTCCCTAACGATGAACAAAAGAAACTTGAAAAGACAAAACCTTCTGTCCTCACACAAAAATGCTTTCTCTCCGTTGAGGGAAACAAGCCTTCGGTTGTAAATAAAACGCGTTTTGTGCAAAACCTCAGCATGAATTGCTATAAAGTATAAGGTACACAACGTCTCTTATCTTGCCAAGCAGGCACTGGTAGCAGGAAAATATACTGATTGTGAAGTTTGCGGTTGACTTTGACTTTGTTTCGCAACGGAGAGAGGCAGCAGTCCCTAGGCTGCGAACAGCAACAAATGTGTTATAGTTAGAAATACGCTGGGCTGAATGCAGTCGTGTCCTTCGTGTGCGAGATAATAAAGTCAATGTTTTTAGTGTTCCATGTGGTTAGGGCTGGGCGTAATTTTTACTACAGACTTGTCACAATTCAGAAAATACGTCATACAGCGATATGTTTTGATACGAACCATGTGTTTTCTCCCAACTACTCGGCCGCACTGTGCAGGTCATCTGCTTTCTCTTGAGTAATGGTAAACAGAAGTACAGCTCTACCCATACCTAGCATTAGTGCTAGAAATGGTTCTGGTAGTCTACACAACGTCCCGGCCGCTTTGTCCCCGAGAAAGAGACAGTGTACCCGTTTTACAGGAGGCTGGGTGGGTTTTGGGACGGTCTGGATGGAGCTGGAAAAACTCGCCTCCACTGGGGTTCGAATCCCGAGCCGTCCAGCCGGTAGCGAGTTGATATACAGACTGCGTTAGGTCGGCCACCACAAAAACATATTGACAGCAGAATAATTCTCTGTACCTCTTAGGTCTTGAGTCCCTGTCATTAGATCCATCATTAATTGTATGCAATATATCAAATCATGAAATGCTGTATAAGTCGTTATCATCACAGCACATTCAGCATCTATAACTTGTAAGTGAGAAAGAAAGAAGAATAAAACTGAAAACATAAATTTGTTCGACACTGTTAAAGAATAAATTACAAAATGATGAAATCAGAATGTTGGCCACAGAGTGGTCCAAGAAAGCTATGTGTTGCAAGTAATTCTTTCTGCCCACTAAATCGGATATTAAAAAAAAAACTGATTTCGCCAAGCTTGTATTGAACCAAGTAGAGAATTCGTCTTATTCGGTAGCCATCTTATCAATATTCTAAAAGCAAACATGAGCCGTGTTCTACTAAAGATCTCTGCAAGTGTAAATAAAAATGATATCACTAGCGCTCCCATTTCGTACTGGTGCGTTCGAGAAAGCCTCCTAACGGTGTGAAACTGCATGATATTACACACTCGTACGTAAGGATAGGCTGATTCTCTTGGACACTGTCAGATATAACTGAGCTTTGAAATTAAAGACGAGGAGAATAATTTTTTTCTTATAATTTATCGATGTCTAACACCATTTAAGGAACATGGCTTGAAATACAAGGAAAAAAAAATGTAGTGCTCCTTTTTACTGTAAACGGAACGGTTTGGTACGCTAGTGTCTAACTAATAATATAAAAGCTGCTTACCTCTCGAACTGCCATGTCTGCGCAGTTTTGCAGTTTTCTCGCAAGCTGGGTACTCAGTGACCAAACAGTGTTCCTGTTACGTGTTATGGAAGTGTGTTTGTAGTTGGAACTGCTTCCAGACAATCTGGATGAAACAAAGGCAGCTTTCGGAATAAGGTATTTGTTCGGTGGAGACATTCCACACGTTCTGAATCCACTGATTCATGTGCTGACAGTTGATGTTCTCCATGTTTCTTCATAGATTTTTCCAAATTTGATGTTTATTCGACCGTGCATCATTGTGATAACTGAAGAATAAAAAACCATCTAGATGCTACTTATTATTTTATTGTATTTCGTATAGGCTCAACATGTTTCGGGCACTAATATGGCCATCACAGGAGCTCGCGACTATAATGTTGATTACCACATTGTTAGTTTCGTTCTTGACTTTCTGTAGGTTGGAGTAGTGTCCGTGCTGCAGGCTATGGCGCTACTCCAACCTATCTATATCCTATCTATAACGTACGATTACACTGGGCGTGAAACAATGCTGCAGTCGACTTCAGTACCCGCTGCAAGTATTGTGGTTAGACTAATAGATCTAATTGAAAAACAAAGGATAAAAGAACAAAGAAGAGTACATAAACTTGGCCCTTAATAGGGCATATGGTCTTTTGCTGAAGATTTTAATTCCCTGCTGAACAAGCCCCACCGTTCAGGTATATCTTCGTCCCAAAATTACTGGTTGTAATACCGACATTAGTAAAATTTTCTACAGGCGATATTTACCGCCGAACTTAAATATGTGACATACGTAGCTTCCAGTTCAAGAAAAACGGAAACTGCTGCCCTCTAGGGACGGAAAAACACATTACATTTAAAACTTTCCAACAAGCCCAACTGCCAACAGGTGACTGCAACGATTCATGTTTTGTGGAATGTGGCGCTTTGCTATTTGGTGAGATGTTCCAGAACTTTCGAAGGCCTTCAAATGATAGGGGGCCATTCACGCAAGGACTCCGCCACATATTCCGGGAGACTTTAATTTGAACGTGGCACAATTCTTCACTTCAAGGTCTGTAGCAAATTACTTTCCATATAGGTGCAGCTTCAGGGGCCCAAAATATAGAAAAATAAATTGGACTTATATTCCAACCGCAACTTAAGTGCTTACGGCTGGGAGGTTTTAACCATCCCCCTACAGTTCTGATCTTTCGTTCAGTGGTTTCGATCCTTTCGGATCACTGGAGGGGAAGCCGGTCAGTTCTGCAGCATTTCTCTTTGGAGTTATTCATATCTAGCGACTTGTAAACTTTGGTTCTTAAACTGGAGTCAGCACATTGTGCCTCTGGAGGTGTGAATCAGCCCCGAATTATCTCCATATTTTCTACTAATTTTGTACTTTATCTTCATTTTTGTCAAAAATAACCACAGACTTATCTAACACAAGTGTAATCAATCGTCTGTAACCTATTCCTAAAATCTTTGCCAGTTCGTCCGACTTCAACATACAACGCCATCTCTTCCTACTTTGTGAAATCGCTGAGCACCGCACGCACAATTGTTTATCAACTGCCGAAGTTATCTTCAGTCAACAGGTCTTTAATTCGTCAATCTGCCAACATGTTTTTAATGTCGTATATCAATGTCCGTCCTATTTAACTTGTAGCGGTAATTTTTTTCCGAAGCTAGAGCGGCCGGTGCGTGAATTTGTCTACCTAAACCGATCTAGTGCCGAATGTTAAGACTGAGTGGAGGCGTACCTCTTACTCCCCCTTTATTGCTTCATGGCGTGGTCACGGAAACATTGTATAAGTCTGTAGTAGTCTCATATAAGTAGGCCTAAAGAATCTTCCGTTCTTTTTATTTTTTTTTTGCACCGTGCACTGTAATATAATTATACAATACAAACTAACAAAATGCACCTTTTCTAAACTAATATTTTAATTTATGATGTCTTCTACATGTTTCGAATCCGAGGATTCACCTCCCGGAAGATCCGAATTTCTCCAAATTTCACAATACATGCTACGCCATTCCACAGTTTGTAGTTGATATATAAAAACTCTAGTCTTATGGGCATTTGCTCCGCTTACGCAATTATATTACTGGTGATTTTTACCCCTCAAAGGAACTGTAAATTGTATTTTATATTGGGAGAGTTTCATGAACTTTGGTACAATTTCGAAATCAATGCAGCAATCAAAGTTCTGTCTTCCTCCTGCAGCAACACACAAAATAAAGCGGTCCCATAACATACACTTTATAATCTTCATAGTTGCACCGCGCATGTTGATGGTATTAAGTCTTTTATTTGTCCAACTAATACACACAAATTATTATAAAATTGTTAAACAGTTAAAATCATTTAAAATTATAATAGTTGCTCCAACATGTTTCGATTTACATAAACCATCATCAGGGAGCTCTCAGCCTGTGCTTCGCTGAAGTTACAATGTTGATTTCG
>Ga0131853_10009516_pt1 | contig 17772 bp, 8 predicted proteins | sample TergutLab28metaG_FD_92764 | JGI IMG/M metagenome (GOLD analysis project Ga0131853, IMG submission 92764) | Labiotermes labralis P1 segment gut microbial communities from Petit-Saut dam, French Guiana - Lab288 P1 (version 2) (version 2) | ecosystem: Host-associated > Arthropoda: Insects >... | reverse complement strand
TTATAAATCCATATCGAATCACACACCTCTTTACATTCTTACATACACATATACATACACACACACACACACACACTCACACACACACACACACACACACACACACACACACACACACACACACACACCCACACACACACACACACACACACACACCCACACACACACACACACACATCCACACACACACACACACAAACACGAACACACACAAATCAATTTTAAGTCCCTTTTCCAATTTGGCAAGCAGACTAATAAAATACTGGAAAATGACAAATGAAAATACACATCAATATTGAAAACTTCAGCAGTACATTCTTAAACACATCTACCAATCTAATATTCCAACTCTCACCTGACTAAAAGCTTATCAGTATAATATTACACTTGGGGTATCTTCCAAAACTGACAAACTAATCAGTCTGTATGACATACCAATTCACCATCTTTCCTACTTTATGTGAAATTTGTATCAACTGAAAATTGGGTGAAGAAAGGATCACCATACAAAATGCATCAGAAGCTGAATATCTTAAACATCACAGTTTTAAGGTTATTTTCCTGGAGAGAGAGAGAGAGAGAGAGAGGGGGGGGGGAAGGGGAAAGAAAGAAAGAAAGGAAGAAGAAGAAGAAGAAGAAGAAGAAGAAGAAGAAGAGAAAGAGAGTTATTTTTATTCAAATAATGTTACTTTGAAGCGACTTGTGAAACTACAGCACACAAATTACAAATATAGAAAACAATGGAACTAACCAGCCAGAAATGTTTATTGAACTCCCACAGTACAGCCAGCTGCATTCTATATCACATTTCTGGCATTCATGAAGTCTCTCAGAAAACGCAAGCTTTGAGATAAATTCAAAGAAACTAATCAAACAAGATAAAGGTCTGTAATTAAATTTTTCTAAAACATTTGGTGCTAACTGTAGATTTGATCCTTACTTTATTCATGGCATCAAGTAACAATGAAGTCCTGATAGCTGAGCAGAGTGTTAAATGTCATTTTTGGGTGGGTTAATATTTAGACATTTCTCAGTACCAAACTTACATTTTGTGCATAGATGGTAATTCAGACACAGTCATAAGAAAGGTGTACATCTACCAAGAAGATGGAAGTAGTATAGTGCTCCAAAACATCTGTCCTAACCTGAGGAATCAAGTGTTCTGGGTTATGATGCCACGTCAACATTTGAATACTTAGCAACACTTTGAAGGGTCATAGTACCTTCATTTTCTAGGTCAAGCTGTCTCTTATTGACCTGGACTGCTTGACTGTGAAGATGCATGCCACATGATCTTTCAAAAGATTTTCCATTCGAAACAGTGTAGCATAACCTTGAACAACACTGCTGTGAGGATATAAAATATTCCATTGGTCCTAACCTAGCAAGGTATAGTGTGTCATAACCCAGAAGACAACAATATGAATCTTTACAGCTACGAAAATCTGATATCGTGTACTTACTCTGTGATTCTGCTTGCAAAATTGGCAGTTTTGTTAGTATCGTACCAAGACATATCCTGACGTAACACTGCCTGGAGGAACAACCATCGTACTCGACTAATCTGCAAAATGATACCATTTGAAAACTATCCTGTACGTATTGCAAAATTCCTTTAATCTGACGCCTGATAATTTGGAAATTCTCTTTATCCAGCACCTGATAAGAGTAGTCCCAAAAGTGGTAGTCTCGCTTTTTACGAGACAAAGGTTCATTGATGAAAGAGGCAAATCTCAGGGACATGCTCAAAATGGTGTCAAAGAGTGTCTCTACATCAATCACAGTGGTATCTCCTGACACCTTTTCTCTTTCTCCAACAACTTCTTCAGCCATGGAGATTCCAGAAAACAAAGAAGAGAACCCTGATGACCCTGAACTGGCAGATGCAGGAGACATTCACATGAAATATTCCTCTGATCAGTTGTACAGCCAAGTATAGGAGCAGTACCAAAAAATTACCTGTAAGAACTTCAGTCAGTATAGTTACCTTCTGATAATCTGAAATATATGATAATTTAGCATATTTCCTGTCCTCTGTGAGTCAGATTAATGAAATTTTGCTCTATACACATCCTGATGAGCTAGAAAAGTTTAGCTGGTGTAGTGATGGAAAATCAGTTTGTCATGGGGGTTATGGTACACACAGGGTCATCTTATATTAAGGTACACACAATAATATAATTATATAGTTAGGTAGAGTTTACACAAACAGAAAATATGACAACCTTTTTTAAAAATTTATTACAAAATTAATACAAACATAAGAAACTCAATAATCCTCATTAAAACACATTTGACAATATTGTCATATTTTACAGCATTTTAACTATTTCACTTAATGAACTGTGCACAGTAAAAAGCCTTGCATCCCACATGTACTAAAGAAAGTGTATGTAATTATTACAATTGTTATCTATAATACTTTTATATTATTCTCATGACGAATCAGTTCAAATGCTGCAGTATATTGCTATTAATCTTTGAAAGCTTACCTGCTGTTGTGCTGCATAATTCAAGAGAGTAATACTCAGTACTCCAAGGGCAAATTGTGTAAGGCCAACTACAGTAGCACCAATTCCAAAAGCAGCTGAATCCTCTAAGAGGGCTTCTGATCGTTCTTCATTGCTGCCATTAACTCTACAAAATAAGGGAATAATTTTGTTATCACATTACTTCAATTTTTAACCCAATTTTCCTTCCTAAAAGTGGGCCGGGATAAAGCAGTTGGTATAGCGACTCGCTACGGGCTGGACAGTCTGGTGATTGAATGCTGGGGTGGGAGCAAGATTTTCCGCACCAGTCCAGACCGGCCATGGGGCCCACCCAGACTCCTATACAATGGGGACTGGGTCTTTCCCGGAGTAAAGCGGCCATGGCATGGTGTTCAGCACCCACCCCATCTAGCGCCAAGGTTAAAGAAGGAGTACAGCTATACCTCTACTCCACCTCTGGGCCTTCATGGGCTGTTATGGGGTGACTTTTACCTTTACCTTTACCTTTCCTTCCTAAAAAGAAGAAGAAGGTTTATGAGATCACCATGTTGTCCACATGTGTGTCACCCTACTTTAACTTTTGAACCAGCTGACTGATTTTCATGAAACAGCTAAGGTGGCCAGCTGACAGCTTCTCATTGCAAAAGCCCCACTTTGATCCCAGGCAGTTCATGTAAAAGAGGCACAGGGACAGGCTTTTCTGCCAGTACACCAGTTTTCCCCTGTCAGTAGCACTGAATCTGTGCTGCATTCATTCAATCATTCATCAGTCACAAATGTTATATAGTCTTAGCATCTGATAACATCATTAAATAAAATGTGCTAAAATACTTGCTGAAAGCAGGCATATGATATTTCTCTCTCTCTCTCTCTCTCTATATATATATATATATACACACACACACACATATAATATATACCCCCCTCTCCCCCCTGCCCAAAGGGGGTGAAAAACATGAAATTTATTGTAGGCTTACAACACTCTTCCCCCTCCAAAGATCTGAAGCACTGATGTTGGTGTTGAGGTGGTGTTTTCTATGGCACGATCAACCAGGAGTGTAGTGAATTCACCATACAGAATAATTACCACTGGAACGCCGCAGCCTGTAGCAATACCCAGCAACAGGCCAAATACCACGAGGAACATCTCGAAACATGTTGCATATCGGAACTGTCAACAGTGAACAGGTGGTGAAGGACATTTTTAACAAGAATCAGTTTGAATGTCAAATACTGTGTCTGCTATTTTTGAACAAAAGTATGTCAGATTATGATTTCACATTTTCACACTTAATGCAACAGAAAGTAATTTATAGCATAATGCATGGAGATAATATAATAATGGAGATTTGTTAAACTGTGTTTATGTACTACAGTCTGATAAGGGACAAATTAACAAGTTTAATCCAGCAAATTCCATCGTTACTTAAGAAGGAGTGGAGTCATAAAGCTATGTCAATTATCTACTTACAAGCCTATAAAATGCAATGGGTTGAAGCTGTGGAGCCACATCTGGTTGGAGTTTGGCTGATTCATTCAGTGGCACACGCTCTCTGAAATAAAACGTTTAGCATTAACCTAGCTTGAGGTTTGCAACAGACAAGAAGAGCACCAAGACAAAATTAAGAATGATGCAAGAAGATTTATCAGATATTAAATCACTGAATGGTCTAATAACTCACAGTTCAGATGCAGACAAATACAAAATACAGAAAACATATGATGTAGGGTGGCCAGCAAAGCACAATGAACGCCCATAGGCATACATGAAATGAACCTGGGAACAGGACATTCACAATTAATTGTTAGGAAAAGGAATCTGTACAGAATGATGCCCAAATCATATTAAATACTCGGAAAAGTGACAGGCTGTTTGTCACATATTAAGATCATTACAGTTAGCAGGGCGTTAATAATCTTTAGGTGCATAACCCCGTTGTGTTATAAGCAATTAGGGATGGGGTAGGGTATGTCAAAACACAAATTTTGTGACCTGAAGAAGGCCCACAGTGGTCGAAACATGTCGTTGTCAACATAATAAATAGGAAAAAAGACAGTTGTGTTCTGACGTGCCCCACTCCCTCCCTAACTGTTAGGAGGAATCAATAAAATACACATATGTCTTAATGCCCATAACCAGACAAGTGTATGTAAAATTCAAGTGGATAGGGGAAATGAAATGCGTGTGTGTCGCCATGTGACTAAAAAAACCAACAAGAAAGCTGATCTGTTACATAACTCCTGTAAATAGAGAAAAACATTGAAAAAAAAATATATTTGTGTGGGTGCATACATTTTGATGAGTTAGCACAGTGGTCCTCAAGCAGAATTTTCCACAGCTGTATTTAAAAAAAAAAGTTGGTGAGATTCAAAATTCATTTTTAACACAACATTTTTATTACCACAGTATGCACAATAAGGAACTTGAGTTATCAGGCTAACATATTCGAATATGTATGGATCTAATGAATGCATAATAAATAAATATAAAGACAGAGTTGTGTAATGGACATGGAGGTAGAATTCTAAGCTTTTTAGACCTTTAAAGTAGACTTCATGATCCAGCAACTTGGTTTGAGGCAAGAGCTATCACTAACTATTAAATAGGATGGAAAGCGATTTGTATGTGTTGGTGAAGAAATTCCTGCCCCAAAACCAAAATCAAATCTACTGATATTCCCCGTGCAAACAGATCTGATGGTGGCTTGCTAGTACATGCAGTTGTTGGTTCTTCAAAACAGATATCTGTTGAGTTTGATGGATATTTACTGGTTCTTTAGATCTCACTTTGAGCTTCTATTACAGCTCAGTGAATACATAAATAATAATGAAGAAATGAGAAACTGATTACTTGTAAATTATTATTACCCATAAAAATAACTGACAGCCACACTTTTAGAACCAATGACTTAGCTGCAGAGTTTAATCAAATTTCAGCATCCTCAGTGCCAAAGAAGAACATATGTGTTAAATGTGAAATATGGCCTTTTGGAGGATGGTTGTATTTGATTACTTAAGTTCATGTCTGGATACAGCATATTAAATATTATGAGCAGAAATGGATAAAGAAGAGTAGAATAGGAGGAAGAGGGTGGAGGGGGAGAGGGAAGAGGAGGAGGAGAAGGAAGAAGAAGAAGAAGAAGAAGAGAAGCGAGGTCTACATACAAATGAAAGACACTTATTAAGGCCATTATGGAAGATGGCGGCCAGGAGAACATGAAAGTGCAGAAGAGAAAAATGACAAAGCCATAAGCGGGATGAAGCCATGATGGTGATGCTAATGATGATGATGATGATGATGATGAAGAAGAAGAAATGTGGATATAATTGACCCTGCTCAATATTGGATCAAGTAATGGATATTTGTGTTGGCAGTGTTCAACTTTACACTCTAATTCCAGAGTTACATTCATCCTTCCTCATCACTGACACATTCAACCTGTACAGGGTTAGGTTCACAATAACATCAGCAAAGAAGAGCAGCTCACTTTGTGACATTATGTAGCTTGGCAGCCAATAAGCAGTTGTCATCACAGGCATAACTTGGTGGAGTTGGAGGAGGGGGGGGGCAAATGCCCCTCCAATATATTTTATACATAAGAGTAGCTTTTTAAGTGGGACAAATAAAAAAATTTGGGAGAGAGGGGTGAAAGGGGTGAGTGTATATTAAGGTCTGGTTCATACAACCTTCCTCCTCTTTCTAATCTGACTCTCTCATAAAGTTTCCAATACGCATGGCCGATTTTGCTTCCCCCCCCACCCCATTGTTACTAGCCAAGTTACGCCTATGGCTATCATGTATGTCACTCAATGGTGTAGAAGATCATGACCATGATAATGACATTCAGCTTTGTCATCTCTAAATGGGAGGTCACTTGGACTGTCAGTTGTGCAATGAACTGTGAACCTCTCAAATGAGATCTGGTATACAATCAGAAAGAATGTGACCCAGAAAAGCAGTACCATTCAATGCAATCAATATCCAAATGTCCTTCCCATGCCCCCTCTCTACTGATGAATTCAATGTTCCTATGTTGCATGACATGTGTATGTGCTGTGCAAAGAATTACCTTCCCTTAAAGTGTTTCTCAACAGATGGGACATACCTTAAAAAGATGTTTCACCACAGGAAACCTCATGGTCATACATGATATGTTTCTAGTATAGTATGTAACTGCAAAATTTATATAATGAGCATGTTTCTGTGACCTATAATTAATGTGTTATTTCACATTTTGGGCTTTAGCCATGACATGCAGTGAAGTTTTACCAGTATGTCAGCATACATTGTTGTCATTATAAACACTTTCAGGGATAATAAGGAAGAATTGGGATTCATCCCAATATACAGGCATCATGATGAAAGCAATGGGTGGGGGCTTGGAGGCTAGACAGTCCCTGTTGCACTAAATAAAAATGTGTTTTACAGGGAGCATGTCAATGGACTGGCAACAGCATCACAATACAGTGAGTTTTGAATGACAGAGAAGTGTCAAATGACTGTCCTGAGGTTTAAACAGCAGTAACTCTAAGGATTACCGTCTTCTTAAATGTGATGCTGTATAGTTGGATGCAGAGGTACTTCTGTTGCCATCTTCTGGGTGAAAGAGGGGGAGGACTGCAAATGATGGCATCGAATTCAACCGAAATACTGGTATAATTCACCCAAGTAAAGTGTCACATTATGTGAAACTGCAATCTTAACAGGAAAATATGACCATTCTAACAAAGAGGTGACACAAAATTTGATGAAAACTGTCTAACAGCTTAAAAAATTGTTCAGACACATTCACAAATGCATGTGTGCTTGTCCACAGACATCTTCAGAGCTGATAAACAAACATTTCCATAACAAAATAATTTCCACTACATATGTCACTCAGAATTACTCAAGTATCTTAATAATCTGACAAGGTGTTCTAAGAAGATATGCAACATGTGCAAAACAACATTTCTGGCATGTACCCTGTTATATTACACAGTTTTTCACTTCATGAATGTCAGCTTTTGATGCTGTCTCCTAAGTGGCATAAAACTTACAATTTCAAACAAAATACTTAAAATGTGAATTTTTCAATATGTAATTAATCTTCTTGCGCAACAAATACATCACAGCCAAAATCACAAATAACTACTTCAGGCTACAAAGAAATCTTCCCTCACAGTAAACAAATATTAATTTTTCACACAACTGTTCCCCTGCCTGAAGGTGTGTCATCCCCATTGTGTTTGGTCAATAACACAAAGCTGTAGTGTGTATATATCTATATATACATACAGCCATGAACACAACAATATTACAGTTAGTAGCAATATATAAGATGCAGTTACATGTTTCATCCCTGTATGTAGGCCATCATCAGGTTGTCCAAAGAACTTATTAAGTGACTATACAGTATGTGTGGTAATTTTGGAAAAGGGACGAGATCTTGCCTTACATCATAAATTGTGGGATTAGTAAAAGTTGTCAACATTTACATTGATGAGTAGTTCATCATGTAAAATGCATAGGTATTCATTTTATGATCCTAGCAGGCAATTAACTAAACATACTAAGGAGTTCATCATGTGTGAACTTCTTATAAACCTAACATGCAAATTAGGTAGTAAAACCATCATACTAAGGAGTTTCATCAAGTGCAAACTTCAGTATTTGTGAAAAACATACAATAGTTTGCATATGTTATAGGTGTATAGTATAGTAGTTATGTAATAATAATTTTAGTTCTTGAATTGTGGGGTGCATAGTTCTTTGTCTAGGCAGGTTATTGTTTCCTGTATTCTTATCTTCATGGTTGTGTGGTGTGGCCGGGATCCATCATGTGGATGGGTATGGCTCAAAATCTATTATTGTCTCATTCTCTTAGGAGGGGTCTGCAGTATTGTGGGTCATCTACCTGTGAATATATGTGGTAAGTGATGTTGACAGTGTGTGTGGTTTCTAGTATAATAGGGAGTACGCAGAACTAGGTATTTTACTCTTGTGTCTGTCGAGTTGCTGTTATTGGAGGGGGCTGTTGTGTAGAAATGTAGTCTTCTTCGTTGTGATTATTGCGTATTTGTATATGGGCCTTATGAGTTCACTGTGTCGTGTGGTGTAAATATTTGGTGTTTCACTAGTATACTTGTTCCATATTGGTTAAAAGGTTTTCGTACTATGAACACAGTTGCATTATCATATATCACATATCTGTATACCGCTCATTATGTAGTTGTATCTTATATATTGCTACTAATTGTAATATTGTTGTGTTCATGACTGTATGTACATATAGATATACACACACTACAGCTTTGTATTACTGTTCACTGACAATGGACACTTATTTCAATATGCAAGAAATCAGAATTAACCTACATACTGAATGAATAAGCAGTTGATATTACAGCATACATAATGTGTGTATATGTGTGTATAATGTACATATATCATGTAATATGTGATTCAAAATCACATTGCAATTAAGCACTATATCAAACAACTAGGCATACCTCCTTTGAACACAGTACAAACACAATCAAATTAGTATTTTGGTTTTCATATAGGAGGACAGGCAGGCCAGGAAATGTATATATAAAGTCAGTTTTCATTAAATATCTCAAGAATTGTGGAACTTACAGAAAATATATTGAACATAAAATAGTTTCATCTTCTCTAAAACGTCTGCTGAATACTTCTGTGTCTCCAATAAATATTAAATATTTTGAGTGTTACAATGAAGGGACATGAGATATGCACATAGGTCTCCATATACAGTTGTCAAAATTTTTGTACAATTTTAACTGAAACTGAAATGAATTGATAATTTTGTGTACTATTTCCCGTAGTAAGTTCCATATAAATCTATTGAGTATCTCTGAAGTTGTTACATGCATACTGCCAGCTGGGTAGAGTGATTTTAACAGGGCCTCCACTCAGGGTCACTGAGAGGAGGTTCGGGTGCCAATAAAAAATGTTTGGGTCCTCAAGCAATGGTGGACAAATTAAAAATCTTTAAACTGAATCAGAAAGACTGACTCTCTGTCACTGAATGACATGGGCTTGGTCTAAATGGGTTAATTTGTACAATCAACAAATAATGATACTATTGAGAAAGATAAAAACATATGCAACAAAGTCAGGCCCTGGGCCCCCTCCAGATGGCTGGGCCCAAGTAATTTGTACCAACAACACCCCCCCACCCCCCTCTTATTGGCACTGCCTCCACCACTAAGATCTAAATGCACCTGAAATAACAGTTACTTCCTACCTAAATGAAATTATATATTTTGTAATTTAGTCATTTTCACATTCAGAGACATTTACAATACTTACAAATCCAATGAGGTTTTCCTCTTTCTGAATTTTCCATACAGATCTTCAGCAGAATATCCAATGTAGTGCCCTGCAATTCTGCCAGTCTTGACTTCAGGCATTCTCTATACTGAACACTACCAGCTTCAGGTAATCTGAAAATAAAGCAAAAAGCACAATTCCTGTTGTGAAAGGATCAACATGGAACATCCAGCTGATCACTGTAGCTACACATGTCCATATTATTTAAATTTTGTCTGTCCTGACATAAAATTGATAAGTATAATAGTTGCTGGAAAGTGGTACATGCCCAACAGCTGAAATGTGGACATTTCCCCATTTCCAACTAAATCAGTCAGTTCTATTTACTTGTTGTGAATTATGTCTTCACACGTTCAGCACAGCAATGGACACTAATTTCACTACATTCCACTCTGGTGTGGCAAATGAAATAACTAGAGACACAACAGAAATAGTAGATACCCAAATGTAACCCATTTTAAGGCAAAATTCAAACTCTGTGTTTTAAAGAATGTATACACTTGTGTATTTACACATATTAAAATTATCTTTCACTTTAGATTTTACACTTGTTGTGATGAGAACTTCATAACAAGGTGAAGATAATACTTGCTGGCATGCCGTAATCTACTGCTAGACTAAAGGCAAAATTCATGCTTACTGAATCCAGCATAAACACAAAATAATTTAAATCAACTAATATGGGCAGCCAAATGTATCTAATCTGTCATAAACTCATACCTTCTGGAGAAGTATAAAAATACACCGAACTATATGCAAAAACATTTATTATAATTTTTTTAAATAGCTGAAAATATCATTCAATAAACAGTGTGATTTCTTCAAAATGGAATGTGACCAAAATACCATTTCTTTATGTGTGACATCCTGCTGTGATACATAAATAAAGAGAGAAATGGTAGCAGTCATTCTTTTCCTTATTTCATTTCTCAAGACAGCTACAGCAAAACGCTGTTCAAGTACACAGTTTTCCATTTCAATATGGCTGACATAATCTACTCCTTAAATACTGCTGCAATAAGATGCACATTTTCAAAAACGTTTATATCAAGAGAATTTAAGCTGAGGATTCACATCTTTTTGGATATTACATTGTGTTGTTGCAAGAGCATTTCCACATGTTTTTACAAAACTTCTGCACCCACTCCTCCAGTGACATGGCAGAAAAATGCTGTGAGAATCTAAAATCTCACACAATTTTTATTACAGAACAAAAACATGGCATTGAAAGACAATTTTATGTGGAAGAATTTGTATTTCAAATGTGAGCACTCTCTGAAATTTGGAAAGTCCTCACTGATGCAGTCATGACACATCCCATATTGTCTGCTTATGGTGATAAACGCAAAGTACATAAATATCAATAGAGCTGGACATTTTCCTCATTATCTCTCACACCTCACTGCTGCAGAATAAATGCATACCTTCAGTTATGTCAAGAAAATTTTTATGAACACATGTAAAATATGACCTAAGTTTAGAAAAACTGATTTAAGGCTCTGATATTAGAAAGGCAGATAAAACTGACATTGCATAAGTAATACTAGTAAAAAAGTAAGCCCAACATGTCATCTAAGTACTTATCTTTAATGAAGCACAGTATTAGCAATGATTAGTTTTATACCAGGAATTTCTTCTGGGTGGAGGGTATGGGGGCACAGCTACCAGAAACTCTCTTACCAGCAATTTGGTTAAAGGGAGGGGTGCAATGCCTGCTCCCCCTTGCTGGCACCTATGTAGGATTTCGATTTAAATACCTTTCAGAATCACATTTCAGCCAGTTAATTTGAGGATATGCAAGGCACAAGAGGTTGACCAGATTTAATACAAGTGTTCTGACAGCTTGCCTTAGGTGTGCACAGTCCTAGGATGCACAGATACTGGGAACACAGGAATTTAAACCTACTCAGATTACGACAGCCTGTCGAAATTATTCTGTGTTGACATGTGGAAATGGAGTCTGTATGATAGACTCAGTCACCATTTAATGAATCTGACCCTAGAAAGAGCAGCCCTGAAAACGAACATGCTCAAAGAAACTCTCAAAACTTAATGTTCCATTTCTGTACATTCAAGCAATGTACAAACTCGTGTAAAAAACCAACAAATGCACACATGCAAAATATATTTTATCACATTCTATAATTTATCAACATGTTGCGATCGCTTTTGTGATCACCATCATCAGGGAAGCTTTATGAGATTATTAGGAATATATCAAACTGCCAAATTATATAAGTGGAACCACTCAATGTTAAAATAAATGCCTCAACCTCTCCCTACGGTCACAAAATGTCAGTCTATGTACTGGTTAAATAATATGAAATTCGGCAGTTTAAAAACAAAATTGGTGTATTGGTATATGTAGTTAATATACACCCTGTTTACTTTGTACAGCTGTGTATAAAAATTGGGAACGATTCATAAATCATTCCCCCTTGTGATACACCCTGTTTTATGACGTGTGTTTGTAAACACTAAAAAATTGTGAATAAACATATAGTAAATAGTACCAAAATACAAACGTAAAATGTTCACTCTCAGAATCTACAACTCATATCTGACATAGGCCTAACCCTTGGAATCAAGCATGAAGGGCTCAGAGAGATGCATTGTTAAGCTCTCATATAATTCCTACTCTCTAGTAGCCTAATTCACAACTTCACTTGATATGCCCATTTTTATAGAGACAGCCAATGCTGAACTGTATAAAAATCATAAGCTACTGTAAAACTGTTTGTTGAATTAGTTGAATTGAAGAGCATTAAAAATATGTTCTCTAAACAGCTACTGGCAAAGATACTTTTCTGTTAAACCTCTAATCTCGAAAACACTACTCTCGTTTCTTTGGCGGCAGGCTGGACTTTGTGTCACTACGAATATGGCCAAGTTTTGCATTTCTTCGCTTGAAGCCAGACTGCTTCCAACAGCGTAGGAAATGACACATCACAAGCAATAAACAGCGAAGTTCTGATGACCGCTGCAACAACGGTAATGTGTTCTGTTTTTGAGGTCTTCTTATCAGTAATATGGTAGCGTACTCAAAGCACCAACACATACGATGTCAGAAGAATGGCATACCAGCCGCGCATATTCCTTACACATGAATGATTTGGAATTGAATGAATGGAAGCAGTCATGGAAATCTGCAGTCACTCATCCGAAAACGAACGTCGCCCTTTGTTGATAAAACACGCAACGACAACTACAAATTTCGGTGAACGAACTTGGCAGAACGCACACTGCATAGAAGTGGACGCTCTTTTGTTTTAATATCATTGTGTATCCGTGAGTATTGGTAATTTCTAGATTTGGGTGTGTGGGGTGTTTCAATTATTTGTTCCGGAATGTGACGGGTTACAACCATGTGGGAAAACAATCTTAAAGCAGAGATGTAAGGTCCGGATGGACGAGTCGTATTGTCTGTTATGTGAGGGCTGAAATATGAAACCGACAGGCTGACGTAAGTAGACATTCGATACGCGTGTACATACAATGACAGACTTGTATACGAATCTGGCTCACATTTACGTATCATGCATGAGTAAACTGCATTCGTACATGCATCGTGTTAACTTCAACGTCTAACAGCGAAATACTACAACTGCCTGTGATGCTAGTGATGGGCACAATCGATTCAAAACTGTCAACTCGATTGCCGCGAACCGTCTAATAACTGTAATGGAAGGGGAGTGGGGAGAACAAGGTTTTTCCATTTCGAAAACCACGTAAACTGTTGCTGCAGAAGACAGGTCCAAACACAGTTTAAAAAAATACTTTGGCTAGATTTGCGCTCTTTGTCATTTTTGTGGGGGAATATGGGGAAGGCGAGTGTGAAGTTCAAAAATGGCAGCCATGCAAGATTTTATTAATCTTTTTTATGTTTTGCTGACCGTGCATCTCAGTATAATATTAGTAATTAACCAACTTAATGCATAAATTATTGTTTTATAATAACATTATTACATGCCTCTACATGTTTCGAGCACTATGTTCTCATCATCAGAAGGTCAAAATTGTATTATACAACATCTGGATCATCACACTCTGTAGGTGACCGTCCGGTGCTGTGTATACACACACACACACACACACACACACACATGAGTATATGTTAGATCGTGGAGGTAATAGATGATTATCATGGCTACTAAATGACTGGAGCGGTGCGACGTTTGGAAGGGAGATTTATCAACGGACGTTGACCGGGATGGAAGCTCGATGAGTTTGTGACTGTGGACATAACGGTGTATAAGTGTCCTGCAAATAAGTCGCGAACCGAGTGTCCAAGCGACTATTAGAATAACGGAATTTGAGTCTACTCCTTTCCCAATAATACCAATGCTGCGGATAAGTACTCGTATCTTGGTAATGACAGAACTGAACGATTAGAGTAAGAAAGTTCTACCGGCACTTCTTTTGTTTGGTTTTCTTCTTCTGTTGTTTGTAACTGTGTGCGGGTTTTTTTTCCCCCCCTGGAAGAAGAAAGCAACCAGTGTCGCCACAGCGAATGCAGATTTCGAGGTGATAGATATTTATACAATTATCATTCAGACTGTCCTATTTCCTTGATCCTAGAATCACCTTTTATTCACAGTTCAAAATTATTTAATCCGGGCTGCAGTAATCAAATCGTCAATTTTATTTCGGCGCGTGCTTCGGAAAAGGACCAATTTCAGAATTTGTTAAACGAAGTGAATTCGGCGTACAAAGGACTACGTACAGTACGTTACGTACACACACACACACACACACACACACACACATACACGTTCCATGGATCCATTAGTGTGTCATAAAGACAGCAGGGTGTGGAACAAGCCATAAATACATAAATGTACAAATTTACAGCGTAAAATACCACAAACGTTTTATAAAAAACACTAAAAATCATCTTTAAACATAAAAAGTTCATCTACAGGGTAAAAGGTGTGTGTGTGTGCGTGTGTGTGTATGTGTGGGTATAGTATGTGTGTGTGTGTGTGTATATGTATGTGTGTGTGTGTGTGTGTGTGTGTGTGTGTGTGAATGTTCTTAAGGCTGCTTTAAATTTTGCCTTTCCATATTTCAGGACTGTAATGTTATGTACCGTAATGTTAGGTACTGTAATGTTATGTACTGTGATGTTATGTACCGTAATGTTATGTACTGTAATGTTATGTATCGTAATGTTCGATGGTTTAGTCGAAATTCGGTTAGTTGTCGAACTGAATGTCTGGGTGAATTTCTTCAGTTTTTGAAGAATAACAACATGTCATATCAAGAATTAGGCTCACACGGACTTGCTTTTGTAGAATAAATTTGTTTACAACTCACTAATTTCGAATGGCAAGAACAGTAATGGATGTTTTGTATGCAAGGTCAGAAGGTTGATTATTCAGTACTTTAGTTAAAACATATACAAAAAGGGTCCTTCTATCTATTTATCTTGAATGCTACAAGACGTGTGGGGGAGTGTAGATGGAAACAATTGTGCTACAAATGTGATTTCATGTACTATTGCAGTATATGTTTTGAGTACTAATATGAACATTTTGTCGTAAAATGTCACGTTTTTCCCGCGGAATTAAACTCTTAAGGGTGTCTTAGAGTATTTGCTTAAAGATATTAAAAGTAAAGCCATCTAATAAGAAAACCTACAATATAAATAAACACTGAGCAATTTACTGATCGATCGATTTATATACGAAGCACAAATTTATGGTGCCATCAATACATTTCTAACAGATACTGCAGTCTGCTTTGTGTGGATTTAAAGACCTCACATTCCTTGTTGACCATATCGTGATGAAAGAGGAAGGCCATCTCTGATATGCTGTTTAACAAAGCAGTCAACTCCATGGTTCAGAGTCTTTCCTGAAACGTTGACAGTTAACAAGCTGATCAATACGCTTCCTACCTGGAACGTCTTTGAACACAATGACTGTAAATGAACGTTCACACACCACCACAATCACAGATACAGTGATCCCAAGTTTATTCAGTTGTCATTGGCAGACTAGTGGAGATGTATGGCAACATTCTGCGCCTGCGTTCTGTGTCGCGTAATATGGAATAGCCTATAAGAAAGATCATCTGTTACATGATCAGCAGCATCGATGATGACAGACTATGCAGACTGTTTAACATCCACTATAGCGATAGTGTCGGATATTCAAGGCGACTTTTTTTATGAACTTTCATCGTCTGAAAAGTTATTTGAATTGTGCACAGCCTCACTAATTACACTGCATTTCGAAATTATGTAGTATTTTAGTCTTTGTTATGTACCACCGTGAATATATTTTATGGACCAATCTAATTGGCTGACTAATAACCAGTCAACGAACTAACTAAAAACTGAATAACAAGCAACCAGCCAACTAACCACTAACTTGGTAGCTGAATGACTAAAAACACACAGTAAATAACAAACTCCATGTAACAGAGTCCGCTTTGTGAAGCTGATATTTCTTCTACGCAAGAAATTTTCGGCACATTTTGGAAGTGGAAGCTACAAGAGCCCGCCACTTGTCGCTATCCTAAGCCAAATTAAACCCCTGCATCTCACGTACTGTTTCTTTAAGATCCTCTCAGTGTTATTCCAGGTAAGTCTATGCCATTCCCGTGGTCTCTTTTGTTCAGGTTTTGCCACCAAAGCCGTGTATAAATTTTTCTTCTCTCCCTACCCCGCCTATCTCATGCTCCTGGATTCTGTCATTGCACTAATGTTCGGCGAGCAGTTCAAATCGTTACCCACATTCTGCAATTTTCTTCACCATTCTCTTGAGGACACGATGTTTTCTCTTGCTGCTAGGTGCTTTTCTGTCGGTGTATAAACGTGTAACTTACCTGACTTCAGGATTTGAACGGAACAATGCACACTGGTAGGACGAAATAATTAATTCCTTGAAACTAAAGAAAACAGAACTTTACAAAATTCCAGTTGCAACGGACGGCGTAGCAAATACGGTACTATGCCGAATGGGTCGTCTTGTGCAGTGTCGCGCGGTGCTTGGTGAAGTTTGTTCTATGGCTCGGGAGAAGAACTGTGTGTAGCCAAAGTTCGAATTATTACGTATATAATATCGCACAGCTCTGAAAAGCATTCTTATAATAAGACCAACCAGATGCACTAATTTCTCAAATTTATTTTTGGAATGAAACTCTACATGTTTCGGACGGTTCCTCTGTCCATCATCAGGATGGACAGAGGAACCGTCCGAAACATGTAGAGTTTCATTCCAAAAATAAATTTGAGAAATTAGTACATCTAGTTGGTTTTATTATAAGAATTTATCACGATGCATGGTCACCTGAACGTCAAATTCTGAAAAGTGTGTCGCCATCTTAAAACTTTAAAGCACTAAATTCATGTAAATAATATTTAAAAATTAAAATAGTGCCCTCAGCAGACAGCCGCACTAGCTCACCCGGCATGACGACAAGGCTACTGGCTGAATGACCAAGAATTACCATGACCATGGTCAAATTTCCATTAGAGGCAAGAAATGTTTCTCTGCTCCACAACTGCAGACCAGATCTGACCTGAACTTACCTTCTATACAGTGGTATTGGAGGATGATATCCCGGGGGTAAAGAGGCCAAGGCATGAAGCTGGCCACTCACCTCCATCTCGTACCCAGGTCTTCAAGACGTGGGCATGGACGGCTTTCTTTTATCTTTATTTCACAGTAAATACACTGCACCTGTCTTACAAGACGAACTGGTTAATGTTGTTTAGTTAAATACATAAATTGCCATCTATCCTGAGAATTTTACGAAAGAGTTAAATATACTCTATGGGTTGAATACAAACTCTTTTACTGCTGAATCAAGCGGTATATATATATATATATATATATACAGGATGTCCCAGGAGGAATGTGCCAGACTTCGGGAGGGTGTTCCTTATGTTAAAGTATACCGATATAACCCAAAACACCTATATCCAAAGTTGAACGG
>Ga0131853_10009515_pt1 | contig 17774 bp, 10 predicted proteins | sample TergutLab28metaG_FD_92764 | JGI IMG/M metagenome (GOLD analysis project Ga0131853, IMG submission 92764) | Labiotermes labralis P1 segment gut microbial communities from Petit-Saut dam, French Guiana - Lab288 P1 (version 2) (version 2) | ecosystem: Host-associated > Arthropoda: Insects >... | reverse complement strand
CTCCTCCTCCTCCTCATCCTTCTTCTTCTTCTCCTCCTTCTCCTTCTTCTTCTCCTCCTCCTCCTCCTCCTTCTGCTTCTCCCTCTCCCTCTTCTTCTTCTTCTTCTTCTTCTTCTTCTTCTGCTAGGAAATAATTTTGTTGACGATTCCCGGCTCACAAATAATCTATTTGGTGTTCCAGATCATCTTATCCTCTTCCTTTATATTTTATCGTACGTACTGGTGTTTTGGTAGCACACATTATTTGCACATATTCCCTCCATTCTGTCTGTTGTACTGTAGTTTTCTCGTTTCGTAAGAATGTTCGTAGTTCGTACCTCATTTCCTAATTTTGAATTATGTTCAACTTTATAGGCTTTCAGCTTTTACTTCACGTAAAAAAATTATTTCCGCTTCCTTTGTCGTGCATGTATTCTCGTGTTCTGTTGTTCAGTTTTCACTGCGCTGTTGACATGCGAGATTGGCTAAAATTTGTGATTTTGTTTGCTCTATGGTTTTATGTGTCAACCTTCTAATAACAGCGAACCTACATGGGAAAAGGTGAGCACGTTTTGGAGCTTTTGATCAACTGAGTCTAACAGAAATGTCCTTGTCATTCGTGACGTGCACAGTGTTTGACAACTGTTAATTCGATTAATCAGCTCAAATTGCCTTCGTTATGAACTGGCAGGTTGCATTATCTATGAAGACCTTGTTTGGCACTCTAGCCGTACATGAAATCTCTGTCATGTCGTGAGCGATCTTAATTGATTGACAGGTTATTTAACGAAGTCATATATACCTGGGGTAGTTTACCGTAGAATAATGATTCTTGGGATGAAAACAGCTGCCTAATCTGTAAGAATGAAGGGATTTTTTATTGATTTCAAGGTTCTTTGTGGATACTTCCATCAACTGCACGATACATTTAAGTGCTGTGCTACGTTAGTGTTCGAGGCATATTTTAAGGCATTACGGTATCGTTTGCCCTGAGAGAATTAGAACTACTACTGCAATCCTCAGGATGGTTGCCCAACGAACCGAGATTCGAACCCGGCACCTACGAAATATGAATCAGGATTGGACATTCTTATTGTAAAACGACATTATTATTGTTATTATTATCATCATCGCCATCATTATCATCATAACCGTTACGAATTTGATGTCGTATTGTGTCATCACGAATGCATTTGTCTTGTTCCTCATACTGTGCTTCTCCATACAATTAGTGCATTTGGAATTTGTGTTGGTTTCATAGTTACTTAACCAACAGACCATCTCTTTTTCGAACTTCACTGGCATTTTGGTGTGCTTCCTCATGTTGCAGAAGGATCTGTTCTTGGCCGTCTGTTTTTAATGCACTCATAAATGACTTAAACCGTGTAATTTAATTCTGCGTTTCACGAGGTACACAAATTCACCAAAATCTAAGAGCCATCTCAAAATTCTAGGCACCCTGAGGTTTCACATTGAGGACACAATAATATTAGGCGCCACGGTACTGAATTTAGTCGCCTGGGAGACATGGTGCCCGTAGTGTATGTTCTTGTCTAACACAGATTTATTTGATGGTAGAGGTATATCTAGTATTTACAACATAAGGTACAACTACATGTTTCGGCGCTTGACAATTGCCATCTTCAGGTTGTACATGAAATACTTAGTAAGCAGTTATACGAGACTTAATATGGGTTGTGTTAGATAGTACATACACTCCGCTCTAATTAGTTTATTGAACACAACGGGGATGGGGATGACGAACCTTATGACTGGTGCCCGTAGTTTGTGTACCCCTTATCTGTATGTCTTTTTTCGCCTAATGACGTCAGAACTTTTCATGCCTTTAAATCTCATAATGATTGTATTCTGCTACAGTGTGTTGTGGATTCTATTCGAGTGTGGTGCGCTGCAAATTTCCTGAAACTTAGCATTAATGGAACAGACCATTGCTTTTTCAAAGAAGACCAACACTTCGGCCTGTAGCTACAGACGCTGTTAATCTTGTGTATCTCGTAGACTGTATTAAAAACTTGGGTGTATTTATTGGTTCGAAATTTATTGTCGTCTGCTTTATGAATACGTACTTTATCAGTAAATTGTAACTTTTTGCTTTTCTTTCTTGGGCTGTTTTTTAACCCGTATTTTACCTTACTTAGACTTAAATACGCCTCGTTACTTGGAATTCTGTAACGTCTCCTGGTGTCAACAGTGGAAGTTTGCAGCTTTCTGTTGTATTTTTTTCCCAACGGTCATTCTGGTTATTGTAATGCATTAGATAACCTGAAACTTCATACAGCCATTTTTTTAAAGTTACCAATACTCGTAAGGGCACAACTGCAGGACATAAGTTTGATTGATTAGATAATTTGTCGAAATTGTATCAGATACATAGATTATGAAACGGCGATTGTGTCGGCTTGGGATTCGAAGAGTATATCCCCAAATAAAAATGAAGAACCCTTCTGGCACAGTACAACAGTGTCCGCTGTAAATATGCCAGTTGGATGGCGAATTCTTTCATCGTTTTCTTTCTTTTTAGTTCACACACTTAAAACTCCTGTATGTGACGTGAGGAAAACCTGGATGCATACTTAGTTTATTTTCGTGGCACATTTAATTTGTAACTGACAGACACTCACATTGTAACTGTCTGCGGTCACATTTTTGCATAAATTCTGCAAATGAAATTATTGGATTGTGGTGGACACCTAAGGTATTGTTGGGAGAATGTGAAATTACATTCAGCTGTGAAAGGCCAGCCTTTCTCAGGCGTTCGGAAAAAGAAAAAGTGAGAAATAAAACGTTTTGTATACTCTCAGTTGCTTGTATATTCTTCATCTTGCACAGAGATCGGTAAGTAATATTACTGCATGTCCGGAATTCGATTCTCGCTCGCTGAGAGTAGGATTATTCCCTTCGCCTCTAATTTCAGAACTTATGTACTCGCCCAGTCTCGTATTTAATGGGCACCGCATGTTTTTCTTCTGAGATAAAATGGTAATTCACATCCACTATTGTTCCTGTTATTTCCAGATTCCTGAGCATCGTCATAACGCCTATAACTCAAAGCTCAGGCCACACGTCTTTTACACGTCTCAAAATAATGTGCTCCGTCATCACAGCCCTAAAATCCTCCCTAATTAATTGTTTAGGTTTACGTTTCGGAAGTTAAATTTCGAATCCAGACAACTGGAGAAGCGGTGTCTGTAATTTTTTTATATCTCATATAAATGTTTGTTCCGTCTAAGAACAAATCCGACACTTAGCTACAGTAATAGGTTTAAATATGAGTTATACGCCTGGTATATTTCCAAAAACGTATAATGGAAATTAATTTCGGGAAAGAAATTCTGTCAAATATCTCGCATGTTTTTTAAGGCTACGACGCTACTTTCGTTTATAAAAGGAAATTAATATTATCCAAATACGAGTATATATAGTCAAGCCAGTTTGAGATTGAAATTCCAACATTGAGGACACTATTACACATTCCCAGCACAGTAGCAGCATCATGCCCAGAACCTCGGCACGGTTCTGTACATTTCTCTTTAATGAGTTTAACAGCGCGTTTTGTATATGCTATTATAGCATTGCAGGGCGGTGTGTCCGACTCCATAACGTAATGAGCTCTAATATTTGGCTCACCACGTTCTGTTCGAGTGTCAAGTATCCTGTTATTAACTGCCCGTTACAAAGTCCAGGGCAACAAATCCTGTGCTATTGGTTGTGCGGAGGTGTATTTGGACAGCGTGCATTCTTGTGCTAACATCTGCACTTCACTCCACTGCCAGGGTATCCTTGAAAAATGAATGATCACCGAGACGATCTTAAAGCTTCCCATGACAAGGAACCGGAATATCGAGTATTGCCCCCACCCCCCATACACACATACTCCAGAACCTTCACCCTGTTGAATCCTATACGGATTCTATTTCAGCCAGTCTTACTTATGCTTCGTATTGTGTTTATTAAAAATATATTTTAATATTATCCTGCTACTTACTCTTAGGTCTCGAGAGCAGCGTCTTTGTGTAGCGGTCTTCCTACCAACGTTTTGTGTGCATTTCCCATTTTCGTGCTTGCTACAGCACCTTATGTAATTACTCTAAATTACGCACTAACAAAATATTCACTCTAATCCACCCCGTCTGTCTTCTGGCGTTTCTTGATTGATTCGTGACGTTGATGAAGTCGTTAAACAACTTATTTTTTTTTTTACTTTTGCTGACCGTGCATCTCAGTGTATTTATCTCAGTAATTAACCAACTTGATGCACAAAATTTTTGTTTTACAATAAGTTTATTTCATGCCTGTGCATGTTTCGAGCACATGTGCTTATCATCAGGAGGTCAAAATTGCATTACACAGCCTCTGGTATCATCACACCTATAGGTGGCCGTCTCGTGCACATGTTGAGAGGTGCTGTGTAATGCAATTTTGACCTCCCGATGATGAGCACATGTGCTCGAAACATGTAGAGGCATGAAATAAACTTATTGTAAAACAAAACTTTTGTGCATCAAATTGGTTAATTACTGAGATAAATAAAATGAAACGTTATTTTCATGTATACATGGCTGAAACCTGTCATTTCTGACACCAGAGAAGTTAAACGCATCTCTTGAAAGAAAAAGTCGCATGAACTTCAGCTGTTCATTAACTGTTTTACTGCAACACAGCGTTTCTTTGATGATGTTGTTGGATTTTGTGCTGATTTCCCTACATGAGTGACACTGTGATATTCTTACTTCCATTATCAAAGATGCGTGGTATTTATTGTATACCGCTTTGCCAGCTAACAGTGGTTGTACCTAGAATACCAAATTTGAGCCGTGTACATGTCTCATCGTCCTTGATCCCCGGCAGTTCTTGGAGTACGGTGTATGAGTATCGTCTTAGCAATCTGCAAATTGCCTCTTTGCTATCACTCTTCCATCCTTTCTTCTTCCCCTCGTTTCTCCCTTCTCCATCTCTGTTTCCCTTCCGCAAAGCCATGCATTCATGCAGACCAAAGGATGTCAGTCATCTGTGCTAAGATCCAGGTCCCAGATCTCCAGCGACAGGTGAGATGATGCTCTTTCGAAATTCCCTTTTGCTCACTTCTCTGTATGTACTATTAAAGTGCCAGAAGCAGTGGCATACGCTTGGAAACGATACTTTGTTATTGAGGCGCAGTAACGTAGCTGGACGAATCCGCTTCTTCCGAAGAGGCGCAGTTTAGTCTGGTGCTTGGCTGTGTAGGGCAAGTCGTCTCGTAACGGGTCCCTACGTCACTTATAGTGCAGCATTACTACAGGCCTCAAGTTGTCCCCACGACACTACTGCTTCCAATTCGTCTCTTCCTTGTCTTCCTTGTTGACATTCAGTCTTGAAATTAGTATAGTCGATCCATTAAGGACACGAACGCGTATGTAAATTATCTTGACGTGTTACTTTTGTGATTACGGTGTTCAGTTTGTGCATTTACCCTATATTTTGAGTGTTAAGTCGGTAATTTTTTTTCTTATTGTTAATATAACTGCATTAAACTCTGTGCTGGTTCTCTTGTATAACTGAATACGTATGTGGCGTATATGTAGTCCTCGGCTTCACGGCCGAAATTGGAAACTACTGGTGACTGTTTTATGACAAGTAACTGCCATACGGGAAATGCTTGTGCGATGTAATTGCCGTAACTCTGGGGAAGACCTGAGCCCGAATGGTTCGATTTCCAAGTTTCTTTGGCTTGTGTTCCTCCTGAGAAAAATTCATGAGAGTTGTTAAATCGGTCATCAACTGACTCAACACACGTGTGCATTTACCCTACTTCCTTATTCACTCCTTGGGGCAGTATCCTTCTTGAGAAACTACCCGGTTCCCAGCTAGTTTTGAAATTCCCCGCATTTTATGGAACCCGAAATTTCATTACCGCATTCACAAGTGCCCTCCACCTATCCCTGTCCTGATCCAGATCGATCCAGCCCATGCCCCCGCACCCCACTTACTTAAGATCCATCTTAAAATTATACTCCCATCTACGACTTGGGCTTCTGAGTTGTCTCTTTCCGTAAGGTTCCCCCACCAAAACCTTGTATACACCTCTCCTTTCCCCCATACATGCTACATATCCCACCTATATCATTCTTCTCGATTTAATCACCCGAACAATATTGGGTGAGGAGTACCTATCATTAAGCTCCTCAATATCTAGTTTTCTCCTCTCCCCTGTTACCTACGTTTGCCGTAATATAGAAAAATAGTAATATAAATGACAACTTCGGACACCATACCCTGAACTATGTACTGCTGATGTCAGCGTATTACGACTCACATCACATGAAATGCGCAATGACCCCCATTGAATTCCTTCTTGCCATTTTTATGTACATTAAAGTAAAACGCCTGCGTTATTTGTCAGGAACTGAAATTTCAGTGATTAGTAGTTTATTTTTGTGCGTACGACACTTTTCACTTAAACTGTACACGGCAAACTTAATGTTTTATGAGCCCTTTAAAAGTTTAAACAATGTGAAAATATTTTTCTGCACCATGCTTCTCGAAATCCGAAACAACATTGCGTTCGAAGTTTCGCAGGCTTCGCCCGCTTGTCCTACTGATACGAGTAGTATTTAGATGAAGATGAGTGTGGAGTGCGTATTAATAGAATAATATTGACACCGGGAACCCGAAAGTACTGGGAGATAAACTTGTCCCACTGCCACTTTTCCGACCACAAATTCCACTGGCCTGGCGTCGAACACGGGTCGCGGCGTTGAGAGGTCGACAGCGAACCGCCCGAACCGTTATGGCCACATTTAGAGGCCGCAATTTATGTACTTTATGTATGAAGATATAGTCAGTACCTCGGAGAAAACACGGCCTTTTTCGAGGACGTATGCTAGTCTTGTAATATCGTATAAGGAAGTAATCGACATTTATCGTAATAACCGTGTGGATCACACACATACTCCATGTGGACAGAATACAGAGTTTCTTAATGTTACATCAAGTGGTACTTATAATGACCTGTGGGCCTTAAAGGGCAAATACCGGAATGTCATCTTGGACTGGATTGAAATTTTTCGCAATCAATATTTTTCCCATCTCTGCCGTAAGCGATATGATAAGCAAATGCTCTGTATTTAATTCGTGTCATATGGCGATGTGAGTAGGTAAATAAAATGCATCTCTCCTTCAGACGACGAGCGCTCAAACCTCTCGGGAATGGGATCTAAGGTTCAGTGCGGCTCCATACTAGCGAGCTCTTCCGATCAGTGTTCAATTATTCATATAATTTCTATTTGGTGCCACCAACAAACGTTGCATTCAAAGAACATGATTTCCACTCAGGCCATACTTTGGTATTCATTCTGGAACCATGTGGAGACATGGAAACGAGCGAGTTAGTTCACAGTAATGTGTTCAAAGGGTGCCGAAATTAAGTCCACTGCTGTTGGGCTCACCAAACTTCCTCCAGGCGACTGTCGGACTTAGCTTTCAGCACTGTGTCCTGTCCGTCACATTAAGCAAGAAAACATACTGGAGAAAAAGTGTTCCGAAATTAAATCGTGGGCTGGCTAAGACAGTGTAATGTTTTATGCCATTTTTCTCAGGTTTCCCAGTTTAGCTTACTTTGAACAGACCTCCACTGCTTCCTCCCACATCCTTATTCAGCATTAATAATCCTCCTTGTGTACATTTGACATTGCTTCGTCGTTGTTAAATAACATAGAAACTAATCATTAGGCGCAATCGCTAAATCGTGAGAGAAAAGAACAACACGCATTTTATGTTCATTTTGTCCGAAAATCGTGCAATATGTGAGATAGTGTGGGAAAATTTGGTAGAGCCAGACGGGCCACAGATGACATTATAATACGACGCATGCGCTTTGGATGCTGGGTTACTAAGGGTACAAACACACACTCAGAATTGTAACACCTATTGCTTTTCCTCTACAACAGTGATTACACGAACTCTCCTCAGTGTTAGGTTAAATGTACATTGCCTGTCTCGTTTTAATGTAACGTGACTTTTCATGTACACACGTTGTACAGCGGCATATACGAAGATTATTACTAATGATGAATTGTTAATAAAAATTATTGAAGTTCTGATTTAAGGCACTGTCACAGAACTTTCCTGCTCCGAGTCAGTATAACAACAAAAAGTGAGGTGTGCCATCCCTCCAGGTCGAAAATCAGAGTCCGGATCTTGTTGGCAATAAGGTCACTTTACCAGCTTCAAACATGCGGCGCTCTGTAATGTGAAAGAAAACCTATTTAACAATTACTATTTAAATGTGCTAATTTATGTATCCCGTAAACTGTGTTCGAGTGAACTGTACTCCTCAGGCTTAGTCCTAGTCAAGTCAGCACGGGTTAAAACGGTCTCTCCTCTGGTACCTGTCTAAGGCATCACATCTTCAGAATCCTTCCTGATTAGAAGATTGTGAATATGCGTCTTAGTCTGCCTGCCATGACTGATTCTTTCTATCAGTCACTCCAAGCTAAATACGGGATAGTACCTAAAATACCCTTTGACTGTTTTCCTTCCACATTGTCCCGATATCTTTCACGCAGACATTCCACCTTCTGATGGCACTACAGATGTTTCATCTGAAGTTTTAAATATTGTCGGTAAATACTCGTAACCCATGAATCAATCAGTCAGGCACCCTTTTCCGAGTCGGTTAAATCCACACCTTTACAACCTACCTCTTTCTGTAACATCAGGTTTAAGTTTATCTTAAATAATCTACACTTATAAGTCGCCCACAACACAGTTATATTTTGATTCAAATTGTGCCTTTAGAGGATGGCCTAAGTACAGGCCGAAACACGTAACACACATGTAGAGAAGTGTACCCCTTTATTGTGTCTCCATTTGCGTTTTAATATTCGTTCTCGATTAATCCTTTAAAGACTAAACGTAATCTGCTGTATTTAAGGAATCAGTTCGTACCGCGCAGTAAACACTTTCAGCCACTGTTATAAGAACCTGTCAGTTAATGTTATATAAAGCAAAAGTCGCTGTTTGTTCTTACGTAGATCCGTACAAAACACTCAACGCCAAGCGAGCACAATGTAGAAATTTTGAATGTTCATCCTGGTGGTACGTAAAGAAACCGGTAGGCTCTTAAAGGTTAATGACGTGAACAACATTAAGGGAAGAAATGCTAATTGTAAAGCACTTGTCATTACATTATGTCTTTTCTCGTGTTGTCTTTCCTTGGGCCCAGTCGGCTGCTTTATTCTGAAAACCCCCTAGTCTATCTTGTCGCTGTAATCACATTGAAATTTTATATAAAATCACGACAAAAAACAGCCTGATATTATCTGCCTCTACTTCTTTTAATTGCGAGTCTAACAGCGGACAAGTGCTTGCAGTGGTAACCATACTTCGGTTATAAAAGGAGGCTACATGAACTGTCCGCTCTGTTTAATACGACAGTCTTTGCAGGGCCACGGTTTAATATTCAGCGTCTGTACACAATTTAGATGCGCTGGCGATTATCTGGTTTTGCTTGAAAGAACGAATATTGCATCTGCAACCTCAAATAAGAGACTTGCCCTGCTCTATAAGCATGAAATACAAACTTCCCGTTATATTATGTACCTAATCTTCGTATTACGCCATTGCCTGGCTTTGTAGGGTATGAAGATTGTGCAAATTATGCCGTGGCTACGGATCTGAATGTGCTTCTTTTCCGTGCACAATATGCAACTGGCCACTCTTAACAATTGAATTACGTAGTTTCTATCATGCTCAGTAACTTCTTAAATGTGTTCGCAGTGCTCAGTGCCTGAAGTGAACGTAGTGTGTGAGGTCCTGTCTGGGTTTATAAGGCCTATAGATAATATCCGAAACTGGCGGGAGTCGAAAGAACTTGATATGGAGGCCTTGTACTGAAGGTTCTAAGAAGGGTGTGATCCTCGTTCGTGTCCGAGGGACCCACCTATGCGCCTATCCAGCCGGAATGAGGTGGGGGGGAGGGAGCTGTGTCTCTGGAATTAACGCTTCTGGCACATAAAGCTGACCACTTTAACTCCAGCTAGATCCGAGATTACGAATATGTGGAGCTGTCCCGTAACTCCTTCCTACATCTTCATTGCATAGAGAAGTGTACGTGTTTCCGTTACCGGTCCAGTATAGTATTTTACGTGAAGCACAACTTGCAGATCGTGATAAGGGCTTTGGGATATTAAACCGTACTGTTCAAAACTGTATAGACCATATGGCTTCCAGTAAAATGAACGGATAGTGATTAACGAAGTGCTTGTAAGGTTATGGAAGAAGTATTTTTCAAGGCTCCGTACATACTGGCAGAAATTCTCTTCTTCCAGTCCTCGCTAATTAATTGCAATTGACTTGTAAACCGCGCCTTTCGCAGACACCTTTATTGTAACGCCACATGCTTGAACGAGCACCCCAGTGTAAATGTTGCATTTCTGTGGAGACGATTTGCACATGTCGCCACCGTGCGACAAAATCACGTAGCCTACCACCAGCACAATTAGTCTCATCTATGGAAGTCGCTACCGCTGCACAATGTGAAAGGTGCCATATAGTTTTAATGATACGCTTGTGGTGGTGCGACCGTGTGGCTCCGTCTGTCTGTCTGTCACAGGCCGCATTCCCACAGCAGTAACATTGTCATTCACATATAGTTACATTTTTTTTACGTTCCTTACCAATCGCGAGAGGGCTATTGGTCTGTATTGTAATGTGTTGATACTTGTACTCTAAACACGTTTATATCAGATGGATAGGTTGCTTTAAGAGAGCTGCATCAGCTGTAGCGATTATTTGGCGTGGAATTATGAGTGCAGGTGTGTGTTCGGTAGGCTTAAAAAGGCTGGGGAAGAAGTTGTTGCGGCAAAGTGTAGTACTGTACGATAGTAACCTGGTCTTTCCTGTGGGTAGAACTGCCGGAGCACGATGCGGTCCACCCATCTCCTTGTGGAGCTGGACTGCAGGTTCATTGGAGCTATACCTTCGCCCGCACTCTTTGCCTGCATAGGCGTGTTATGGGGTGAACTATTCCTCTATATAGTGTAAATCTTCTTACGTCCTGAGCTTTACTCTTTGAGTTGCGCTTATCGGTCAGTATAAGTAAATACTTATTGACTTACTCCTCGTCTCTACGGCCCTCTGAGAGCTTGGCTTCCTTGATTATGGACGCCGATTCTTCCCTATCGACTGCCTTCTGTAGCCATCTCTTAACCTTCATCTCCCGTAGATCCTTCTGTACATCTTCCAACCATCTCAATCTAGGTCTTCCCCCTCTTCTACTTACTTCCGGTTCACTCTCAAATATTTTCTTAAAGGCCCTTCCCTGATCCATTCTTACTACATGTCCAGTCCATCCCAGTCTCTTCTCTTTAATATCCGATACTATGTGTATATATATATATATAAAACACACACACCTTTGTCTGCAGTAAATGGCCGCCAAGGCTAATGCTGTATGCAAGTCGTCTGATATTGCATTCGAAATTTGTGTACATGCCTAAGTGTTCGCGCAGGACTCCTTTCTAATTCATTTTCAATGAATCCCCTAAGTGCCAGATGCATTTTTGAACAGGTACGTCCCCCATTTTTTCCGGCCGTGCATAAACGTATTTGCTGTTATGAATTATTATTCACGTATCGTCATATGGACGACAAAGCACCGCCACATGGGAATGGTTGCGGATGTGGACTGGGCAAGCGAACCTTCTCTTCCGGAATACTCCACATTGTGCCTGCCTGCTGTCTGTCCGTAGAGGGCTAAATTTCATTGCTGCGTGACGTAGAATAGAAAGCACGGCAGTATGACTATTCTGTACTCAACACTGTTTGAAGGGAGAATGTTTCGTTTCCGAGATTATTTACATCACCTCCACAGATGAAGGTTCAGCGCAAGGTGGTGGACGCGGTGACTGTGATGCTGATGTTCCACCTTTGCAACCGCATGGATGAGCCGGAACTGTACGTCTGCTGACCCGCACGTCCCCTGTTATTGCAGACACTAATTTCTCATTTCCTTAATACTCAGTATGAAGAGCTCGCCATTGGAGGACAGTATATATTTATGGTGTTCAGTAAAAACAAACCAAGCACACTTCCTTGGTGTCACACATTCTTTCATATCTTTCACATGTTTCGGTTTCGTTTTGAATCATTTTCACGGAGGTGTAAGTTCAGGAGAGTGTCTTCACTCCGATAATATACTTCACAGTCAGACATCACGAGATACGGGTAGTATAATCACGAATTAAGAACACGTACTGTTGTTTGTACACAAAATCAAACATTATCTTCGAAATATTTCTAAATATTTTGAGATAACTCACTGCACCAATCAAGCTTGGTTATGTAAATAAGACGGGCAATGTACTATGACGTAGCATTGAGGCGCGTTCGTGCAGTCCTTGTGGCCGTGGAAAAGCAGTAAGTATTACACAACCTGAGTGTGTGTGTTTGTAGCCTTAGGTATCCAGATTGCAATGCGCGTGTGGCCTGCCAGGCTGTACAGAATGTTTCCACATTATCTCACAAACGACACTATTTTCAAAAAAAATTATTGAACATAAAATATGTGTTTTGATTTTCTCTACACCTTTTGTCTGAAAAAATTTCCCATTCAAGAATAATTGAGAGAGATATGATAACAAATGTATAGGATGTAGAACAACATAAACAGTAGGATGTGAAACATCAAATAAGTGCATTTAGTTAGTTTTTAATAAATAGTAAAACTAATACACAGACTGTGTATAATATTAAAATATTTATGCCTTGCAACATGAGTACCTTACGAATTCTGAGAAGAAAATTGCTGGCGTGGCTCAGACTGTGTGTGTGTGTGTGTTTGTGTGTGTGTGTCTGTGTGTTTGTGTGTGTGTGTGTGTGTGTGTGTGTGTGAAGTTGTTTCGGATGGTTTGGGTCGTATCGGAAAATACCTGGACCAGAGGAGCTTGTGTTTCCGCTGTTCCCTCGGGAAAATGAAAGATGAGTGTAATGTGACGCTGGCTAAATGGATAATCGGACCCCGACGTTTCGAGGTCATCTTCAAGGATCGGTAGATCCGAAAAGAACCCATCGGCCGTTAGAGGTTAGGGCACCACGCGCCTTAGAAACGTCGGGATACGATTACCCACTGAGGCAGCCTCATATCCCAGAAGAACAGAACCCTTGCGTGATATCTGGCTTCCGCCGCTGTGCGAATGAGATCTTCTGTCTCATAGTATGTTAACGCGGGGTACTTTGGTAGTTATTTATCCACGTTTCGGGTCGACCGATCAGGAAGTAACTACCAATTTACGCCTCGTAACGTCCCAGAATAGCGATGATGTCAACGGAATCCTTATCAACGTAGCTGTGTTAACCTGAAAAATTTACATGTAGGCTATACCCTACTGTGTAGGGTATGTACGTGTAAGGACATGGGTTAACTGAGTGCGTGATGGTAAGGACAAGTAATTGTATTGTTGCAACAATTGTTATTTTGTGTATTTAACATTCATTAATTAAGTATATAACATCTTATCTGTGTTGTACGTGCATCTTCTTGTTACAATATGCATGGCCATGTCGAAACAGAATTTGTGTGACGGATATTCGTATTAAACGATTTATTGTTTGTTCCATGGGATATTGCTGATCTCGGTGACCGCGCGGTCCACTGTGTAGGTCTGCAGCCGCTTGCTTGCTGGGGTTTCGGGTTCGAATCCCGCCAGGGACATGGATATCTGTCTCTTGTAACTCTCTGTTGTCGGGTAAAGGTATCTACATCGGGCTGATCACTCGTCCAGAGGATTCCTACCGAGTGTCGTGTGTCTGCGTGTGATTATGAAACCTCGATAATGAAGAGGCGCTCGTCTTCTAGTGTCAGTTACACCATACAAATCACAAAATATTCCGTTTTGTTTGGACTTCGTACTTAGTTTCTGATATAATAATTAGATATAATGTCACGTCATAATTAGATTTTTCGGTTGCCCATCACGACGTGAGTTTCAACGAATAAAACTGAGGTCAGGTGTCGCACCCTATCCGTTTGGTACGAAGAGTAATGCCTTTATGTGATAAACCCTACAAATTAGATTAATTTCTCCATTGTACTTATTTAAAATATATTTTTCTTAACAAATGAGCTATTTTTTGTAGTAATTGTGTGGAGTGTCATCATTCCAGTGGTTTTTAAAGTGGGTTCAATGTGCAGCTAGTTAGTACAGTAAAATCATTTGGTGGTGTTGCTTGTTACTTGTGTATTTCAAAAATACTATCTACTACAAGGTGTCAAGGTGTTCGTAGCAAGCTTTGATATAGGTGTTGGATATTCGAGTTTTGCCACCGTGAACTTAGTTACTAGAACTCGGAAGGTGTGAATTAGATTGTATATACAAATGGAAGACATATGTAGTTTGCCCTGTAGATCGAAGCATTGAGAAGAGAGTAAATGTGTTAAGTTAATGAATGTGTGTTTGTGTTTTTGGTGTTGATATGTTTCACTGTTACACACAAGTTCGGTTATGGAGGCTGGCAGAGCATTATGATGGTCGCGGGTTTGAGTAGTGAGAATGGAAGGGGATCCATAACTGTTAGCACCTCGTGAAACATTCACGGGCGCCGTAATTAGTCAGTAACCTAGCCAAGCGTTAAGCGCGCAGGATTAAATAATTCAAGAGTTTGCGCCCCCCCCCAACACCTTCCGCCACCCAATCCCTCCCCCTTCCTATTGTGTCAAGTACAATCGCGTGCAGCAGAAAAGGTGCAGTTGGTAACTTAGACCTCTTTCGTTATTTGTGATGTTTAATTGTTTCATAATGTCCCACCAGATCTCAATGAACATGTCGTCTTGACGAATTTTTAACAGGGTTTGTAGTAGACGTACAAGTAGATTGTGTCCAAAATTGATTTGAAGGCTCTTCATACCTAACAGACAACCTTTCCCAAAACAAGAGAGGTAATGTACGTAGAAACGTAACACTGAGGCGCGTTCGCGTAACCATTGTTGCCGTGGTAAAGCAATAAGAATTACAGGAATGTGTGTTTGTAATCTTATTTATCCTGCACACAATGCGCATGCACCTTGTTTTATTTCCATCTGTAGCCTGTCTATATCTGTCATATATTTGTCCACATTATCTCATGAACGGAACTATTTTCGGAAAAAAAATAATAAACATGAATTGCGTGTTTTGATTTTCTCTATAAATTTTGTCTGAAACATTTCCCATTCTAAGAAGAATCCAGCAAGATATTATCGTAAATGTACATACGTCTTCGTGTAAAATACCCGTTATTGTTTTCATATTTTGATGAAACTTGAATTGTCTCGCCCGATTTTCGAAAAATCCTCAAATATAGTAATTTATGCAGATTCTTCCAGTCAGAGCCGAGTTGTTCCATGCGGAGAGAAAGACGAACGGACACACGTGACGCTGATATTCGCTTTCGCAATGTTGCGAACGCTTCTAAAAATGCCTTGTGGATTGCGAGACGCCCCTGGAGACAATCGCTTAGTGCTTGCACATTTAAATACCAGTCTTCACTAAGTCACGTATTTATAGGCCTATGTGTAGACAGTGTTGTCATACACTGCCTTAGAACTAAAAAACTTACGTAATCGCGGATGCAAAAACAAAGCATGTGTTATTTCCCCTTACTGCAGCTGCAACACGCAGGCGTGGTCTCTTAGTGGGTGGAGCTGCTTTCTGGTGGAAGAAGTCGTCTAACCGCTGTTGTTATTCGTATGCTTTCAAGTGCTCCCTACTGTGAAGTTATCTTGTGTCTTAACATAGAAACTTGTGCAATTCCAATCAACGTACGAATATCAAAAATTGCACAGTGAAAATAAAATTAGTAACTATTAAATGATAACATAACAATCTGGTCAGAATCTGAAAATGACGCACCCTGAAATCAGTTTTACGTGTTTGGAGTTAGTAATAAATCATTACTTCAAGGCAGCAAGCATACGTGTATGGAGTAATTTGTTCTAGCGCTTTCCCTCAAGATACTGCCACGTATAACAGAATAAAACTGTCATGGTCGATCCGTGTGGCCTCGCTGTTTAAGCACGATACGAGAAATTTGCCCTTTGAAATGTGACCTGAAGAAGGCCGAGATAATTTAGTTGTATATCAGATGAAGTTTGCCGAAACTAATTTTTTATAATTTTGAGACATTGTTTCGAAATCCAGGGAATGATTTTGTGTTGGTATTTCAGTAGTGGGGGACCGCGGTAGCACAGTGGTTAAGGCGCTGTGCTAGAAATCGGAAGGTCGCTAGTTCGATTCCAAATTGTGCCATTGGAATTTTTCATTGACATAATCCTTCCTATCGCACTATGGCCCTGGGGTCGACTCAGCCTCTAACAGAAATGAGTACCAGGTGTATTTCCTAGGGGTAAAAAGCGGCCGGTGCGTAAGTCTGACAACCTTACCACCATCCTGGACTACTGTCACGTAATCTGGGAACCTTAACTTCTTCGAACCCACTGGGCACCTCGGACCTGTAATGGGACTGATTTACCTTTTCTTACCTTTAGTTTCAGTAGTGCAAATAATACAGTATGCACTTTTAAGGCGCGTATGACCAAGGCCGAGCACACGCTGGAACTACTGGTTCATATCTCATTAGTCGCTCATTGTGTATTTTATCATCCTAAACTGAAAAATTAGGTGGTTCTTCATTTCTTATCTGCGTAGTTTATGTGGTCTGTCGTAGAGTGGCAGAGCGATTGTGAATGATGAAGGAAAAGGATATGGAAGGCAATGGATGTGGCCTGGTGATTATGAAGTTAGGTGTATTGGGCGCTGACAACAAAATAATTTTCATTAGAATAGGCTGGTGATTTTTTTATAGCGCAACGGCCCCTAGTGTGCCGGAACCTCATTATCGAGGTTTCACAATCACATTCACATACACCACACTCGGTAGGACTCGTGTGGACGAGTGATTGGCCCGATGCAGAAACATCTACCTGACAACACCCAACACTCACAAGAGGCAGACGTCCAACATGCCCCGCCGGGATTCGAATCAACAATTTCAGCAAGCGAGCAGCCGCAGACCCACGATAGGCTAGTAATAGCGGACATTATGCACAGACATTTCCATTGAAGGGTCTAACGTGCAGATCTTGCTAGCCTGATGGTATAGCGTCACTGTTTTCTGTGACAACTATCCTGTCGGCTCGTTTGTCGCTTTAACGTAGCCCACTCAGCAGACCGCCGAGGAGCGCTGTGGATTAGCGGCGAGAAGTGCCAAACTGTAGTTGTCAGATACAATAAGGGCTATGTAGACTGAGGCACCTGAAGGCAAGTGCTTCTGGATTTTCGTACGATGTTGTTTAGCATCTATTGGCGCTGGAAGCTTCTCAAGCTGTCAGCGCCATCGATGCTTGTATTCAGTAGGAAACATGAGAATGCATACATACATACATACATCCATACATACATGCATGCATACATACATACATACATACATACACGCATGTATGCATGTATGTATGTAAGCTGTCAGCGCCATCGATGCTTGTATTCAGTAGGAAACATGAAAATGCATACATACATACATACATGCATCCATACATACATACATACACGCATGTATGCATGTATGTATGTAAGCTGTCAGCGCCATCGATGCTTGTATTCAGTAGGAAACATGAAAATGCATACATACATACATACATGTATGCATGCATGCATACATACATACATACATACATGCATCCATACATACATACATGCGTCCATCCATACATACATACATTAATACATACATACATGTATGCATGCATACATACATACATACAT
>Ga0131853_10009513_pt1 | contig 17780 bp, 9 predicted proteins | sample TergutLab28metaG_FD_92764 | JGI IMG/M metagenome (GOLD analysis project Ga0131853, IMG submission 92764) | Labiotermes labralis P1 segment gut microbial communities from Petit-Saut dam, French Guiana - Lab288 P1 (version 2) (version 2) | ecosystem: Host-associated > Arthropoda: Insects >... | reverse complement strand
CTTGTCTCTAACTTTTTAACCAATTTCTGGATGCAGCACTTCGATGGTGCACGTCTTTCACCAAATTCCGTTCGAAATGCCGTCTGGCATGCTTTAAATGAACCTGTTTGTCAGTATTTACGATCGAGAAACCCGCGCTGTTCGACTGTATACATAGACAATGGTTTGGGGCCTCTAGCGAGAGACTCACCCTGTATATAGTAGGACCTTAAGGTCTCTTGAAGACAACCTGAAGATGGCCAGTAAAGGCCGAAACATGTAGTTGTCTAGTATAGTCATTAAAATATCTTAATTGACATAGTTGTGTTTGACTACATACCCTTTCCAGTTTTCACATACACAACGGGAATGACACACTTCCAAAAAAACCTCGTTAACCTTTTGGCGCCGGAATTATTTTTTTTTAATTTTAGCACATCCTGTATATAAAATGTGAATAATACAGGAACCAAACAAGTTAGAATTATGAAACGAACTGCATTTTTAAAAGAAAAAAAAACGGAGACTCTATACCATGTTTAAAATATTCGGTACCTATATTTGTTGAATAAATATATGAAATGCAACTTTGGAGGTTAGCGGTGAGGTACGTCAACTATAGTTGACGTTAGGCGTCTAAAGGTTAAAGATTAGCTACTCCTCTTTTTAATCCAATGCCACAACATTTGCTGCTGTTGCACTACCGCAGCTGGTAGCACAGAGACACTTTGTGACATGCACAGTCACGCACAGAAAACAACACCAACAGGCAATAGTTTCACAGCAAATAACGTTTTACGTCATCGGCAAAATAAGGACCATGTCTTATACGCATCTCATGACGTAACGATTCTGACTCTTTGTCACAAATGTTCGGGCCATCTAAGCAAATAGCAGTCCATTAGGTTCTCTACGAGGGAGTGGTTCATTCAATGGTATTGCCTGGATAAGGGACAGGGTTCTTTGTCTTCAGGTTTCCCGATCACAAACGTAAACACTCCTACACCTCGTGTGACGTACGAACGTTACATGCTACGCACAGCTGAGCCATTTCCACTCATTCATCAAAACAATATCAAAGGCAATCATTAGGAACGAAAATATCTGAACATTTACGTGAGATACCCTGCCGTATCGTTTTTGCTTGCAGTTTGCAACCTTCGAGATTTATGTGCGTCTACTGACCTCTCAAAAAACTTTTCGTCGGTTGAGAAGTTTGCTGGTAGCAAACAGAAGTAATCGTATCTCTGCGCTTTGGGCATTACGCACATATAAAAAAAGTCACATAAGTTCCACTTTATGTCATTCAGAAATACGAAAATTGCGAAATATTTTCTGCTTTTCATCATTTTCCATCTCATTGCCTGCTTTCATCGTTACTGTTCCTTAAACACAAAGGGAATAAAAGAACCTCCCCTCCCCCACACCAACCCCACCACCTCCAGTAAAGTACTATGAAACAAGAATCACAAATGATTCTTTTCGGATATCCCGGAGATTGTTTGGCTTTTATATCCATAAAACTTTTTATGTGAATTCGAGTTTCAGCCAATCGGCTTTAGTATGTTGTTTGTTTTAAGACACTCAGCAATCCTTTCAGTACTTATATTTTGGCCGGGTTTTGGAACCAGAACGTACAAGTGTATCACCTTCGTATCACACGACTCTCTTCATCATTTAGTTACTTATTAGTGACACATTTTCGAGAAGTCAAAGCGTAAGCTACATTCGTTTCGGTCTCATTGCAGCTCAGAGACAACGGACCAACCTACTTCATGTGCTAGATTCACACACAGCCCCTCACCGCCTTCTGATTGTGTCAGTTAGTGTCGTTCAAACGTTGGCTTACTCAGTGCTTTTCGCCTTACAATCGAACGAAAAGACACATTTTTAACATTAATGTGCATGTTATGCCAATCATCTTTGGCACCTTGCTTTTGTATTCTAAACTTTCCTACTGTCAGCACTTCAGCGAGTATCCACCGTCACTGACCTGAGCACCGCAAACGTCACGGGACGTTGCGACGAAAGCAGGCTTTCTACAGGAGGGCTGTCGCACTAGGTCGGAAGTCAAAGACACTTTCTTGTGTAACAAAACAGCGTGCAGACGACAGTACGCCGCTTTATTATTAAGTGTAGTTCGTAGTAGTAGTAGTAGTAGTAGCAGTAGCAGCAGTAGTAGTAGTAGCAGTAGTACTAGTAGCAGTAGTAGTAGTAGTAGCAGTAGTAGTAGCAGTAGTACTAGTAGCAGTAGTAGCAGTAGCAGTAGCAGTAGTAGTAGTAGTAGCAGTAGTAGTAGTAGTAGCAGTAGCAGTAGCAGCATTAGTAGTAGTAGCAGTAGTACTAGTAGCAGTAGTAGTAGTAGCAGTAGCAGCAGTAGTAGTAGTAGCAGTAGTAGTAGTAGCAGTAGCAGCAGTAGTAGTAGTAGTAGCAGTAGTAGTAGTAGTAGCAGTAGTAGTAGTAGTAGTAGCAGTAGTAGCAGTAGTAGTAGTAGCAGTAGTAGCAGTAGCAGTAGCAGCAGTAGTAGTAGTAGTAGCACTAGTAGTAGTAGTAGTAGTAGTAGCAGTAATAGTAGTAGCAGTAGCATTAGTAGTAGCAGTAGTATTAGTAGCAGTAGTAGTAGCAGTAGTAGTAGCAATAGTAGTAATAGTAGCAGCAGCAGTAAAGGAAAGAGGTGTTTTTTAACGACGCTGTCGATTCCTAAGTTTATGCAGCGTCGATGGTGTTTGAATGAAATATGTGTAGACCTACGAAGCACTGGCAAGTGACAAGGAGAAACTGAAGTGCTCGGAGAAAAACGTGCCTCACTTGCATTTCTTTCACCAAATATCCTTCACAGGTGGGCCTGGGATCGAACCCATACCTTCTCGGTGTGTGTTCAGTGACTAGGTTGTGGTGGTAGTGGTGGTGGGGGTGGTGGTGGTAGTAGTAGTAGTATTAGTAGTAGTAGTAATGGTAGAGTAGTAGTAGTACTAATAGTAGTAGTAGTAGTAGCAGTACGAGGCCTTTTAAATATTCACTTTTCTTTCTATGATTCTCTGCTTTTTACAGATTTCTACATTTATTCCTGTCCATTTCTTCCGTATTTTCTTCATATTACCGTGTACAATTCTGTTGCATATCAATACAGACGGAAATAAGATGCTTGTACCTACAAGATGATTTCATCGGAGGCGAAATAGCGATTGTGTCATATATCTGCCCCAACGCTGGAGACTCGTGTTGAAAACTTACACTTTCTTCCTGCGTTATGAAGGATTCATATATCACTTTTTAAGGTCGTTTCGATGCCCAGAATGATAAGGAGCTGCAGACAGCTGTAAAGTGTGTCGGTGCTGTGGTGCCTTGGGAATGTGGGGGATGACATTGACACGTGACTTGTGTCTAAATGCAAGACGCTGTACACAAGCATGTGCCTACAGATGCACGTACACCTTCGTCCGGCGTCTCGTACGTATTACGAAAGGACATTAGGCCGACTCGTACGTCGTGGTGTGGCGCCAAGAATATTCAGTAATCCTACTGAGCGATTAATACCAATCCACTATATACACCTACACACAAGCAGTCCAGGCGGTCTCTCGTTTGCAGTTATTCTGACTAACGCAAAACTCACGATTCCTATATGTGCTGCTTATTCCTTTGATCTTGTCCCGCCCAAGATGCTAAAACAAGCTACGGCCTATGAACGGTACGAAATTAGAAGCCCCTCACTACGTACTTTTCTGCCGCTTCATGTTTCTTTGTAATACTTCCAAGTACTCTCCTGTGCACCCCCCCCCCCCAACATACACCCACAGCCCCGTGTTGTTCCCTGCGTGGTAGACCAAAGGTGCTGTCCACACATGTGGTACACTTATAATTCTCTCTGTCTTATAAGGTATGCCGATACAGCAAATTTAAATACACTGTCCAGTTACAACAAAATAAATAAAACCCCCAGGTACTTCGGGAATCGGTGGCGCAGTGGTTAAGGTGCTATGCTACAAATCGGAAGGTCGCTGGTTCGATCCCAGCTAGTGTCATTGGATTTTTCATTGACATAAAATCCTTCCGATCGCACTATGGCCCTGGGGTCTACTCAGCCTGTAACAAAAATGAGTACCAGGGGCATTTCCTGGGGAGAAAGGCGGCCGGTGCGTAAGGCTGACAACCTACCACCATCCTGTGCCGTTTTCACGAAATCTGGGAACCTTAACTTCCTGGAACCCTTTGGGCCACTCCAGGCTTTTAAGGGGACTGCTTTACCTTTACTTCGGGAATGAACGAATGCAAGTAGCCCCAAACTTCAAAAAAATAATGCCTGATATAGTGAAAAATCTTTTGGCATATTTGTGAAATTCTTATTGAAAACGTACAATACAGAAAATAGCGACGATGTGCAGCTTTTTCTACGCGGAAACATTTCGAACTCCATCGCTGTTATTTTCTTAAATAGTGTTTCGACGACTGAGATGCAGCGCAGTAGCAGTTGGGTCTGTTCTGATTGGAAGGCCACTGAGAATGGTCAGGTTCATTTACAGCCACTTTGACGCCCTTGCTTGTATTTGTTAGGTGTTGTCTGAAGTTAGCGTCTGCCGTGGATACCACCTGCAAACCATTAACTAGCTGACGAAAAGCACGGTGGCCTTGGGATATCTCAGAAACAAACTCAGTAATCACACATTTTAAATCCGTGTACAGCATAAAGTACTGCACAAATAGTACAGGGTGCCCAGTTCTCAGAGGGTGAAGGCTTCCATCAAACAACAAAGCTGCTGACCACGAGAATCAACACTACATCGGTATGTGGCGACTGTCAGTTGGGGTTCATGGTCATCACTTGTTGTTCACCTGTACATACACCTCTAAATCCTTGAAGCTTAACCAACCAACCAACCAACCAACCAACCAACCAACCAACCAACCAACCAACCAACCAACTAACCAACAAACCAACTAACCAACCAACTAAACAACCAACCAACCAACTAACCAACAAACCAACCAACCAATCCACCAGCCTACCAACTAACTAACCAAATAACTAAATAACTCCATGTGGAAGAGCACTTCTTGTGAAGCTAACAGTTGCTCAGCTAGTCAAGAGATTCCCCGTATTTTATGTAACCCGAAGGTTCCATACCGCATTCACAACAGCCTGCCACCTGTCCCTATTCTTAGCCAGATCAACCCAGCCCTTGCTTCCCCATCCCACTTCTTGAAGATCCATCTTAATATTATCCCCATCTACGCCTGGGCCTTCCAAGTTGTCTCCTTCCCGCAGGTTTCCCCACCAAAACCCTATACGCACTTCTCCTCCATACGTGCTACGTGTCTCGCCCATCTCATTCTCCCTTATTTGATCATCCGAAGAGTATTCGGTAAGCAGTACATATCACTAAACTCCTAATTAATTTCTCCACTCCCACGTTACCTCGTCCCTCTTAAGCCCAAATATTCTCCTCAGCACCCTATTCTCAAACACCCTCAGCCTACGTTCCTCTCTCAATGTAAACGACCAAGTTGCACACCCACAAAAACAACAGGCATCATTATATTTCTGTATGTTTTAATCTTGATATTTTCAGAGAGCAAACTGGCAGAAAAAGCCCCCTGAAGCCTAACTGATCATTAATTTGTTACAATAATATTTATACAAATTGTCCCTGCTCTTTATTTTCTTCGAAATCAGAATGCGTTTAGCTGATAGAAATACGCGTCACATTTCAACTGCTCGTAGCGCGAACTCAACGCACCAGCCGACTAAGCAACTGGAAGCTACAAGGTCTTGTTTAATTTTTTTGCCCTATTATCGACATGCCCGGTTCTCGTGTAATTTATTATATTTCGAAGGATAATCCTGTCTTTTTAATGGATGCCTCCATCCCTTGAACTGGGGTCGTGTCTACACGACTTGGTGTGAGGGCGCTCTCCGACACGGATGAAAGATGGAGCCAGGCTTTGAAAGGATATGGGATTGAAATAGTGGTAACACGTTTCTGCAATTAAACAAGCTTTCAGACCGCGAACCTCCGCCTTCCATCAACAATAAAGTGTGAGTGCGGCTTTCCTCCCGCTAACACGGTGGCTGGCTCTTGGCTCTATGCTTGGTTAGGTTAGTTGGTGTAGAAATGCTTCACTTCCCCTACTGGCTTCTTGCCTTCTTCTTGCCTTGATTTTACCCACTGTGTTTCTTGCATCATAAGTTCTAGGAGGCCTAAACTTCGTGAATTCCTATTCCACGCACACAGTGATAGACAACTTCAACATAAACACCTAAAGTGATGTATAGAAAAAGCTGGTCTTGTCTGACAGTATTTATGACAGTAACAAAGAACCTCCTTTACGACGAAAGTAAAAGAAGTCCCGAAAAAAAAAGCCAGGTGGGACATTTCGTAATTAGCCTAATTGTAAGGCAACTGTCGAACTGTTAAATACACAACAATGATAAAAATAAACTGAGAAACAGGCATTATTTGCCTACACAAAATGCCCAATAATCAACACAAAATCTGCGCTAATGCCACGCAGCAAGGCATTTCGGGTTACTTCCATATAATATATGTACCAGGCTTTATGTTTTATATAAAAAATATTCATAATTTCCTGCACAGATTCAGTTTCTCTTGTAGGGTGTACAAGTGAACTGGGAGCCAAATATTGGCGAGTTTAACACCTTGGGTCAACGGTTGGTAGCTTCGTTGTTTACGTATATCTCGCCAGAGTACTGGAGATGGTCGGGTCGGGCACATGGAACCGACCCGACCAGCATCGAGGTCTCAGATATCACCACACTGGTCAGTACTCCACATTCTTAGTTTTAGGGGACAATGTGCAATACAGATAGGTTGGTTCATCCTTTTTGTAGGCCACGAAGGCCCTGAGGTGAGTAGAGGTATAGCTTTACTCTTTCTAGGACCTCGGCACTAGATGAGGGTGGGGAGATCAGCCCCACTCCCGGACCGCATCTACCCCCGGGAAAGACCCAGTACCCATTGTACAGGAGGCTGGATGTGCCCCAGGGCAGATCTGGACGGGCGGAAAATCTCGTCATCATCGGGATTCGATCCCGGACCGTCCAGCCCATGTTCAGTCGCTATACCGACTGAGCTACCCGGCCCACAATGTGCATTACTACATACTGTAATTATTATTTGCGTGGTGTTGTACATTAGTGTGCGTTGGAAATGTTCACTTCCCCCGATAGTCCTGAATGCAAGTCTTTGTGATGTGAAATCTGCGTGTGGAGATGGGAACTGTTTATTTTGGGCCTTAGCATTTGTTGTGGCGAGCAACTATGAATAAATCTTGAGACGAAATATACTGTAGTCTCAGCTAGGGCTGTTGTTACTGATAGACGTTCTACTGGAAATTCATGAGCTAGCCATTTTACTACTTACTTACTTACTTACTTACTCCATGGTGCACAGTGCTTCTTGAGAAGGTAACTGGTTTTCAGCTAGTCAAGAAATTCCCCGCATTTCACGGAAACCGAAGGTTCATTACCACACTCACAAGCGTCCGCAAACTGTCTCTACCCTGGGCCAGCCGAATCCAGTCCATATACCCACATCCCACCTCCTGGAGATCCGTCCTAATATTATCCACCATCTACGCCTGGGTCTCCCTAGTGGACTCCTTCCCTCCGGTTTCCCATCCAAGACCCTATACACCCCCCCTCTCCTCACCCATACGCGACACATGCCCAGCCCATTTCATTCTTCTCAATTTTATCACCCGCACAATATTGGGTGAGGAGTACAAATCGCCATTTTACTACAGTAATAACAATTAAGTGTACGGTTTATAATTCATGAAGAATGAGAACTAATTTTGCGAAAATTTAATTATTTGTGAGGAAAGTTAAATAAGCTTCTGATTGAAAAGATTTTGACAGAAAAAAAATATTGGACTACTATAAGAAATTCATTTTGAGTTCAAATTCAATTTTCATTTGGCCAAGCATCAATATAAAAACTGTTAATTGTTTGGGCGGACAATTGCTCTATACGGTACATTTTTCTATAAAAGGCAAATATAAGAAAAACTGCAACAGCAAACGTAGCCTAGGTTAACAGTGTTACACTGTTTCAATACGAAGGTTTTCTGTAAGGCCGTTTAACTTCAGAAAAGAGAACAAATCTGACTGCTGCTACAATTCAACCGGAAAGTACGAAGATTCAGATGACAAAAGGAATCTGATACAGAACTGAAGTTCGGAAACGCGACAGACCAGGACCTGTAAAAATGGCATGGAAACAATTTGTTCGAACTGAATGTGAGTTGTGCTAACACAGTGAGGAGCAATTATATATATATATATATGTAAAAAAAAAACCCGTAGAAAAACATGGACTTGGATTTGGCTGCTCCCCAATGTGTAAATAATCTGTAAAAATAAATGCCTCGAATTGTATAACATCCAACGAACGTTTTATAAACAATAACAATAACAATAACACAGAAGAAGAAACAAAAACAACGCGCAATTTATTTACTTTAGGAGTATTTTTGCTCGTGTGTTTTTATTTTTGAATTGTCCTTTATAAACAGCTAGAAGTTTATAAAATAATCACAGAGGTTTTTCATAAACATTACCATTTTGCATATCAGTTTTCATTAGCAAGCTCTGTTTTTTTTTTAAATACGGCACTCGCTACGGCACTCACTACGGCACGCACTAACATTGACGCCGAAACTGTTCGCGACACACAGACAGAGTCTGCCTAGCAAGGCACCGCAAGAACTCCAAACTGAACGCTTCTCTTCTCCATTCAACAAAAGGTGTGACGTCGTTCTTGATTCCGCAGCAAGCATTGTACAGCTCAGTGTGGCAAACCATGCAAGTCCGCCTGTCTTTATGGATCATGAGAGCCGGTTATCGGACCGAGATTCGAACCCACTAATTACAAAATACGAAGCATGAATGTTTCCCACGTAACGTTATTGTAAATTTTCTGAGTTACAAATTTTATAACTTGCAAAATTCTAGCTGTAGGAATTAAGCAAAAGTTCCGATTTTAGAGCAAAAAATACCGAGGCTGATATTTTGGAGGTTTTGTGTGATTTCGAAATAATTCAATTATATGTCTTAATTAATTAATGTGCAAGCCTAAAACATTTATACGAAACACATCCACAAATGAAATATTTCCCAATATTATGAAAGCTTGCCAGGGGGGCAGGTTATGTCAGGATGCAGAAGAATTATTATCTGGGGGCTGGTTTTAGGTTTCAGGGGTGCAGTCTAAGAGGATACAAAGTTTTATGATTCTCATTCATTATTTTATGTTGCTGTCGGTACATTTATAGACGCTGTTTATATTTCATTGTGTTAAACAAAGACAGTGCCCATGTTTATTTCCGAACCACACGACTTTTACTAACTGCAGGCCTAAGCTTAAAGTGTCGCTTGTGTTAGAGACAAATTAACCCAAATGCGTATATGACAATTAGTCGTACTTAATAAACACCCGACATGGCGCTAACGTTTCGGATGATGAAATTATAGCCACTGGCGTGGACTCATTTAAACTACCGTCTGCAGTAATAAAGCCAAAATGAAAAGCATACAGTTTCCCTGTCACAAACCTGGTGTAACTTAATCCAACACTGTGTTTCAAAACTAGATGTTATTAATGATGTGCAGAATTTGGAATCTGTGCGTATTTTTGAGCCACAGTACCTGTTACATGACTCTCTTTCAGGTAGTGACAACACGTTTCTTCAGTAGGTTCTCCAACCTTTACCAGTTTCCGTCACACAGGACTACCCTCCGATTTTATAAACTAATACGCTACTATTTAAACAATCTATTATCCAACTAATGCACAATATGTAATAAGTAGATACAATTAAAATTATAAAATATTTAAAAGTGCTCCAAAATGTTTCGGATCACAGAGGATCCATCATCACGGAGCCTTGTACAGTGTTTGGCTAAAAATTACAAGAATGATTCTATCGTGTACGTTGGCATGGACAAGGTCGGTGTTATGGCAGCATATTCTGACGCGTTGTGCGTGTGTGTAGTTCACTGTATATGAACTACACAATGGTATACACAGCAGTATATGTCACAGTTTTGCTGACAGCTTGCTGTCAGCAAACCTGTGTGACATATACCATTGTTGTGTATACAGTGAAAAACTCCTGATGATGGACAGAGGAACTGTCCTAAACATATGGAGTTTTATTCTAAATATAAATTTTAGAAATTAGTGCATCTAGTTGGTTTTATTACAAGAATTTACCACGATGCACGGTCACCAGAACGTCAAAATATGTTCGTGTTTGAAGGATTTATAACGGATTGATTGGAAGATCTTACACACATAGCGGTACGTCCTCTATAACATTCACTTTACACGGACATTTACCGCCATTCGCGACGTAAGTATAAGATATTTTTCACTAACACATATGTATTGTCTGCTTATATTAGCAACATATTTACATTCGATTAATCGATTAATCGGTCACGTTCCATTGTAATGACATTGGTACATTATGGAGAATCTTCGTGAGCTACTGCGGAGCGAATGTGGTGCTAAGACACGGATGCACCGCATTACGTGTTGTATGAAAGGTGTAAAGGTGTAAAGCACATTTACAATACTCGACTTTCAGTGTTTTTCTTGAAATTATTTTGGAATTTAAAATCTGGAGACAACAACAAAGCAAACGCTCCATCCACAGACGCTTCCTATCTAGTTAACCCCTTCTCCTTTCTGTTCTGTACCGTTACGTTTCGTGCTATCTATATATCTGCCTTTATCTGCGTTCAACTCTCTTTCTTTTGCCAGCATCTCATTAATGTATTCTGTACATGTTTGTTAGAGGTCGGGCTTTTTCGTTTTTGATAGGAATGTTCCGTATAGATAAAGTCAACGGACAAAACTGTATGAAGCGAAGGCAATTCATAACCATTTTTTTCTTTATACCGTTATGTCTTAAGATTTCCGTTTCCGCTTTAAAAATGCTTGCTTAAAAATCCATTTTACCTTAGAGTTCTCTTTAACCATCCGGACTAGAAAGGTTTTAATACAGGTAGTTTTCCTTTTAATTTCCACTCAGCTTTTTTTAAAAGGTTTGTAACTTTTTTATGCAATCAATACAGACAGCTCTTCTCTGTACCCAAAACAAACAGCCGCAAATGGGCACCGTTGCATTATGTTCCTGTGTACGATTTCTCACTCAACAAGCCTCAATAAAATATATATTTATGAGTTAATTTAATTTAACCACTGAGAACTACTTTTAGCAATGTAAGAAACGGATGGAAGCGGACGAAGGCCCCAGAGTAGTTCTGCTATTCCCAGCGATGAATGTCATCCTTATAAACATCCGGTGCCACATTAGTATGCATACAGTAGCCATGTTAGTTAATATATGAGCTTTTCTCCCCATAAAATTGTATAATATCTTGATTATTAAAATGGAATGTTAGTTTATTACATTGTGTTAAAGTCTAACATATCACGTCAGGAAACCGATTACAGCAAAAATGTTCTCTTTTGAATAATGATATTTCAAATAACACTTTTTATAACGTTGTAAGTGCTTTCAGGTTCCAAAATAATCTTTGGACAGTGTTATTTATTGTTTGTTTACAGAATGCGTGGAAAGGGACTAAGCTCTGGCTTAATTTAATAGCAAATTATGGAATGATAATTCAGAATTGGAGGTCGCATTTAGTGGCAAGATAATGGGTGCAGTTGGGGCTTATATTACCCGACGGTTGATTGGATTTTCTTATTTAGTACATCGTAAATTTCATGAAATTCGTTTCACGGTTCAAACATATGAAATTTGTTGGGCGCCAAGGTCTACGAAGTTCCCCTCTTCCAGCTGTTAGTGAAACAAATGCACGTGCGTCATCAAAGACGTGCCAGGAACTGCGGCCAGAGGACGAACGTGGAAAACAGGCGTTGCTGTTCGAATATCACCAGTTAATAAGAATTTCAGTCACTTCAATTATCAACCAACAACTGCACTTACATAGCTTTCAAATAAAACACTTCAAAAACACTTAAAATCACCCCGACATGTTTCAATCTTGTCAGATCATCATCAGGGAGCTTTGATGTTCCTTGCTAAAGTTATATTACAATATTCACAATTTAATTCGTTTTTACAAACAAGGTGTTGTGGCAGCATGTCATGTTGTGTGGGAATGTGTTGTGGAGAGAGCAGTTGGCTACAACACATTGCTACACAACATGACATGCTGCCACAACACCTTGTTTGTAAAAACGAATTGAATAGTGAATATTGTAATATAACTTTAGCAAAGAATAACAAAGCTCCCTGATGATGATCTGACAAGATCGAAACACGTCGGAGTGATTTTAAGTGTTTTTTAAAGTGTTTTATGTGAAAGTTATGTAAGTGCAGTTGTTGGTTGATAAAGAAGTGATTCTACAAAAATGCACGGTGCAAAAATAAGATTTAAAGAATTTCAGTCCTGCGTCAAACACTAAATTTATGACAGGTATAGTTTAAGCCAGTGCAGGCCTATAAGCTTGGAGTAAATTTCATAACAAAGACAAGACTCATAAATTATTACTGTTATTATGGTAAAAGTAACGTTGTCCTATGCATGTCATGAAGACATGTGGAAGTGGAGGTATAAATCCATGTATTCTTACGCAGGGAATTAGGTGGAGATGAGTGGCCAGGCTCGCGTAACCCACAGTACCCATCGAAAAGGAAATTGTTAGTACATCTTTCACTGCCATGTAATTCCTTTGTCACTGCTACAAGATTATTGCTCAGGCACACATTGTCCCTAAGAAAGGTACTTGTAACGAACTATAGGCCGATGTATTTTGTTGTGCTGTTTAAGGGTGCTGTAATTTGCTGAGAGGTTCTATAACACTAGCTGGGGTGTAGTCTGTTGGTTCGCTGAATTTGTGCCATATACAGTGCAAGTGTTGTGCACATAAATATTATACATTTTTAAGATCTTTCCCTCTCTTCCCAAGAAATACGTCATAACTGTAAATTTGTCCAGGAGACAGACTGAACGAGCAGAGCCGAACGGCCAAGTAAGTTGTGTTTTTGCTTTATCAGACTTTGAAATGATGCGACGTGAACTGGAGATCTTGAAGCTTGTTGTGCAAAAGGTGAGCTCTCAAAAATACGCATTTTCTGGCCTTCTAGGCGTCCCGGCGTCACAGAGACGTGAATAAATACTTCACTCAGAACGGCATCACCAAAAAAGGAAACACCAAAATACGAACAGACAAACTCCCCCGTATAGAGCGGGGCCAAAATTAGGTAAATTTCCCTAGCTGACATATCGACATACCTATATTTGGGTGATCCACTTTCAACTGCACAAGACCAAAAAATTCGAAATCAGTGAAAGCGTGAAAATTTGTGATAATTTTTCAAGAAATCATACGCGTATCTGTTTGTTGTTTGCGTATGTACACACAGTAGGCTATACACTGTGCCAGCTTTCGTGGTACACACAAGCTGCCCCGAAATAATGTATATCAAAGTTACATACTCTTTAACCTTCAGGCACCATGCGTCCTATATATATATATAGGACAGGCGTACGGTTACTCCCCAGAGTACGCTTTTTATGTATTTAATCAACAAATATATTATTTTATTATTTTTTTATACTTTCACCATCTTCGTTTATTTCTCCACAAAATGTCGTGTATTTTCTAACGTTAACCTTCTTGGTTCATAAAATATTTACATTGTACATAAATGGTGTGCTAAACTGCAAATGTCCAGCTCCAGGGCCAAAGGTTTAATATACTTGAAGAATAAAAGACCAACTTGATGTCACCTGCTATTTTATTTCACTTCTTATGTGCTCAACATGTTTCGGACATTAATATATCCATCACCAGGAGCTTGCGACTGTGTTGTTGAATTACCACATCGGTCGTTTTGTTCTCGGTTCATTGTGTGTTGGAGATTTGGTGTGGCTGGGTTTGAGTGGTGTCCGTGTTGCAGGGTTCAGCCTGCAACACGGACACCACTCAAACCCATCCTTCAGCTTGCAACACGGACACCACTCAAACCCATCCTTCAGCCTGCAACACGGACACCACTCAAACCTGTTCTTCAGCCTGCAACACGGACACTACTCAAACCTGTTCTTCAGCCTGCAACACGGACACTACTCAAACCTGTTCTTCAGCCTGCAACACGGACACCACTCAAACCCATTCTTCAGCCTGCAACACGGATACCACTCAAACCTGTTCTTCAGCCTGCAACACGGACACCACTCAAACCCATCCGCACCAAATCTCCCACACAACGAACCACGAACAATACGACCAATGTGGTAATTCAACAGAATAGTCGCAAACTCCTGATGATGGATATATTAATATCCGAAACATGTTGAGCACATAAGAAGTGAAATAAAATAGCTAGTGACATCAAGTTGGTCTTTTATTCTTCAACTATCACAATGATGCACGGTCCAATAAACATAAGATTCTGTAATATACGTCTGTTCTACACGGAACAAACAACATGTTACTGCTACATTCTTCGACAGGATGTGCAAAACACCAGGAATTAACACCTCGTGATAATCACATTTACACTGCTCATTCCGTCCATTATCACAACGTAAATAACCCATTTAAAACAAAAAAATTCGCTGTTGTATAATTTATACGTACAATCTTTTACGTAGCTCCTATGTGTTTCGGCGCTATTATCTCGACATCTTCAGGAAAATGAAACAAAAAATTTATTTAAAACATACAGCAATAAAATAGGCCACAATAAACAAACATATGTTTTGGTATCAACAGTGCAGCATTTTTACAGGCTCTGGTTAAAATTGTGTACATTCAATACAAAACAACGTTGGTCACACAGTAGTAATATGATTTGTTTTTAAAGTTTTTAAAAATTGTACATGTTTATGTAGTAATTATTCTTTGTGTACAAAAATCTATTCTTCCTTGATCCAAATGGATCCCGCGTCAGCTCCCTGAAGATGGCTACATAATAGCGCCGAAACGTGTAGGAGCTATGCAGGAGGCCATAGGCCTAAATTGTAGAATAGGGCATTTGTTGGTGTTACGTGGGTTTACTTGTCAGAATGTTGTGTAGAAGATCATTTGATGTATGTACCCCCCACGTTGATGATCCCAATTGGGATCGAAACACGTAGAAGGCTTCAATGTTTTCATGTAACATAACTGTGTACACACAAATATTGTGAAATTCTGGTTAATTATTATATTACTTGCTTACTTACTCCATGGTTCAGAGTCCTTGAACAGCTAACTGGTTTGCAGCTAGTCAAGTAATTCCCCGCATTTCACGGAACCCGAAGGTTCATTACCGCACTCACAAGCGTCCGCCACCTGTCTCTATCCTGGGCAAGCCCAATCCAGTCCATATACCCACACCCCACCTCCTGGAGATCCATCCTAATATTATCCACCCATCTACGCCTAGGTCTCCCCAGTGGTCTCCTTCACTCCGGTTTCCCCAGCAAGACCCTATACACCCCCCTCTCCTCACCCATACGCGCCAAGTAGATTAATTTATAAAACTTAGCGCAGGGGTACACAAATCCCCGGTACCAGGTCGCCGTGGCGACAGATTGTGTACCGTGTTCTCTAATACTTGTTGGTCCTCGACACGGACAGTGCTTCACATCACACTTCCGGAATCCAGAATTTTGAGGTGGCTCCTAGAATACTGGAAAATCTGTGTGTTCTTGGCTTAAAGCGTAACGTACATGCACTGTTGTTAGCAACACTTGCTGCCGCGTTAGCAATATCTTACCTTTGTTAAAAAACGTCCTGCAACCAACATAGAGCACCCGTTTCTTGAAATTTCACTCACTTACTGTCCCATTCTGGTTGGTGCACTTGACAACCGCAAAGTAGCCGACAACACTGTTCCTTCCCTTACGTTCTGGATACTTCCAGCACACCATTTGTACCACCACAGTCTTACGTCTATAGTTTCTTGTAGTCACCACAATGGTTAGGCTGTTGACCTGTTTTACCTCTAAGCCGGTTATGTACTAACTGACGTGCGCTGTCGGGTGTTGTGCAGTTTACATTACATGTATCTACGTCAAGGCCTACAGCATTTGTTTCCCAGCATTCCAATCTATATCGATTAACAAATATAACAAATCGATACAGACCCAACAAATACACATAAATGTATTGCAGCTATCTTAATATAGTATTCCTCCTAAATTACATGTTTAAAATACAAGATAATTTCTTCATTGTTGCACCGTACATCTTGATATCATCAAAATTTTTTTAATTTACCAAAAAATGCACTTTGTATCAGCTGTATAAATAATTAACATTTATAATAAATATATTCAATATAAGTTTTAATGTAAATTTTAATGTTTTATAAACTTGACACAAAGTGCATCTGTTGGTAAATAAAAAGAAACTGGTGATAAGATAATTCTATACCTTATGTGCAGTTTGTTGGTTTCGTTACCGTATCTAATTGCTCAGTGCGCGGTCATGGAGTACTTAAAGTCCTTACAGAACATTCTATGTAGCGGTATTTTGTTTATGTTTAATGTTATCATACCTGTTAACCTTTTAAACACAAAAAATTAACTAACAAACAAAATGCGAGCCTTATATCAGCCTTGTACAATTTCCACTGTTTCATGTGGGGGGATCATAAAACCTCCCGTTTATAAGACGCGTTTTGCAAATTTTCGAATTTGCAGATTTTCTTGGAAAGTGGGAATGGCCCACCGTCATCCACACGCGAAACAACATATAATGAAGCTAGGCAGCGAACGTACAGACAATCTGGTGCCGCGTTCGGATCTTTGTTTCATTAGTGCACGTACTGTACCAGTCGATCCTTTGTACTTGATTAAAATTCGTAGCGCAACGAGAGGAAGGTTACAAGTGTAGCCATGGCAACACAAAAATGATTTCTCTTACATATGTCGCTGGCAACAGTCTGAAATATCGGCCTGCAAATCTGATCTTCTGTGTTTCATGTTCTATTTCACCACCCAGTGCATGGCTCTGCAGTAAAAGCAGTCCGTCACAGGCCTGGAGTGTCCCAGAGGGTTCCAGGAAGTTAAGGTTCCCAGATTACATGACAACGCCACAGGATGGTGGTAAGGTTATCAGCCTTTACTCACCGACCGCCTTTACCCCCAGGAAATGCTCCTGGTACTCATTTTTGTTCGAATCTGAGTCGACCCCAGTGCCATAGGATAGGAAGGAATTTATATCAATGAAAAATTCCAATAACACCAGCTGGGATCGAAACAGCGACCTTCCGATTTTTAGCACAGCACCTTAACCACTGTACCACCGTGGTCCCCATGGTTCTGCAGTATTTTCCCTAATTATCTCGTAACCACAATATTTTCGGAGAAACTATATTTATCATGCAACGCGTGTTTTGATTTTCTCTACAACTTTTATCTGAAACATTTCTCATTCCAGGAAGAAACCAGCGAAGTATCATCATGAACCCCCCCCCCCTCCTCAGGCCTTCACTTAAAGTGTCCCATATTTTCCTTCGATTTTAAAGTAATGTTTCCTCGACAGACTTCAATAAAAGTTCCAAAATAAAATTTCACGAAATTTAGCCCAATTCCGAGTTGTTGACTGCGGACGGACGGACGGACGGACTGACAGCGGACAAATGGGATTCGAAATTGAAATTTTGATATTAGAGTTCCCCGAGTCTTTACAATATCGGCCATGGCGTAAAATATACTTACAAAGAGTTACCCCGCAATTCGTTTGACTGTCGAACAAAATACTACGTCAATAGTACTTGATGAAAGGTGGTTGGGTGGGGGTGGG
>Ga0131853_10009512_pt1 | contig 17780 bp, 10 predicted proteins | sample TergutLab28metaG_FD_92764 | JGI IMG/M metagenome (GOLD analysis project Ga0131853, IMG submission 92764) | Labiotermes labralis P1 segment gut microbial communities from Petit-Saut dam, French Guiana - Lab288 P1 (version 2) (version 2) | ecosystem: Host-associated > Arthropoda: Insects >... | reverse complement strand
TGGGCTGGCCCAGGATAGAGACAGGTGGCGGACGCTTGTGAGTGCGGTAATGAACCTTCGGGTTCCGTGAAATGTGGGGAATTTCTTGACTAGCTGCAAACCAGTTAGCTTCTCAAGAAGGACACTGCACCATGGAGTAGGGATGTAAGTAAGTGACGGATAGAGTAACATGGCAGCAGCATTTGGTATGTCAATGTCGAAGTTTGGTGATAAGAACTTATATCACGCTACATTATGCTGCTTAGTTGTCATTCAATAATTCCCATTAGGTGCCTATTCTGTTAGACCGCCGTCTCGCTGTGCCCCTCCAGGGCTGCCATTGCACGCAGTAAGAGTGTCAACCGTAAGTAGAGGTGGGAAATGTCAGTGTTTTCCTCTGCAGTCTTCAAAGGCCTATATTGCAACTCAAATTACAGGCCGCAGAATGAGAAGACGTAAGTCGGCCGGAGAAGTTTCGAGGCTAACCATGAAGCGAAGATGTATGGTCTGGAATTAGTGCCTTGCAGATAAACGGATCCCCGAAGTTTACCGCAGTTTGGAATCCGAATGTAAATAAGACGCCATGACTGTAAGACAGATCAGGGTCACTTACACTTCGTTCAATTTTCGATGTTCAGAAATGCTGAGCCCTTCAAACGACTAAGAGTAACGTAAATTTTATTGACGTATGCACCTCCTAGTGGGCCACGGTAGCTCAGTCGGTATAGCGACTGGCTACGGGCTGGGCGGTCCAGGGATCGTGCACCGGTGGCGGGTGAGATTTTCCGCACCTGTCCAGACCGGCCCTGCGGCCCACCCAGCCTTCTGTACAATGGGTACCGGCCCTTTCCTGGGGGTAAAGAACGGCCGAGACGTGACGCTGACCCCTCACCCCTTCTAGTGCTGTGGTCGAGAAAGAGTAGAGCTATACCTCTACTCCCCCTATGGGCCGTACGGCCTGTACAGAGCCTCAGTGCCTGTACAGTAGAGCTATACCTCTACTCCCCCTATGGGCCATACAGCCTCTACAGGGCCTCAGTGCCTGTACAGTAGAGCTATACCTCTACTCCCCTATGGACCGTACGGCCTGTACAGAGCCTCAGTGCCTGTACAGTACAGCTATACCTCTACTCCCCTGTGGTCCGAACGGCCTGTACAGAGCCTCAGTGCCTGTACAGTAGAGCTATACCTCTACTCCCCCTATGGGCCGTACGGCCTGTAGAGAGCTTCAGTGTCTGTACAGTAGATCTATACCTCTACTCCCCTGTGGTCCGCAAGGCCTGTATAGAGCCTCAGTGCCTGTACAACGGTGCACTTTATCTTTTTTTATACAGCTCGTACCGCGCAGTAAACATACTCCGTCTTGGTTACGGATTACTCTCAGTTCTGCGCATAGAACTAATTGATGTTTGTACTGAGTTCCATACAGAACATAAATTATTGAATGTGAAACGTTCTGGTACATTAGCGACTTACTCTTAGTGGTCTAAAAAATTGTGGATTCTCAATGGAAGTAGCTCTGAATTGCTGAATATCGACCTTCGGGTGCATCATCCCCGTTGTGTTTTATGCAATTAGGAAAGGGGAGTTACCTCAAAACACACCTGTCTTTGTATCCTATTTATTATGCTGACGACGACATGTTTCGGCCACTGTGGGCCATCTTCAGGTCACTTATAGGGGATACTCTTAGTTCAATATTGTAGCCGATCATTTTCAGTATATTTGTTTCTTAGGATTGCTGGCGTCAGTTACGGACGGTTCATGGCCACGCGTTGTAAGTTAATCTGTCAACGTATATTAAGGAACGTTGGTGATAGGTAGGAGGGGAGAGATTTAAAAGAGAAAACGTTATCAGCTGATAACGGACGCTAGCAGTGCAGTGGGAATTCAGTCGCGTATGGAGTGTGGTGTAAGTGGGAGTACAGAGAAGGGACTGTGTAAGTTTCCTAGAAATGATCTAGTTGTTTCACTGGATATAGCGTTCCGTTATTTTATATCAACAATAAATTGAGTAAATAAAACAAGTAAAAAAAGAAATAATTAAAACTAAATGTGATCCGGTGAACCACACCCGTTTCCCGAAAGAGGATCACCTACCAGACTGAGCGCGTCGGGACAACAAAGTTAGGAAGGGTTATCGTGTAGAATATGTATAATCCAACCAACAACGAGATCTCGTTGACAGTTTACAATATGCACCTATACTATGATCATACTGTGTATAGTTTTCCTCTATATACATTTTTGTGACCTGAAGATGGTCCGCAGTGGCCGAAACATGTTGTCGTCAGCATAATAAATAGGGTGCAAAGACGGTTGTGTTTTGACGTACCCTACACCCTTCCTAATTACTGAATATCGAATTATATCGAAATCCACAGTAGTTTTATTGTGTTCATTTTGGAACGTGAAGATGAATTTGGCCCTGTCGATTGAATGAAGCCACGTAGGGAGTAGAGATATAACTCTGTCCGTTCTTAACCCTTCCTTCGCTAGCTTGTCAGCAAGCTAACGAAGGAAACCGCTAGAAAAGATGATATATCCTTGAACAAGATTCCAAAATTGAAATAGCTCAACACGTGAGAGACCAGAGTATATCCAAGCGGCAGACTTAATGGAATTCAACTACATAAGCTTTAACAACAAAAGAGTTTTTCCCAATTATCAAGGACAGATTGAATACCAAAATTAAATTAACATTTTGGCGCCGGAATTATTTTTTTTTATTTTAGCACACCCTGTATATAAAATGTGAATAACACAGGAACCAAATACGTTAGAATTATGAAACAAACTGCATTTTGAAGAGAAAAAAAGAAGAGTATATAACATGTTTAAAATATTCAGTACCTATATTTGTTGAATAAATATATAAAATGCAACTTTAAAGGCTAGCGGTGCGGTACGACCCCTATATGGGTCGTTAAGCGTCAAAGAACTAACACCAAATTTCACGGCAATCATAACAGCGCACGGTAAAACCAAAGCATGCTTGCACCGATTAAAAATAACAGAGTCTCCAAAATGCCCTCGCGACGGCGGGAACCGAACTGTAGACCACCCAATATATGACTGACCCATGCCACGGAGGGAGAGAGAGAAACTCATAAGCAAAGTTTCAAAACAAGATAATTGGCCGGTGACCAAAAGTGATCTGGTGAATAAGTTCATTAAACATTTCCTTGATTTCACGAACACCATAGATTTCAAGAAACTATGAAGTCATTAACTTGTTGAAGTAATTGCAAAATATACTCAAACACTAACACAGAGTGCTCAAGTGCTTTTTTTTTGTCCAATGCCACAACATGTCCTTGTGGACTTCGTGGTCCTCCCTCCTGGGAATGGCAAGAGTGTAACCGACTTCTGAGGTTGGGACGCCCATGAGGCGCAGTTACGTTGTGCCGATGATGTGAGTGGTGATGAGGAAGATGTGGTGCCAGGAGGGCCCTTAAACCTAAATTCTACTAACCTACCCAGACCATGGTCACCGCGGGAATCCTGCCCTGCAGGGAAAATTCCGACGGTAGAGCCGGGAATCGAACCCGGGACATCATGATTAGTAGTCAGAGACTCCGACCACTAGACCACGAGGCTGGTCAGAGTATTCAAATGTATATATGAAGCAGTGACAACACGTAACAGCGGAGTGCACAGCACATACGAACAGCCAAAAGTAGATATGCAATATTAATTTTATATTTATATATCAAAACTCTTTGTAAACTATTACGCTGGGCATGTAGTGTTATCTAAATGTAATGGAGCATGCTGTTAATAAATTATATATAATAATAATAACCCCGGCGCTAGATCGAGATCAGTGGTCCAATTCACACTTCGCTCGAATTACCCCTGGGAAAGAACCTGGTGTCCATCAAATGCGAGGCTGGGTATGTATTTTAAAACAGACTATAATAATCACTTCATATAGATAAACGCTTTGTGTTTACATGTGAATGGGTCCAGGATAGAGACTGCTGGTGTGATATAAATCACAACCCCGGTGCATATAAAGAACCAAAGTAATGGTTTTTTCACACATACACACACACCACACACACACACACACACACACATACACACACCACACACACACACACAATTATATGTGTGTTAAAAATGAAAAATTGTTACGTGACAATATATGAAATATCAGCTTCAGCCCATGGCATTATTATTTCACATTCAAATCACTGTAATGTTTCATTGAATCGTTGGACGGTGACTGTGTGGAAAGCTCAGGTTACATGCTGTTCATATTTTTGTGACAAAATATGCCTCCATGTTTCATGGTGGAAGGGAAAGGAGGTGAGAAATTTTACGTATTATACAAGGATATATTTTTAACCCTTTAAACGACATACTAAATCCCATCTGCCCATTCACTGGCATTATTAGGAGCTCACCATATTCTCCACATTAGCAGGATAGGTAAGTTTTCACCCTTTTTTATAGGCCACGCAGGCCCTTAGGGTGAGTACAGATATAGCTCTACTCTTTTCTACGACCTTCGACACTTAGACGGGGATGGGGGAGGTCAGCACCACGCCCCGGCCGCACTTTAACCCCGGGAAAGACACGGTAGCCATTGTACAGGAGGCTGGGTGGGCCCCAGGGCCGGTCTGGACGGGCGGAAAATCTCGTCCCCACCGGTATTCGATCCCGGACCGTCCAGCTCGTAGTCAGTCGCTATACCGACCGTTAGCAGGATAAAAAGGTTTAATTTCGTCACACTTCACACATCACGATTCACTCGAACTATTTCGCTTGACGGCAGGTAGCGCAGCGATCGCCGGTACTGTACTTTGCCGTGAGTCGGGGTCCATCCGTTTTTAGTTCGGTGTATTGCAGTTAGTATTGGATTTTGTACTCACCACGTTTAAATAAGTTTCTGAGAATCTTTTCCTTCTGCTCGCAGACGGACGTCACAGCTAACAACGCGACGTTCGTTGCACGTCGAAGTTCTGCTGGTTAACCCTATAAACGCCGAGTTAAATCCCACCTGCCGTTTGCTAACATTATTAGGAGCTCACCTTATTCTCCACGTTAGCAGGATAATGGTTAATTTGAAGTTTTTTTTTTTTGTTTAGACCGTCTTCAGTGTGAATATACATTTTACGTAGCATGCTGGAACATACCGCACACGTAAAATGTCATAAGGGTTCAGACCTGTGGAAGACGGAGTGTATAACCGCCTTCTTGTTTTGTGAACAAACACACTGTGTAAACACAGCATAGAACTCAAAATTTCGTATTTCCAACTGATGCGCAAGAGAATTGTTTTCAAAGGAGTATTAAAATGTACATTACAATAGCTGCAACATGTTTCGGTGTGATCATCATCATCAGGGAGCGTATTGCGTGAGATCGCTAAATTGCAGTGTTAAAACAGTTGGTTAAAATACATCGTTGTGGTTAATCTGGCGGTGTGGCTGCATATGTTGTCAGGTCCTTGCTGGTGTGTGTCTGCTGCACTGTTCGGAGCCAGGAAGGACCTGATAACATGTGCAGCCACACCACCAGATTAACCACAATGATATCCACAATTTTCACATTTGTACCGTGCATCCTGCTGTTATCAAAGTTTTTTATTGCCAATTAATGCACAAGAGAATTGTTTTCAAAGGAATATTAAACGTTACATTCCAACAGCTCCCACATGTTTCGGTGTGATCACCGTCATCAGGGAGCGTACTGTGTGAGCTTTCTACAGTCACAGTGTAGAAACAGTTGGTTAAAATACATCATTGTATTTATCGTTGAGAATATAGGGTCTCACACCAGTGCTGATGAAAATTTAAGTATTCTGGGATATTATGTCACATTATAAATTAAAACTGCTTACCAAATGACTTAGCATAACATCCCAGAAGGCGGGAATTTTAACTACAGATTACTTTATCAACGTTTTTTTTTGTTACCAACTGATGCACAAGAGAATTGTGTGAAAAGGAGTATTAAAATTACAGGTTCCGAACAGTGCAGCAGACATGCACCAGCAAGGACCTGATAACATATGCAGCCACACCACCAGATTAACCACAATCATATATTTTAAGCAACTGTTTAAGTACACTAACTTTAGAAAACGGGCCCGGTAGCTCAGTCAGTATAGCGACTGACTACGGGCTGGACGGTTTGGGATCGAATCCCGGTGGGGACGAGATCTTCCGCCCGTCCAGACAGACACTGGGGCCCACCCAGCCTCCTGTACAACGGGTACCGGGTCTTTCCCGGGGCTAAAGTGCGGCCGGGGCGTGCTGCTGACCGCTCACCCCCTTCTAGTGCCGCGGTCATGGAAGAGTAGAGCTATACCTCTACCCACCCTCTGGGCCACACCGGGCCTGTAACGGGATCGCTTTACCTTTTTTTTAACTGTAGCAAGCTCACACAGTACGCTCCCTGATGATGGTGATCACACCGAAACATGTTGCAGCTATTGTAATTTTATGTAAATTTCAATACTCCTTTGAAAACAATTCTCTTGTGCATCAGTTGGTAACAAAAAACTTTGATAACAGCAAGATGCACGGTAGAAATGTGGAAATTATCGTATAGAACTGTTTGCTATGTGAGATATTGCAGTCCGCTGCTGCAGAAGGGCGTATAGTAGAGGGTGATCGAAAAGTATCTGTGCACCTGGCGATTACAGTACAAACAATCCCCACACAATTGATGATTTCAATATGGACATCACAGAATACATTCGGAATGTGCACCGTGCTATGCTGAACACGGTCTTCGAGAGCACAGTTCGACGTGTCAATAAATGTATGGAGACTGGAAGGGGAAACTTTGAATATTACTTGTAACTTTCTATGTTGTAACCATAAGGTGCACAGAGACTTTTCGATCACCCTGTATGTCGTAATGTGACGTGTGTTCAGAATTGAGTTGTATTGTGTGTGTGTGATAACATGTGTATGTGAATTTAAGATCTCAGAATAAACGTGTATATGCCCAGTAATGTAGTTGCACTCACAGCACACCACACACCAAACGTAATTCGTGTAACGGTTTTGAGTTGGTTGGTATGGGGTTTTCTGCAGAACTGTACGTGTTATTCTGACAGTTCACATGTTCACGAGATGAAGCCAAGCTGTATTGCAGCACGGAAAGTTTGTGGGGTCCGTTTCTCCAGTATCCTTCCCATGAAGGTACTGTAACCGTCTGTTTGACTTGCCACACTTCAGTTACAACAACCTGTAGCTCGTAGTAAGCATGGATCCCTCTTTAGGAATACACAGGGGGATTTAGAAGCTCCTTTGCTCTTTCAGTATTCTTTATTCAATGAGGTTCGAACACCACAACTTTTGGTTCCAGCACCAACAACTTTTGGTTGCTCGTTGTTCATCTAGCAATCACAACCGCGATCAGCGTACATCTCTGCACAACTGACTAACTCCTAAGCCTCAGTGACACACATACTTGCCCATGGCTGACATCGCAAACAGTGAATCACTTCACGTGTGGGAGGGGGAACTCAACCGTCTCATTCATATAGCCTTGCAAGTGCACTCGAGCACACCAAACAAACTGTACCTCTTCCCTTTCAATATAATTAACTAGCCAATGCTCGACGACCAGTTTTTCTCCTCGCCTTCTTGGTTGCCTAGTCCGAGATTTGAATTACGGACCCTGGCCGGTTACAGTACCAATTCACAAAATTCAGTCTTGCTTCTTGGGCAGTATCGTACGGTTCGAGAGCCAGATTTTTCTTACACGGATGCAAATGCGTTAAGTTTTGTTGCAATTCCTGTTGGTGACGTAAACACCTCGGTTTGATCTGCAAGGCGAATCGGTGATCGTCATGGATATGTCTTCAATATTTTACCAATTTCATTCAGTTTTTCTCAGTTACCCCGTGTTTTGTGCGTGTTCTCTTGCTGTCCAGAGGAAACTTGCCTCCAAAATGACGTAGGATGTTATCTACCTTGACAATGCGCTCAACATGTTTCTCTGAGAAGGAGGTACACCCCCAACAGACAACTTGACGTCACATCTCAGAATTTCGCAAACTTATAATTTTTTTCTCTGAGTTTCATTGGAACAGCTCACCGCTATATATGGTCCATCACTTTGTAAGTTTATTTGATTTGATTTTCGCATTCAGTCCAATACTGGAGCTGCATCACAAACCTCTTGAACATCCTATAGTTTCTTAGCTAGTCAAAAAAATTCCCGTATCTTACGGAACTCGAATATTTGTTAACGTATTCACTAATTTAATGTAATTTTATTAGACAGGAGCTAAAAGAGAGAGAGAGAGAGACGTAACGGTACGGATGGAATTGAGAACGTACAGATCCTCGTTTTATTTGTAGATTCAAGGTCGTCGCTTTTCTGACAGATTCAAGGCCGTCGCTTAATTGGGAGATTCAAGGCCGTCGCTTAATTGGGAGATTCAAGGTCGTCACTAAATTGGGAGATTCAATGTCGTCGCTTAATTGGGAGATCCAAGGTGGTCGCTTTACTGGGAGATTCAAGGTCGTCGCTTCGTTGGGAGATTCAATGTCGTCGCTTTATTGGGAGATCCAAGGTGGCCGCTTTACTGGGAGATTCAAGGTCGTCGCTTAATTGGGAGATTCAAGGTCGTCGCTGAATTGGGAGATTCAAGGTCGTCGCTTCATTGGGAGATTGAACGTCGTCGCTTTATTGGGAGATCCAAGGTGGTCGCTTTACTGGGAGATTCAAGGTCGTCGCATAATTGGGAGATTGAAGATCGTCGCTTCATTGGGAGATTCAAAGTCATCGATTTATTAGGAGATTCAGGGGAATCGATTGTCTTTTGTTATTGATAAAAAAACTCATTGTAACATCTCAGAAGAGCGGGATACCTCAACTGCACCGTGGTGGGAGCCGCAAGCTCCACCCCTCTGAAAATGTACGCTGTCATTTATGTAATGTTTCACTTTACTGCAAAAAAAAATACATTATCTATTCTATGGGAGTTATAATTTTGTCACGTTCTTAAAAAAACTGGCCTACAGTATGGAAAAACCTGGGGGAATCACCTGTTCCTGGGGCCACTAAAGCGGCATGGTATAAGGTAATTCACGATATCCTTCCCACAAATGTAAGACCCTTCAGGATACGCATGGTACCCACAGATGGGTGCAGAAAATGTGATAGGACGGACACACTTAGTCACCGTCTCACTGAGTGTGGGGAAGCGGAACAAATATGGACATGGACAAAACAGCGTCTAGCTTGGATACTACGGACAATCCCGGAGCGGATACCCGGCGATTGGCTTCTGCGTCCTCATTTCACACTGTGGCCCTCAAGACTGCGCCGTGCAGTGTTGTGGGTGTTGGCCAATCTAGTCACATTCCGAACCCAACAGCAACGGGAACTGACGTTACAAGATTTCATCGACTTCATGAAGCGGTCAAAGTGGAAACTGTCTCAGTAGCATAAAAGGGAATCGAGTGTGGGAAACTACCTCTCCGTCATAGACATGGGAATGTGACGAGCCCATCATGAGCATGTAATAGGACCGGGTGGAGGACACGACATGCAGAGGCCCACGTCCAGAAACCACGGGCAACGATTAGGATATGGGAATGTCGGACAGCCACATCACAGATGGAACCAGGGAGTGTGGAGGGCCAAGTGGCTACACAGTGACCTAACGAGCACACATCAGAACACAACAGACAGTAGGACATCACTAAGAGATTTCTTGTTTCCAATTATATCACGAGTGTGTGCAGCAATAGAACACTGAATAAAGTCATATCGAGCAAAAAAAATCCCAGCTGGTGTCATTGGAATTTTTCATTGACATAATCATTCCGATCGCAAGGTCCTGGGGTCGACTCAGCCTCTAACAGAAGTGAGTACCAGGAGCATTTCCTGGGGGTAAAGGCAGCCGGTGCGTAAGGCTGACAACCTTACCACCATCCTGTGCCGTTGTCATGAAAACCGGGAACATTAACTTCCTGGAACCCTCTGGGCCACTCCAGGCCTGTAACGGGACTGCTTTACCTTTACCTGTACCTTTCACCTATGATTAAAACCAATTCAAACAATTCATTATTATTATTATTATTATTATTATGAAGTCTCAATTTAATAAACTAATAGTTATTAAAATAAGAAGTGCATCATATCTATTGGTTATCTGGCGTATAATTTGTTATAGCACTTAACCTTATGTAATACAGATCTATATGTGCCTTGATCGAGTACAGTTGAAGTGAATCATCACTTGTACATTCGTATAAGCGAGTTCGCAATCTGTGCTATTTCACGCATCACCTGTGAACAGCAATATTGATACGTGTAAAACAACCACTGCCACCGGGTGACAACCAAAATGCATTTAATAATAATAATAATAAATATGTAGACACAGAAGCGTCGAACAAATGGCTGACAACGGACGACCTGTGCAGAAGATGTGGAAAAGAATCGGAGACAATCCAACACATTACTGCAGCATGTGAGCAACTAGCACCTACAGAGTATTTAAAGAGAAATGATGGACTAGCCAAAATTATCCATCATAAAGTAGCAGAAGCAGCCGAATTGATTGAAGATAAAAGTCCATGTTATAAGTACACACCAGCCAGTGTAATGGACAATGAAAATTTCAAGCTGTACTGGAATCGCAGCATAGTTACAGACAAAACAATACCTTTTAATCAACCTGACATAACGTTTATGAATAAGAAAACAAAGAACACCATTTTTACAGACACAGCTGCCCCAAATACACACAATCTCGCCAAAAGCAATAACCGACAAACAAAACAATTACCAAGAACTGGCGAATGAAATACGTGCTATGTGGAAGCAAAAGGAAGCACAACTGATCCCGATAGTAATATCATCTACGGCAGTAATTCCAAAGTCACAATCACAAAGTCTAACAAGACTTAACCTTCACCCCAATACATATACACAGCTGAAAAATCTGTAATTATTGGCACATGTTCAATTGTAAGAAACTTTTTAAACTACAAATAAGACCACCCAGCCTAATCCTGTTGATTACTGCATCGCAGGATAGGTGAATATTTCCCAGTCAAAGCTGAGAAGTGAGAAATTCGTTAATAATAATAATAATAATTATTATTATTATTATTATTATTATTAAGTTGAATTGTAACGTCGTGCTGTAAGGCAGTTTGAACGAAATGGATTGTGTGGTATTAATACATACATTAATGTAATATCGGGAACCCAGCATGGAAAGCGCATGCGCCGTTTTATATTGACATATATGGCTTGTCTGGCTGTAACATGTTTCTTCACAGTCTCATAAATGACATGATTTTCGAAAAAATATATATTTGAAAATAAAATGTGTGTCTGCAAAAATCGTCCGAAAATTTTTACATTCTAAGAACAATTCAGCGAGACATTATCATAATTGTAAATGTAAAGGTAAAGGTAAACCAATCCCATTACAGGCCTGTACAGGCCCTGAGGGTTCCAGGAGGTTGAGGCTCCCAGATTTCAAGACAATCAGCACATGAAGGTGGTAAGGTTGTCAGCCTTATGCACCAGCCGCCTTTACCCCCAGGAAATATTCCTGGTACTTATTTCTGTTAGAAGATGTGTCGACCCCAGGGCCATAGTGCGGCCGGAAGGATTATGTCAATGATAAATTTCAATGACACCATCGGGAATCGAACCCGCGACCTTCCGGCTTGTAGCGCAGTGCTTGCATGTGAAGTACCCTATATTGTTGTCGTATTTTAATGACACTTGATTTTTTCTCATCAGATTTTTGAAAAAAAAAAAAGCATTCTAGTATCAAATTTCATGGAAATCCGTCAAGCGGGAGTCGAGTTGTTCCATGCGGACGGACGGAGAGACATGACGAAGCTAACAATCACTTTTAGCAGTTTTGCGAAAGCGCCTAAACTATGTAAAATGTACATCTGCAATCGATATTCTGTGGAGGTTCAGATCTAAGTCTTGCTTCATTTAGAGTTAATGTACAGGGTGAGCAAAAATCTTTCCCTGATTACAAACATTTGTTACAAAAAAAACTACTTTACGTGGAATACAAATATTTTTTTTCAAAATGTAACTCAAGAGTTTTTTTTACAACACATTAGTACACTTCAACATGTTTGAGGCACTACGCGTTGATTTACCAGGACTGCGTTGAAAGACCTCACGCACAGCATCAACATTCTCATCACTCACACTGGGCCTGTCACTTCCGTCAAGGTCACCAAAACTGTCAGTCTCTACAAACTTTGAATACCACGCTTTGATACTTGTAACTTCCGCCGGAAGTCGTCCGTACTCATTTTTTGAATTTCCGCTGCACTGAGACCGGTGATTTTGTTTCGTGATACCACAAAACACACTGGGCTTTCTCCTTCATTGACGCCATTTTGACACTAGCAGGTTATGCAACTGTAACATAACTATAAACACATGACATAAAATTTTAGAAACTAAGTTAAGTAATGGTAAAAGAAAATATATTTGTATTCCACATAGTTTTCTTGTAATAAATGTTTGTAATCAGGGAAAGATTTTATGCTCACCCTGTAGTTTGTAAGGCTCGTCTATCAGAGTGAATGTTTTCAAAATATTTTCTCGTTGTTGCAGGTAAGTGACGGTGAGCTTCGCTAATCTCTGTGCTTCTCTGCTGCTGCTGCTGCTTCACAAGAAATCATAAAATCCTTTTACTCCTTGTGGAGTTTCACAGGAAAGCCAGTAAGTCATTCACAGAACTTTGTAATTGTATTAGGTTGTGCAAGATATTATCCTGGATAGCAGGATGTGCAGTTCGCTGACTGCAGGTGCTTATGAAACTTGCGAAGTTCAGAGAGAGGCTGTGCTTTTGTGAACGATGCAAACACACGTACCTACTTCAATATACAGTCACACGTCGCTTAAAGACGAAGATACTTTCTGAAAATTGAGTCGTTAGGCGATGTCGTCGTTGTGCGAATGTCATAGAGTGTACTTACACAAACCTAGATAGTACAGTACAGCCTTACTACACACCTAGTCTATACGGTATAGCCTAGTGCTCATAGGCTACAAAGCTGTACAGCATGTTACTCTACTGAATACTGTAGGCAATTGTAACACAGTGGTATTATAATATTATGGGACCACCTTCGTGTATTCTGCCCGTCGTTGACCGAAACGTCGTAATGCGGCACATACCTATACTAGGAAATAAATGTAATGTTTGAAGAATTGTTTTTTCCTGGCTGTGACGTCATTTTTTTCCTGATACACACCTATAGAGTTCCATGAATAAAAATCTGAGTCCATTTTCAAGATAAAGTTTCATTTCTAGTCTGAAAATCCTGACATTTGCCCACAATTTTTTCGTAGCTTTCTACCACAAGACACACCACCACATCTAATTTCCATAGTCACTGTTCTAAGAACATCAAATCTGAGATCGTCTTCATTGCGGCACTTTACGCGGAGTAGATCAGATACGGACATTTCAAGACAAACAATCGGTCGAATCGTAAAGAGTAAAGAGTAAAAGCAGTCCAGGAAGTGTCACAACTATCAACTACGCAATATTAAATCCCAGTAGAGCAAATATCATATTGTTCTGGTGATAAAATCAAGAAGAATGAGATGGGCGGGGCATGTAGCGCGTATGGGGGAAAGGAGAGGCGTGTACAGTGTTTTGGTGGGGATACCTGAAGGATAGAGTCCACTGGGGAGACCCAGGCATAGATGGAAGGCTTCTGAGTGTTAAGTCAAGAGGCATACGGAAGGTCCTGCGACCGATCACTCGTGGCTTTGCTGTGTCGTAGAGCAGGCCCGTGGCCAGACCATGAACACTGTGGGTGCAGAAGCGTGCTGTGTGGGCGCACATACGTACATATATTGACATAAGTACATAATACTCTATTATACATTTACTGGGACCATATATGATGTATACATGGTTGTCAAGAACGCCATTGCCAGTACCACAAAACCAAGAATTTTAGTACATAATGCGCTCTGTAAAATTTCACAAAAATCTTCATACACAGGCTCTTCAGGAAGTGGGATGTGGGAGTAAGGACTTGATCGAGGTGGCTCAGGATAGGTACAGGTGGCGGACACTTGTGAATGCGGTAATGAACCTTCGGGTTCCATAAAATGAGGGGATTTTCTTGACTAGCTGTAAACCGGTTAGCATCTCAAGAAGGATTCTGCTGCATGGAGTAAGTACAAAGGGGAGAGGGGATTATCCGAAATAATTGGGCCCGAAGAAGTTCTGTTAATCAGATCGTTGGAATAATCAAATAGGCATATCGTCACCCAATATTGTGCGAGTGATAAAATCAAGAAGAATGAGATGGGCGGGGCATGTAACGCGTATGGGGGAGCGGAGAGGCGTGTAAAGGGTTTTGGTGGGGAAACCGGACGGAAAGAGGGCACGTGGGAGACCCAGACATAGATGGGAGGATAATATTAAGATGGATCTTCAGGAAGTGGGATGTGGGGGGTATGGACTGGATCGAGCTGGCCCAGGATAGAGACAGGTGGCGGACGCTTGTAAGTGTGGTAATGAACCTTCGGGTTCCGTGAAATGCGGGGAATTTCTTGACTAGCTGCAAACCAGTTAGCTTCTCAAGAAGGACTCTGCACCATGGAGTAAGTAAGTAAATAAGTAAGAGCGAATATCGCGGCAACGCCTCGGCGAGTGCCTGGAATCACGCAACATCCGTCTTTGCATTTTTATGGCTGGTCGTTTGCCGTTTTAAAGTTTAGTGTCTACTCTATAACCTACAGCTTTATAGCTACAAAATCGTCTCGCCCACGTAACATATTTAAGATACATATCGTATATTTGACGTTCATAGGGCCATATATCGTTATATAGAATGTTATTCAAAATGATTGTCGGGGTACAATGGTCCATCGGGAATTCCGCACCAAATTCGGGAAACAACCACCATCTAACAATTCCATTCGAAGGTGGTATGCACAGTTTCAAGACACAGGGTGCGTGTGTAATCCGGAACTGAAGGTACGAATCAGAACCGCCATTGAAACCATCACCACTGACATGCTACAAACAGTTTGGAACGAACTCGATTATCGCGTTGATGTTTGTAGAATCACAAAGGGTGCACATATAGAGCACCTGTAAGGTTTGTAACAAAAACGTGTGTTGTGTTGTTCTATTAAATAAAAAAAAACACATATACTGCTACCTCAAGTGTATTGTGTATGACAAGTTGTTAAAACGCCGACAATCATTTCGAATAACCCTGTATTTCTACAGTAAAATCAACCAGATGCATCAATGTCTCAAATTTATTTTATTGGTGTAAAACTCCACATGTTTCGAGACAGTCCTTCCGTTCCATCATCAGGAGTTCAAGACTGTACATACTACAACAGGCATATGTCAAACAGATACTGCTGTCTGCTTGTTAGCGGGGACGTTCCCGCTAGCAAGCAGACAACAGTATTTGTTGGACATGCCTGTTGCTGTATGTACAGTCTTTAACTCCTGATGATGGACGGAAAGACCATCCGAAACATGTAGAGTGTTACTCCAATAAAATAATTTTGAAACATTGATGCATCTGGTTGGTTTTACTGTAGAAATACAGTGTGTCACACTCGCTACCGAACCCGGCATTTCTTTAATAATTTTACCATTAATGAGGATATTGCAACGACTACAGACACACACTACAGACACATTCCTCTTCATTTCTCACACAACGAACGTACTCCTGTTCAAATTTCGTTGCAATATCATAATTGGTGTTAGAATTATTAAAGAAATGCCGGGTTCGGTAGCGAGTGGGACACCCTGTGCATTTCGTGTAATTGTCAAAATAAACGCCCTTTACTTTCTTGAGCTACGTTAACTGATGTCGTTGTAATGGAGCAAAGCGCGTTTTGTGCTAAGTATAAAATGCAATTTTAAATATACACTATCTTAATGTTATATTTAAAATGCCAATTTCAGTTAATTGCACGCTCATATTCCATAACGATCATACACACGCATATATAAGCTCTTGGGTCAAATATTCTGTGGTTATACTGTCGCCATGTAGCAAGTTAATCATGTCGTTACGGATATGTACGCTAGGTGGCAGCGGCCGCCTAGAACAGACTTTCCTTATTAAGCAGTCCGGAGGTATCTGTGACTCCTTCGGTATTGCATTTCTTACGTTTGCCGATAACAGTAATAACCCAATAGGTACACCGTGTATACCATCAAGCTGTCTTGTCATGTATTGTGACATTAATGGTTACGTCACCAGCAAATAATATAATATACATAATATATAATATAATACAATCCTCACAACCCAAGGAAGAATTCGATGGTAATGGAACCTATATTTTTAACTGGTAAACGCCAACGCACTATTTTTAAAAAGAATTCTAAATGTATTTTCACCTCTTAGTTACACATTTCGTACGTTTTACTTTCCTAGATAAATGATCTGGCTTAAGTATTTCACTGATGTGAACACACTGGGATCCCAATGTATGCACAGCATCCTGTGACTTAACCTGTAAAGAATAGGCCTGAAGATGGCCGTTCAACAGTCGGAACATGTGACCTATGTAATTACTTTGTGTAATGAAAAACAGTTGTGCGGACATACACCACTAATATCATAATACATATCCTAGCACAACGTGATGCCTTCATTCAAATGTCTTTGCATGTGTTTTCAGTGAAAATATTTTTTTAATCTCATTTCTAAAGTGCTGAAACGTATTAGCTTCGTAGGAAGGTTATCTGGGAAAACGTGATTATAGATTGCTGTTATCGGGAATTTCATCGGGCTTGATGCTGCAGATACCATCAATAATTTTTCCCTCAGCAGGCAGATGTCGCAGTAGCTTAACCTCTTAAGAATCCTGCATCCGACAGCAGTTTATATTCTGTCTTTACCCAGCCCCATTTCACAGAAGCGTCTCCAAGGACGGACCTGCAGCTTCTGAGCAGGTATGGCATGATCTGAAATGTTTCCCCGCACATAGGAAGCTCTTGGCCTGAAATCCTTGCAGCTTCTTGTCGAATATTGTCTTTCAGTTGCAAACAATGTTAATTATCCTGCAATTCTTCTTCATCTGTTCATTTTCTTATAAAATGGTTAAAGGTAAAGGTAAACCAATTTCTGTACAGGCCTGCATAGGCCCTCAGGGTTTCAAGAGGGTGAGGCTCCCAGATTTCAAGACAGTCGGCACATGAAGGTGGTAAGTTTGTCAGCCCTACGCACCGGCCGCCTTTACCTTCAAGGAAATATTCCTGGTACTCATTTCTGTTAGAGGCTCAGTCGAAATCACGATCATAATGCTGCAAGAAGGGTTACGTCAATGAAAATTCCAATGACACAATCGGGAATCGATCCCCCCACCTGGCGGCTTGTAGCGCAGTGTCTCAAACCCCCCCCCCCCCCCCCCCCAATAAAATGGTGTTAGGATGAAATTAATGCAACGGCCTGAATTTCTTCATTCGAAAAGCACAAGCCTCTGAATTAGCTGAGGCTCATTGAAATTCAAGGTGAGGTTAAGGAGACTTTACGAACTGAGTTGGAATTTATATTACACCGCTGTTTGTTATTTTGACTGTTCACGTAAATATTGAAAGTAAATCACGCATCAATTAAGGGACATAGAAGCTTTTAAATTTTATTTTTTCCACCAAATCTAAACCTGTGTTCCCTTTTCTTTCGTTAATCTGTATACTTCTTTTATACGGCACTGTGGACGCGAGTTTTTTCATTAACCCTTTGGCCCTGGAGCTGGACATTTACAGTTTAGTACACCATTTATGTAAAATGTGAATATTTTATGAACCAAGAATGGTAACATTA
>Ga0131853_10009511_pt1 | contig 17781 bp, 13 predicted proteins | sample TergutLab28metaG_FD_92764 | JGI IMG/M metagenome (GOLD analysis project Ga0131853, IMG submission 92764) | Labiotermes labralis P1 segment gut microbial communities from Petit-Saut dam, French Guiana - Lab288 P1 (version 2) (version 2) | ecosystem: Host-associated > Arthropoda: Insects >... | reverse complement strand
CTTGCGATTGAGAATAGAAGGGAGAACTTCACTGGAAGTATCTCCTACATGTTTCTAGCGCTATCTACACAACGGTTACTAAATGTCTCCGGACAGATTGTAACAAACAAGGAATTCAAATAATAAAAAAAAATTAGACCTTCTGTAAATAATGTTCCCGGCGGTTAGTTTACGTACTCTGGTCTTTTATGTAACATATACGTAGAATACCTACATACATGCGGCAGGCTGCTTGAATAGGGTATCAACCAGTCGCAATGCCGTAGGCTGCTTACTTCCAGTGGTGAAAAATATCGTAAAAGGATGGCAAGACAACAAATGATATGATCAGTGAAGCAGCAAACAGACTATGCCAAGAATTTATTGACCTTCGAAATAAAACTATTATAGGCTTCACTGTACACGCCTTTATGTAACGTCATTTACACCCATAAGAATACTAGGGAGTTCCCTGCGCCGATTTTCACTAATCTCGCAAATTCGTATTTTTTATACATAATTTCACTCAAATCGGGCAGGAAATATAGATAGTACAGGTAAAGGCAAAGCAATTCCTTTACAGGCCTGGGCAGTTCCTGGGGGTTCCAGGAGGATGAGACTCCCAGATTTCAAGACAATAGGCACATGAAGATGGTAAGTTTGTCAGCCCTACGCACTGGCCGACTTTACCCCCAGGAAATATTCCTGGTAATCACTTCTGTTAGAGGCTGAATTGAAATGAAGACCATTGTGCTGCCGAAAGGTTTATATCAATGAAAAATTCCAGTGAGATCATCGGAAGTCGAAGCCGCGACTTTTCGGCTTGTAGCGCAGTGCCTCAATCAACTGTACCATCGCGTGCCCCTTAATGTACAAAGTACGGATAGAAATTCTTTTTCGACCTACAACAAGCCATGAAGTAGAGGTATAGCTCAACTCTTTCTTTAACCTTGTCTCTAAGTGCGGATGACTGGTGAACGCCACGTTCCGGCCGTTTTACCACCGGAAAAGAGACCAGTTACCTATTGTAGAGAAGAGTTTGGGCCCCAAGACTTGTCTCGAAGAGGTACAAAAAATCTCGCCCCCACTGGGTTTGAACCACGTACCGTAAGTACAGAAGGTATGAGTATAATCGCTGTCAGTCACAACTAACTTCTTTTGCTATATTGTATGGTTTTAATGCAACATGTTTCGACTCAGAAAAAACCATCATCAGGCCGATAGAACACCAAGTAAAACTGCTATATAAATCGCATTACGTTATTTCACATCATCGATATATGTAGGTGAGATGTCGAATTTGCAAATATTATAACAGTATGATGAGCTGAATATAATTAAATCTAGAAAAAAAGTTTTGTTATTTCCACAGAGATGTGTAATAACACAGCGCGATTTACATAATAATTTTTCTTTCGTATTCTTTCAGCCTGATGATGGCTTTTTGAGTATGTGCCGAAACATACTGCTTTAAAACCGTACAACATACTAAAAGAATTTGGTTGTTATGAATGGCTGTTGTCCTCAGTCCGTGTGGTGTTTTCATCACAACGGCCTGCTCCATGTAAAAAAAAAAAAAAAAACACAAGCAAGACTCTAAATGTGGCTATTTTACAAAACTCACAGTCACTCAATCAGAATTCCATAAAAAATCGGCTGAAGATAATTAATTTTATCCAAATCAGTCAAAACATATTATTATGGGAAATTTTTCACATACAGGCCGAACTAAATTCGGCCTTTCACTGTAAAGGTACAGGTAAAGGTGAAGTTAACCCTAGAACAGGCCACGAAGGCCCATAGGGGGAGTAGAGGTACAACTCTACTCTTTCTTTAACCTCGGCGCTAGATCGGATGGTTGGTCAACGCCGCGCCCCGGCCGCTTTACCCCCGGGTAAGACCCGGTACACATTGAATAGGAGGCTGGGTAGGCCCAAGGGCCGGTCTGAACGGGCGCCGAAAATCTCGCCTCCCAACCGAGATTCGATCCCCAGACCGTCCAGCCCGTAGCGAGTCGCTGTACCGACTGCGCTATCCCGGTCCACCGTAAAAATATATTACGATGGCAAAATTTTCACATACACACCGACGTAAAAACGGTCTTTACTGATTTTCTTCCAAAATCATACTGGCTGAACAGCATTACGTGAGGATTTGCTGTATCGGATTTAACGCACATCGACCAAGAAATATGTAAGTTAGGAGTAAGAAATTTATTTGCACCCTGGAGTATAGTGACTGTCAGTGGGTTGTTTTTCACAAACCTTACGCTTGACAGAAAATTTAATGTTTAGAAATCCCAGACCGAATTTCATGAAGATCTGACAGTAGCTGATACTAGGTCGCACACAGACAGACGGACGGACATACTGTATCCATAAAGGCGTCTTTTTCTTCGTCAAGAACGCCGAACAAGGAGTTCACAGCAGAATTCATAAATTTATGATTGCACAGATTTCTAGTCCAGCGTTCCAGTTTGTCTGTAGTTACAGTTACTCTGTTTTTCCAAGTTCGAATCCTATGTATAATATAATTACGCATAGTCGCCATTTTTTAATTGCTGACTTACAGACCATCTTTCATACACGTCTGCACGTGTGTTAAATATGGATATCTACTTAGTTTATTCGTAACGAAATCCGTATTTCTGGCTCCGGCGGTTTATTAATTACTGAGAGCAAACAAAAACTAACAAAAGTTTTCGCGTGGCTGCCATATTGTTATCTTAGAGTCTACAAAAATATTAACAAAAAAATTATATTTTCTCGAGATCTTTTAACACACATCATTTCATTTCTCCAAAGGGTGATGCTGGTGTCACTCACTCCACAGCAGTTCGCGTGTTCTCTATGTTGATCTTATAACAGACCAAAACGTACTAAGCTGAGGTAGCAGCCAGTGGCACAAATTTTATAAGAATTTCGCAAATGCCAGTTAAATGTTTCAAAATTTGAAATGGGGCCACACACACACACACTGACAGGATGGAACCTTGGTAGGCATATCTTCCTTTTCTTTTAATGGAGTGAGCTAAAAGGTTTTCTAAAAGAGTACAGTGTGTATCAGATACAGTATAACGTCCCTTAGAACTTCAAGAACTGGAAAAAAAAAAAAAGGTAGCGCAAGGTAAGAAAGGAAGGGCCTGTTTACAATGCCTTGTTATTCCGCACTGTGTACACTACTGAGTAACGTGCAACTGCAATACGTATTTAGTGTCGAAGCACGCTAAACTATTTGACTCATTGGCCGGTAAACTACCTTAGCCCTTACTGATCCTTAGAAATTCGACGACCGTGGAAAACACTGTAGGATTTACAGCCGGGGCTAGAGACTTTTCACTTCTCTGAAGTGACTAGACCGGACACAGGTTCCAAAAAGCCCCCAGGTTAGTGATAACAGCGGAAATTTTTCTCTGGAGAAAGGTGGTCAGGGCGTGAAGCTGACAACTCAAGTCAGTCTAGTGACGAATTTAAGAATCCGTGGAGTTTTACATCACATCATCCCTTACACCTTCATAGCGTGATACTTTATGAAACAAAGGCACATACCTCTTTTTCCTTAGGCGCTTTCGAATAGTCGCAAAAGGCGCATTCCATCTTCTTTGTGCCTATCCACGTGTATTAAGATGACATGAATCATATCAGGTTTGTTTTGTTTGGGGTTAAAAATGGCGCACTCATGCGGTGGGAATAATAAAGATTTTCTGATTGATGAATCGAAATATAGAGACGTCTTCATTTTGAACACGTAGCAGACGGGAAGGTAATTACATAACATTACCACCACGAACAGCCAGCCTGACTAAATGTGCACAATGGTAATTTATTTTGATAATACAAAGGAATAAATTCAGATATTAAAATGGAAAGAATATATTGATGTTTTTCATACGTTTCCCCTTACTCTGCATTATTTTCCTTGTATACTTCCCTTTCTCTCTCTCTCTCTATTTCTCTTTCTCTTCCTCGCTTTCCCTTTTTATTTTCTTCACTTTTCTTTCTCTATCTCTTTCTTTTTCCTTTCCTTCTCCATCTTTCTCACGCGTTAGTTCCTCTATAATTTCCATCTTCTTTTCATTCTTAATTCTTATTTGATATCTTTCTTTCTCCTGTCCTTTCTTTCTTTCTTTCTCCTTTCTTTCTTTATTTCTCTTGCCTTTTTGTAGGTTTAAGAAAGATGCATCGAAAAGGAACCGGTGTGTGCTGCACGAGTCCCTTAGAGGATCATGAATGAGATAAACAGTGCAACCACAGAGATTGGAATTTTCAGGATTTATCTTTTCCCAATTTCTAACTGGTACAGAGTTAAGTATAACTGCTGTAATCAAATTGCTCCCTCTTGAGTCGTTTCGAATCGAATATAAGACGAAGTCCCAGTTGTATTTGTTAGCAACATGAGGCATAGTCGGCGACATATCTTACGTAGTACAGCCGCATACTCTCATTATACAGGATCTTAAAGTGGATGTCTGCGACCTTGTGCTTGAGAAAAACAAGACTCCATCACAATTATGTCATGCAGAGAAGTAACGAGTTAAAATCCGCAAAAACCAAAATAAATAATATTAGATATAAAGAATTAGATCGTACCTCACATAGAACAAGCTGTGCCTTCACTGGGAAGACTAATCGGTGTATAATGTGTAGAAAAGTCATCACGTGTAACATATTAATACAGTGCGAGCTGGATACAAATCTTTTGGAATTAAACCTGGCCGTGCGGAGAGTTACCACTAGGCTATTTCTGATATAGCTGATTACAGTCGTGAGACCTGAGACCAAAATTTCCTACTGTGTTTTTAATTTATACTTTATTAAACTGCGCTGTCAGTAGTACGTATAAGCTACGTAAGGTTAAACAAGAAAGGGCAATGTAGTATGACATAATATAGAGGCGCATTAGTCCAACTACTGTTGCAGAAGTATTACATATAACGAGAATGTGGGTTTGTAGCCTTAGGTATCCAGCATGCAATGCGCATTCGCCATATTTTCGACTGTGTCCCTCCGCCTCTACTAAATGTTTCCTCATTATCTCATAAACGGCATGATTTTCGAAAAAAAAAATCATGGAGCATAAAATGTTTTTTTTTTTTATTTTCTCTACAACTTTTGTCTGCAACATTTCTCTGAGAGCGATATGATCAAAACGTATATTGGTCTTCATGTAAAATAAATATATTTAAATTAAACTCAGAGTTTCCCGACAATTTTCGAAAAAATAATCAAGTATCAAATTCCATAAAGATCCTTCCAGTGGGAGCCGAACTATTCCATGCGGACAGATATGAAGAAGCTAATAGTCGCTTGCCGCCATTTTGCGAACGCACGTACAAAGCAGTTGGTTTGTGAATAATGAAACAGACATACTCAGGAAGGATCTGATCTTAATTTGAGAAGGGCAGGTTTATCTCGTAGAAACGCTATGTTCTGGGGCATACCTCGAAGCCTGCCGCGCCGAGGGCAGCAATAAAAGAGACGTCCTCTGCTCTCCCACAAATTATTTGGGGAATAATTAAAATTTCCTGTCAGAATAATCCGTGGCCGGGCCGAAATTTGAGACTGAGGCTTCCCAGATAGGCAGGACAGCCAACCACACGACATACACATTCAGCCGCCTCTCCTAATTTTATGAGAACCTCCTGGTGTAGCGGTAATGCTATAACTTTGCATTATATTAATGTCTAATATTATTCGGTATATAAACTATCCTAAGATATCTCTTCATACTTCCTCAGCCTCTCCAATTGAATCTGTTTTAGTATTTTATATTGACTTACACAAGCCTTAGTTTAAGGTTTTGAGATTATTTGAACCCTAATTTTAAGAGTTACCATAGAACAGTACATTTATAACAGTGTGTATTAGGATTATACTTATCTAAAATGAGATTAGGTTGATCTACCAAAATATATACAGGTAAAGCAAACCCTGCGCAGGCCTGGTCAGGCCTTGAGGGTTCCAGGAACCTGAGGCTCCCAGATTTCAACACACTCAGCACATGAAGGTGGTAAAGGTGTCAGCCCTAGGCACCGGCCGCCTTGAACCCCCAGGAAATATTCCTGATACTCATTTCTGTATGAGGCTGAGTCGACCGCAGGGCCAGAGTGCGGCCGGAAGAATTATGTCGTTGAAAAATTCGAAAGACACCATTGGGAATCGAACCAAAATATGTAGTCAGTTAAAGACAGCGAAGCAATATTCACAAAAATCTTTTTTTATATTTGTTGTACCGTGCATCATTGTGATAACTGCAGAATAAAACCAACTAGATGTTACTTATTATTCTATTGTACTTCTTATAGGTTGAACATGTTTCAGGCACTACCATACCCATCATCAGGAGCTTACCACTATAATGCTGATTACCACATTGGTCGTCTGGTTTTTGGGTTGCTGTAGGTTGGAAGTTAGGTGTGGGTAGGCTGGAGTAACTTCCAACCTACAGCAAACCAAGAAAGAAACGACCAGTGTGGTAATCAACATCATAGTCGTGAGCTCCTGATGATGGGCATAGTAATGCCCGAAACATGTTGAGCTTATAAGAAGTACAATAAAATAATAAGTAGCATTTAGTTTGTTCTTATTCTTCAGTTATTCGCAAAAATCGTTGTTTGTGACTGAAACGTAGAGTAATAAATCGTTATTAGCCGGTTCTAAATTCAGTTTAGCATGGCACATCTGTCACTGGCGGTTCTGTTCCTTTTGTGATTCGATGGTAATCAATATACATACACAGCATGTGTTGCTAATTCACAAGTGATATCAACACAACCAGCAATGACGAACTGACTCAGTAGTTGCACTCCTTTCAATCGGGAGGCGCCGATACTTTTTGCAGTGGCACCGTACTTAATAATTGTGTTTCGGTAGCTGACTGCTTCCGTCCTCAACTGATTAATAGCTGAAGCAGTTAGCTTCCGAAACGTCGTGCTTTTTAAAAAGTATGGTGATGATGCGAAATGTTCAATTAACATAAGTGACATTCTTGATGTGACAACATTGTCAAAAACTTGCATACTACAATTTGGGTTTATTATTTATCAAAAATCGCTCTAAGTACCTCAGAATGTACAGTGTTGAATTGTACAATGGTGACTGGATGTTAGATCAGAAACACGATGAAAGCCTTGGTGCAAAAGACAGGTCTTCCTGGATATTTTGGCGTCAACATAATTCTGACATCAACGCCTGTCGTAGCGTTGCTGAGGATCGGTATCGTGATGTTCTGATGGCCCACACTGGCTGTGTGTACTTGCTTGTTCAACTTATCATTCATCATCGCCGTATCATCTTCGTCATGTCTGTAATAATCCTGCCACAATATTTGTTTGCTTTGATACGTTTATTACAAACAATTATTACAGACTTCCTGACGTCTGGGTACTGAAGGTGGACGGTGGCGAAGAAACAGTTATACTAAATCGGATGCACTGGTGGGTAAAGTGGGGGAAGTTATCATCCCTCTTCAGTATTCTGAGAAAGACACTCTTCAATTTAGCATCCTTTAGTGTTTTTTTAATAGGTACTTAGCTGCCCACAAATGTAATATTATAGATTGGGCCTATTGTGTGAGTTGTGGAACAGAAACAAAATGCGTCAGTTTTCTTCACGTATTCCATTGAATTATAAATCTGTTTACATAAAACACGACGGTATTCCTCACATTGCGATGACAGAATTATGTGTTCTGGAGCCAGACTTTCCTATGTTAGTTTGTTTAGACAAGACTGGGCCCGCCGGACGTACCAAAATTCGGAATCCTTGACAGCGGATATGTTTAAATAGCAAGAAGCATCAGTTCTCTTACTTTTAGAAAACAGTAATACATGAATTTGACGTTTCTACGACAGTGGCCAGAAACAGTTTTGGATGTGACGTCGTCTGGACTGGTACATTTTACATCCCAGAAAAGAGTGTTCTGCAGCAATTCCAGAAGTTATAACTTGATTTTCTGTGACAAAAGCAAGAAGGTAAAGTTGCGGTCCACATCATGACGGTACATATTGGGTTTACACACCATAGATCTCCTCTTTCTTAATCTCAGCTCTACACGGAGTGGTCAAATTCAATCCCCGACTGATTCACCTCTGGAAAAGGATCACAATATTCTTTTAATAGGAAGCTGATTTGGCTAAAGAACCATTCTAAACGTTCTGGAGAAGAAAAATTTCCTATGCCTTCGCTGAGATTCGAACTCCGGATGATCCACCCCGTAGCCTAATCACTATACGGACTACTGTAACCCTTCTCCAATTTATTTAATATTTGAGTATAGATGGAGTATATTCATAAAGATTTTCGAATTATACGCCTTCTGACAAGATGGCCGTACTTGGATATCTCGTCTCAAACGAAGTCAATTTTCGCAACCGTACTGAAGAAACAAGAGGGCAGACATACGTACCGAAGATATTGAGATTATATGCTGTTTTACAAATGGGGCAGGAGAAAACAAATATGTTGTATATTGTACGTTTAGTTTCGAATGGTTTCACATCATTTCCTGAACTTTTGTATTTGTGTTTTGCAGATAGATGAAATGCTTCGCCCTCAAGGCTTGAAGTTCTTACGTCTACTGACAGTGATGAAATATTCACATGCGGTCAACACCATACCCTGCTGGCGGAGACGAATAAACTGGTCGGACTACTGTTCCGAACTGACCCAGCTGATAGGCCGATAATATATTATTACTCTGAACTTAACTGTTCAAAACATAGACCTAGCTCAAGAAGTGCCTGTTCCTGCCTTTGGGTGATGCACTCAGTGACAAGGAGAAGGGAAACAGATGCCTTCTGGCCAAGGGCCAGAAAGAGATCAAAGAGAAAGGAGCGAAAAATAAAGCACAAAGTAAACAACAGAGGACAATGTATTGGGAGGTGTGGAAGTAATTGTGCAAAGTTCATGGGTTCGTTTAGAACATGAATTACAAGAAATCATAACTTTGTATATTATTCTGCAAAAGATGCGAACTACAGAAATGAATAAACGACACACTTTTTGATAAAATTGGTTATCTGCGAAACAAACACTTATTTGCTTTTTAAAATTTACCAGCGATTTAACGCTCTATGCAACAACACGTTTGGGCCGACAGACATTACGTGTGGGGTTTGCCTGATTTGGAGGACAAAAGTCGATTCCTTCCCTTAAAACCAACAACGGACTAATTTTTGTAACAGAGATGCGGGTGTTTTTGTGATGTACGATCCGACTTCTAATAACATTTACTTCACTTTCGTCGCACAAATAACTAACACCATGGAGCAGAGTCCTTCATGAGAAACTAACAGGTCCTCAGCTAATCAAGAAAGTCCCAGCAATTTATGGAACCTGGAGGTTCATTAGCGCATTCACAAGAGCCCGCAACCTGTCCTTATCCGGAGCCAGATTAATGTAGTTCATGCCTCTTAATCTCACTCCTTAAAGTTCGATTTTAATATTATGCTCCCATCTCATCTAGGTTTTGTGAGTGGTCTCTTGTCCTCAGTTTCCCATCCAAAACCCTGTATGCACCTCTCCTGTTCCACATACGTGCCACACGTCCCGCCCATCTTATTCTTCTTAGTTCCATAACCCGAATAATATTTGGTGAGTATAGTCATACAATTTCTCGTCATGTAGTCTTCCCTACTCCTCTGCTACCTCTTCTCTCTTAGGCCCAAATATCTTCCTCAGCACCCCATTCTCGAACACCCTCAGCTTATGTTCCTCCCTCAATAAGAGGCCAAATTACTAATTTTCATTCATGTTAACAATTAAGAGCATCGCGGCTGTTATTGTAATCCGTCTAATGAGGTGTTGGGTGTGGACCGCGTGATCGCGAAAGCTGAATAGAAAAGTTGTAATTAATGAACAATATTGACGTAATTTTTAAGTTCTTCTTTGCAAACTCCGTGACAGCACGTTCAAATAGGCCACGACCACATATTTTAAAATCCTCCCTACTTCGCACGTAATTACCACCGCCTGTCACTCAGCTATAAGTAACTGCAGCTGCTCATGAACTTCCTTCAAACAATTTAAGGACCAGAAAATTTATGTTCTTAGAGGCAAGAATGAACTTCAGCTGCCACGAATGGTTAGAGATATCAAATTATTGCCTCCACCTAGATCCCGTCATTGGATTCCTCTGGTTATGAACGCTTCTTGAAGCGCCATAATAATGTAAACTGCTAATCTTCTGCTTCTGTCAACACTTACGTGCTTACTCACGGATTTTATTTTCGTTGGTGATGAAGCCCTGTTTAGAAGAACCAAGGATTGTCAGAGCTATCGACTACGCCCTACTTCCTGTTGGAGCAGACTAATAAGTTTTCAGAAGGTTTGTATTGGTCTGTAAGGCTTCTTTCGACAGATGACACTGCACTTAATTCTTCTGTAATTCAGTCACATAAACACTGGGTTTGTTTAAACAAATGAAGGCCTCGTTGAGTAGCTCTCTTGTTAGCTGGATGGCTGAATGTGTGATTGGCACGGCTGAAAATAGTGGTTTAGAATTATGTACAGAAACCCTCTGTCAACCTAATTTCCATCAACCGAATCCGCATTAACAGACTTGCCCTTTCGGAACTTCCGAAATATTCGTCGGCAGAGGAAAAAATTCACAAAAGAAAAAGTTCATTCGTTTTATAAGTCCGTCCCCTCTCTAGCGCTTTTAAAACCTGGGGTTCCGCATTATTTGTGACTAAATACTTAAATGTAGCATTTATGTAACATACTGCAGCACCGTAATTTTGTTGGGACGGGGTAACAACGTGGCCCAGAGAACTACATTCATAAAGCGGCGATATCTAGGCTAGCCTAAGTCTAGTTAGGCCCACATGACACAGGTTAAAATTTGTTAAGTAGTGAAAGATCCGGGCACATATTTAGGACTTAATTATTTCTCTATATCAAAAGTATATGTGTGTTCATTGTGTGCTAAAATATTACCTATTATCGATAATTCGATTTCGCAATTTCGCATTTATAAGCTAGGCTTTAGGCTGGAGAACGGATTCCCAACATATGGCTTATCCGTGTTTCTAACCCATCCTACCCCGAATTAGATGGCATAACCGAGGGTTCGTATACATGATTTGGATCAACAGAAATTGTCGGAAGATTTAACAACAATTATTGAGAGTACAAATGAAATGATTAAGGTGTAAGTTTGAGAATTCAACTCTTCCACAGTTGTCGGGGGTTACAGGTGTGTCATAAGGCAATGGAATAAGTTCTGTTCCAGGCGCTTTGGAACCAATTAGACGGGATACACCCGCGTCTACTCAGGTCTACCCATGTTTATGACTAATTCCGTCCCCGCTGATTGGTAACCAATAGGCTGTGAGTGAGTTACATGTGATACTTAATGCAGCTTTCGAGTTCCAAGTGAACAATTAATGTCACAGTAATTACTGTTGTGGCATTTAAGCTAAGGTGCTGCAGAACATAGAAAATGGCATGTGCATTGAAGGGTTAATGAGCACAGGATTGGTGTTCTACATTGCTCCAGTTCGAAGATAAAAACGTGATTTAAACAGACAATTATATTAAGTTATATATGTAATTATGAACACTTGCTTATTAAATTATTGCTGCGTAACGTATGGACAATACAATTACAATATTCGATAAATTATTTAAACGTATAAAATATCACTATGTAACTGTCAATTGCGTGAAATACAGTAGATTTCCCCGTCTAATTCAATAATTCAGCCAAACCATTACAAGTAATCACCACCATGTCATACTGCATTACATCGTGGAACAGCTTTATGAAGAGTCTACACTGTCACGTGAATTTTGGGTTAACTCAAATAGCCCTTCGAAGAAATGGCCTTCTTCCAAAGCATATAAACTTCTGTTCGTACCCCACAGGCCACAGCCTGTCGCCTTTGCAACAATAGCACTGTTTAGGAAATTAATCTCCTGTTTATTGCCAGAATCAGAGGATGCACATAAAAAACACTGTGTAACAAAATTCAAGTTTTATTAGTGGCACAGTAAGTGGTGTATATATATATTTATATATACGATATATACCACCGCACTTTAAATACATTCTTCAAGTATATTCTATCTACCCCCAGTCCTCTCTTTCATAATCAGGAGTAGAAATGTCATTTTGCAAGCGTTAAAATCTACAGTTTGCAAAACAAAAAGCTAAAATTTTATATGTGACATTAATACAATGTACGTTTCAATTGTATAACCAAATAAAAAAGTATACAGATTTATCGGTCTCGCTTCTTTTATACTTTGTAGGCCAATTTATATAACAAAAACTGTAAATGAACTAATGTTAAAATTATATTTTACACACAATTTGTCATAATTCCGACATGTTTCGATCTACCTTGATCATCTTCAGGGAGTAATTTAACGTGTTCACTAAGTCCCTGAAGATGATCCAGATAGATCGAAACGTGTGGGAGTTATGACAAATTGTATGTAAAAATATAATTTTAACATTATGCGCATTTGTTGGTTTGGATATATGAACAGAGTTTTAAAAACGGACAGCAATAACTTTAACTCTGCAGTCCATTTCACAATGACACAATTGATACCTTTACATCGAAAGCATCCTTCCCGTTTGCCGTTGCTGCGCCCCGTCTCTGCGCAGCCTGGCCAGCAGCCGCTATTGTGACACACGAAACCCAAGAATAAACTTCTCTAGGATCCTGAAGATGCTACAAAACATTTGGAATTTTTCAGTCCTTGGACTCTTTCCATCGCAGGCTTTTTAGAGCAAAAATGAGAGCAAAACGATTCGGGACAGAATCAGTACTCATTGTCATGCCAAAAGAGACAGGAAATACCTGCTCAGTTCCGTACGTTAGGCAAGGGTGCGGAAAACCGTGCAGGTCTTTCCGTTACTCTTGTGAATGAAGACGGCGACCGATTCTGTCCGAAGAACGTAATGTTTTAATTTTTATATTTTAAAGATGGGAAGATGGACAACATTCAAATTCTGAATAACTGCTACAATGAATTTCAATACAGACTGTATAATCCAGTGTAATATCGAGCCGAACTCATTTCGTCCGCATCCGCTGTGCTGATGACAGGTCTGTCCGTTCTGGTTAAGGGCCCCGAAGAATTTTACGATAGTGTCGTATTCACACAGTATCAAACCGAGGACTCGTAGATGACGATCTGCACCACGGGCCGAGGCTGCTGCTTCGGAGTGGCCGCGATGTCCCGTAGAACTGCCGCCATGGCTTCTTCCCACTCCCGGCGCGCTTTGACAGCGGCCTCGCCGGACTGGAAACACAGGAAATAGGCAGGTAAAGAGAAGTGTAGCCTGCTAGAAAATGCTATGCCTGTACAGGCCTGTACACGCCCTTAGGGCTCCAGGCGGATGATACTTCTAGAATTTCTAGTCAATCGACACACGAAAGTGGCAAATTCGTCATCCCTCCGCACCGGCCGCCTTTACCCGCAGGATATATCCCTGTTAATTTTGTTCGAGGCTGAGCCTACCCTAGAGCCATAGTGCGGCCGGAAGGATTAAGGATTAAGTAGAGGAGAAATCCAAATAATCCCATCGGGAATCGAACCCGCGACCTTTCGACCTGCAGCGCAATGCCTCAACCGACTACCCCGTAGCCTACCAGACCAAATGTGTATCTCACTGCAGGGGTGTGTTGGAAAAATTTCGCACTCAATCGGCCATAAAAGTTATCCCTAGATACGCCATGAAGGCATATTGGAAGAGTGGAGGTACAGCATCACGCATTCAGGGTCCATAGCGTTAAATGGTACTGTAAAGGTTTTGGAATAAAGTGAAAAGTACAGGGAAACAGATAAAATCGTCCCTGTTCCCGCCATTTCGGAGTAGAGGGTGAGTATGTATGTATGTGCATATATATATAAATTCCATTCTCAACCTTCGCACTCGATGGAGGTTAGAGGTCAGCTTCTGCCCTGGCCGTGTTACCCCAAAGGAAACATCCACTGAATAGGAAGCTGGGTGGGCTCCAGAGAGAGTCCGGACTCTCTGAAGAACGAAAAACCCACATGCTCCTGCTGGCAATCGAACAAATTGGATAGACCATAGATGTACCTATATATTCAAGATAGATCAAACAGAGTTCAGTACCCTACAGAGACACAAAACCGTAACAAACAAGCAGCTCAGTGAGCAAGATAATATTTCGGGTGTCTGGGATGCGATCTGTCGTATAAATTTCGTAGATTTTCAAAATAAACTACATACACTTCAACAAAGGAGGAACAATAAGGGTCCCTTACAAGTAAAAATGGAACTGGTGGCAATTTGTATTCGTAAAGTTCGACGGGCGTTAGGAAATGATTTGGTCTCACTCCACTTACAGCAACTTTATTACCTTTAGGCTGAATATTAAACTATTGCCAGCTCAACATGTTCTCCACTCAGGTGCTACATCGCTGCCATCTGTAGGGGAGCTTCCGGATAATTTTATAGAACCATTGTGTAAGAGGTTTGCGGTAACACTCATGGGCAGTGAACTGTGCAGTTTCCTGACGACTGTTGAAATTCCTTACCCAGTTGGACACAATGTTGCGTGCAAGTTCTTTCTCTCCACAAATTGCAGATAATGAACGACGAATATCTGACGGTTTGAAAGCCTTCTTTCTGCAATAACTACGCGGTCTGTCTCCTACCGTGACAGTCACCTTCATTTTGACACTCCTGACCAAGCGCTCCTACCACTAGACTTGGTAATGACGCAGAAGCTTTTTCACATACACGCAAAACAAGGCCATCTGTTAGGGGAATGCTGTACTAAAACAACACTATCTGACGAAAATTCGCTTGATCCAACGGTATGCATTTGCCGAAACAGCAACCCATGTCCAGATACTTTCCTAATGCCCTTCGTATTTAACAGAGCACATACAGGGAGAATCAAAATCTTTGAAAATAAAGGCTTAAGGGGAATTCTGGGATGGGAAAATAGAAGAAGTATTGCCGTTGCAAAAAATAAATGCTGCCAAAATGTACTATTTCCCTTAGCACAAAATAGTCTTAAGGTGCGTAGAAGTAACTCATTTATAAAATATTATTAAAGTAGTTATAAATAGAAGCACCGCCACAGCAGTCCGTGGACTACAAAACTGTTTGAAGATGCTCTTACAGCCCTGTCTCACCAAACGTCTCTCTCTTTTTCTCTCTCTCTCTCTCTCTCTCATGTTGCGCAAACCACCAATCACTATAGGGTGCACATGAATGTAGAATTGTGATTACGAAATTCAGAAACTTCAAGTAAATGAAGAACTGCCTGTACTTTGAATATGCAATTGGCCGGCGTGTCTGAGTTACGATTTTTCGACATTGTATTATTATTATTATTATTATTATTATTATTACTGGTAGTAGTAGTAGTAGTAGTAGTAGTAGTATCAAATACTTCAAATTCTTTTCGGGTGATGAAATAAAAAAATGAGATGGGTGGAGTATGTAGCACGTATGGGAAAAAGGAAGGGTGCATCAGAATTTTCGTATGGGTACCTGAGGCAAGGAGACCGCTTGGAAGACCCAGGCGTAAATTGACGGATAATAATAAAAAAATGAATCTTCAGGAAGGGGGTTGGAGAGGGTATGGACTGTATTGATCTGGCTTAGAATAGGGACAGGTGGCGGGCACTTGTGAACACGATAATGAACCTTCTGGTTCCAAAATTGCGGGGAATTTCTTGACTGAGAACCGGCTAGTTTCTCAAGAAGGACTTTGCTCTATGGAGTGAGTAGTAGTAGTAGTAGTAGAACACTTCACTTAATGACGCTGTTAGTAACAGACCACACAGGGTCGAATGCTCGGATGACAGTAATGAATTTGAAAGAATGAAGAAAGAATCAGGACTGATATAACTGAAGGCATAATCGCAAAATTTGCTCTAAGGACAGGTGAAAGTAAGGTAAAACCTTAGAGAGGACAGTAGGTGTCCAGGCCAAATTTCAAGATGATCACCTCATAAGTATTGCTTGAGCCAGTGAGCTCGGTGATATCATTTCACTTCCAGCAGCTTACAAGACTCAATTCCACAGCATGCAACAGACCACCCCTTTCGTACCTGGAAACGCCGCGGAACGCTGACTATTGTCAGCATCTTCTGCAGCGCCGTGACGTCTATTCCGCCCCCAGCGCTTTCGCCGAGCCGTCTGAGGGTGTCAGCCAGTGGGCCTGAGAGTGCCTGAAGCCTACGCCAGGACTGCGCATACTGTCGCCTCACCAGCTCGATTATGGTGGACGTGAGAGCCAGGCCCACCAGGATATACAGTGTGCAAAACAGCATGTATTTCGGCTTCTCTGCAAGGACAGAACATTGGTACAGATCCCGCTGAACTTCTTTGTAACTTGGAATGGGTTACGCCCAAGATGACTCAACCTGCTGCAGAAAAACCACTTACCAATGCGATCCCTTACCTCGAATTCATCTATACTAGAAGGAGAGGTGGGCACAGCGTTGGACATTTCAGACCAAAATTAATTCAACATCACCATGCTAAACTTTAAGATCTGTATTGTCTCTCCTTATTTTCTTTCTTTCAAGCTCTCTCTCTCTCTCTCTCTCGCTATCCTTCAGCGTCATGTGCTCAAAATTGGGACAATCTAGGGGATATTCACGAATAAAAGTTTAAAGCTGTTCAGACGCTCACACAAATCCGCTGTGACCCAAAAACGTCTAGTGTTCAGGCCTAGTTCCGCGACGTATACAGTAATGCAAATGGCTAGAAAAACAAATACTTCTTGCGTAAATAAATATTCATATAAAAAATAATTCAAGGCAAAGGGATAGTAGACCCTATGAAGTACGTGATTTGTTTATGTACAATTTCCTTTTAGAAAACTCACAGGGTTTCCTTTGCTGCACTTACAAGTGTTATACGGCTTAAGCATCTCAACTTTATATGAACAACTAAGCTATAAGAGATGATTAAACGTACAGTTTCGAAATTTTCATCATTCTTCTGTTATTTCTTCTCCCTTGCAGCCTTGCTGATAAATTCTTCCTTCACAAAGTATGAACAATTGGTACACACGTAAGCGTACAATATTATGGGAGATTTGGGATTCTCAGGTCGGAGCTGCCGAAGATTCAAATCTTCTGGTTTGTTACGCCGTGACGTCTGCCAAGTAGTTTCCAACGTTTCCAAATATATAGTTCTTTCATATTAGTCACTGATAACGATACTTCGAAACGTCGGTAAATATTCAGCAGTCCACATTGCGTAACATGGCAAAAGATTTGAGTCTTCCGTAATACCGCAGTGAGACACTAAATTCTCATTACAGCGAATAACCACAAGTGATATGGGAGTTGGGCGTTCTTCTAAGGGATCGTTCATAAATTACGTCAAACAATTTTGGCGTAAAATTGACATCATCCGTCCCTCTCGTCACATTTAGTCACAAAAGTCTTACCCATCCCTCCAAAAAGACGTTACAACTTTACGACCACCACCCCACTCCAAGCCAAGGAAATGAGTTATCTATGGAAAGTAGCATCCACTGTTTAACGCCAAAACATTGACTGTTTTACTAATGCCAAACATCATACAAAACAATGTGCACAATTTTGGCCTACTGGAAACAGTTACGGAAGGCCCCCTTCTTCCCCCTCGTCAACAGCCAGCGAACTGCTTAAATGGAGTATGAGCAGTCCGGCTGATAGGTACAGTCACACTGGTTATATTAAAAATTTTGTTACCTCAAGATATTGCGAACTCCCCCCCCCCCCCCCCCCCCCCCCAAAAACTCAAAAAAACCTCCCCCCCCCCCCCGATCCCTTTTAAAGAAAACCCCACAAAAAAAAAAAAAAAATT
>Ga0131853_10009510_pt1 | contig 17781 bp, 11 predicted proteins | sample TergutLab28metaG_FD_92764 | JGI IMG/M metagenome (GOLD analysis project Ga0131853, IMG submission 92764) | Labiotermes labralis P1 segment gut microbial communities from Petit-Saut dam, French Guiana - Lab288 P1 (version 2) (version 2) | ecosystem: Host-associated > Arthropoda: Insects >... | reverse complement strand
TGGTGGTGGTGGTGGTGGTGATGATGATGCAGTGGAACTTGAGAATTAATGGAATCCTGTACCAATGGCTGTTATATCCAGACACTGGTTATGTTTGTCCTTTCATGTTTGCAGCAGGACTTGCTATGAGCTGCTGCTTCAGACAGTTAAATGCAAAACATTCTGTTCTGGTGTTCAGTCAAATTCTGAATACTGCCAAGAGATTAAGGCAGGCAATGGAATATGGCGTATTTATACTGTGAGGTACAGGATCGGAATTTTTTTTACAACTATCGTTTGTCCCTTCCCACTGTTACTCCATTGCATGTGTGAGCAGTTGCCTTAGTGGGATATGTTAATATGATAAACAAGCTGATTGGAAGTGGCAACCAATAGCCATGACATAAAATAATGTGAAGCTTGCTGTGATGTGCGTTGGAATGATTTCAGTTCCAGGTTCTAAGTGTGTGAAGTATTTTGTTGCATAGCGTGTCTGTTACGTTGAGAAATTTCTTCCAACAGGATGCCATGATCACCTATTCTTTCATGGAGAATATTTTTGGACCTGTTGTTAAAATTTTGTCTGTTCATTGACAACTTAGTGACTTGCTGCAGGAGTGCATTGAAGGTATTTAATGACAGCAAGATGGTAAGGCACATTGTAATATTTTTGAAATGTTAATTAAATGTAGTGTGGTTGCAGTAAACACAGCATATATTTATTTACAATATTTTAATTTTGTTTTACATGTTTTAGTGTCAGTACACCATCTTCAGGCCAAAACACAAACTTTGGACATACACAGTAAAATTCATTAGACGTTTATACTACAATATTAAGATGTTGTTAACACATGATAAAGCCCAAACCAGTAGAGTATGTTCTGCAAGGGCAATTTGGACACAGGTTAAAACTGACCATTTTTATCCTTAAAGAATGCGTGCCGCTTGACATGTGTGGATGGGAACTGCTAGAAGTTTGCCCAAGTGGAACAGCCAGAAAATTAGCTTTTTAGCATATGTTTAAACCATTTAAGAATATTTTTGCAGATTTGGTAGTGAAATTCTTAAACACTTTTTTAAAATAATTCCAATTTTTTATAATAACATTCAGTACACTTACATCTTTCTTAATTTTTTTTTAAATCAAGAGAAGTTGGAGGTAGGGGAGCAAGTAGATGTCTAGCTTTCCATTCCCTGTCATTGTCCTTCATACATCTTTGTCGTGTTGCATTTAAATAGCATGGCATATTCTATAAATTTAATTTAACTTTATATCCTCTTACATATTTGTTGTAAGAGTGAATTTAATGGAATGTGAAATTCCTAATAAGCATTTTTAGATGGTGTTTTTTTATTCTGACACCATGGAGGTTTATGGTTGCAACATTCAGATGCACACATTATCTCAAGATATAGGGTAGATGGACGTTTGTAACTAACCACCTATCTGTCTTTACATTCTCATAACCTAAAGGATCACAATATAAATTTTTACTACCATGATGATGTCAAATCTCACACCTGATTAAATAATTTTGAATAAATGTCCAAACTAATTATTTAAGTAGTATACCAACTGATGCACATACATAAAAATTCCACATTAAAACATTAAAATTGCTCCATTTTAGCTTGGTATTCTTGTAGTTGTTGTAGAGTTTTGCCTGTTGGGCATTAACTATCCACATTGTTGCTTCATACATATTGTTGAATTATTTAATTAGTATACAAACTGATGCACATACATAAAAATTCCACATTAAAACATTAAAATTTCTCCTTAACTTTAGCTTGGTATTCTTCTAATTGTTGTAGAGTTTTGCCTGTTGGGCATTAACTATCCTCATTGTTGCACTGTGCATATTGTCGAATTATTTAATTAGTATACAAACTGATGCACATACATAAAAATTCTGCATTAAAACATTAATATTGCTCCTTAACTTTAGCTTGGTATTCTTGTAGTTGTTTTAATGTGGAGTTTTTATATATGTGCATCAGTTGGTTTACTAATTAAATTATTCGATGATATGCACGGTGCAACAATGAGGATATGCAAACTAATATATTTACTGTGATCTAGAAACCTCAGATGCTTACTGTTAAATGCTCAAAACAGGCCGTCATTAAGTATGTGACAGTATTTGTTGTTCTCTGAAATGTGTCAGAACAGAGACTGATGTGAGTCTTATTTGCTCTTGTTTCAGATTTCTTTTTTGGCTCTGATCACATTGGAAGTCATCCTCATCTGCAACTGTTCCCATGCTTTCGTTGTGGCCGAACATATAAGTGGCGTAGTTCTCTCAACAGTCACATTCAAAATGAGTGTGGAAAAGAACCACGCTTTCAGTGTCCATACTGCTCTTACCGTTCCAAAGTCAAATCTAATCTTCTCAAACATATACGAAACTTCCATAAAACCCCTACTTCTGGCTTCTTGTGTTCTAAACTACATTCATAGGAGTTTTGTATGATTGCTGTCAAATTGGAAGACTATGTGGTCACATTCTTGTTTATTACATAACCTAGTTGCTATATGCTGTGCAGTTCAGTACAAAAGGTATTGTACCACTGCTTGCCTGATCAGTTTCATTCTCTTCACTACTATTTTATGCAGGATCATTCAAACATTGTAGGTATACCTTTCTTGTTTTCCTCCTACCTTAGAGAAGTTACTACCAGTATAATTTAGGAAAAACATCTGTTCTCAATTTTTTTTTAATCTTGTTAATTAACCAGCTTGATGCACAAAATTTTTGTTTTACAATAAGTTTATTTCATGCCTCTTCATGTTTCGAGCACCATGTGATCATCAGGGGGTTAAAATTGTGTTATACATCCTCTGATATCATCACACCTATAGGTGTTATACATCCTCTGATATCATCACACCTATAGGTGTTATACATCCTCTGATATCATCACACCTATAGGTGTGATGATACCAGAGGATGTATAACACAATTTTAACCCCCTGATGATGAGCACCTGTGCTCAAAACATGAAGAAGCATGAAATAAACTTATTGTAAAACAAAAATTTTGTACATCAAGGTAGTTGATTACTAAGATAAATATACTGAGATGCACGATCAGCAAAACGTCAAAATCTGTTCTCACATTTTGCAATCCTATGAACATTAATTTCTTTGTGGCAGTTCAACCATTCTGTGCATTCGAAAATGGCTTTCCAGTCTGCTCTTTCACCGCAATCTAAGGTAATTTCATTGGCATCATTTTTATCTTCTCACATATTTATGAAATGCTCAAAACATTTTATTCTGCAGGAATGTGCCTCACATAAGTCTGCTTCTAAACAGCTGTTTGGTGTGTCAATATGTGTGAGGTGTTCAGTGACAGCCTAGAGTTGTCCTGTTTATTATAATTTCAACACATATATTTATCAGAGTAGGGATAATGGATAAACTATATATTTCTCCACAAAGTTATTGGAACAACAGAGTCATTTATCCAAGTGATACACAGCCTTTTCGTGTCCAGCGGAGAATAAATTAGGGCTTGGTATCTGGTTCATCCAGATTTTTTCCTTCAAGTACCAATATATTTAGCAATAACAGTGTACACTGAATGTTGCTCTTTGGTCCATGAATTGAATAAATATCAGTGCATGCTGAAATGCCAACAACAGTAACTTCCTCGCAGAGTTCTGGAAAAGTCTTGTATGTACAATGTTCATTCATGCCCTTGCAACTACTGATTTTCACTTTTGTTAATTACCAAATGTCACTTAAAGGACCAAAAAAGCACATCAAAGGGATACATTTCTCAAGTTATGATACAATGAAAGCAAATGTGCCTTGGTGGCTGCCAACACAAAGTCCTCATTTCTTCCCCATGCAAACAGAATATGTCATGTATTGCTGGAACAGGTTTGGCAATTAGTCTGATGATTGTGTAGACAGATAGAGGGACTGTCCAATATTTCTTGTTGTTTTGGTTTCCTATAGTGAAGTAATAAATATATGGTCTATGAACCCTCTGCAGGTACTTAATGACAGTTTGTGTATGTACACAGTTCAGTTCAGTATGGGAAATTGAGAACCAAGTTCTAAAATGATTACATGATTGAGAGGTTACATCTGTACACGTTTCACTTTCAGAACTGTGGGGTAACAGTTAATATTGTGATCCCTCCTGAAAAATGTGAAATGGATTTCATTTTATCTTGTTCATAGCTGTGCACTAATATCACTATGTCGCATGAAAAACTGACTAATTCACACATTTTTATTAACACCATTTTATTAACACTGTGTCACTGTGACATGTTTCAGCCCTCAATGGGTCATCTTCAGAGAGTATGACAGAACATTTGTCTGTATCTTTGTTAATAAGTGGTGTTAATAATAAATGTATGCATTAATCAGTGTTTTATATGGAATAAGATTTCATTTTGCTGAATTATTAGTTCACTATAACCTCTGTTTCATATAAATATCATATTGTAGTATTTTAAAATTTATATGAAAAAGACAGCTTATTATACATAAAATATATTTTTTCAATAAGCCCTTCTTCTTCCAACACAAGTAGTGTAAGCTACAAGCCCATTTTGATGATCATAAATTCCATCTACTGCAGAATCTTCTCACATCTCTCTATTCTTTGGTTTGTGTAAGTGCACTTGTGTTGATAATGTCCTGTTTTGTATCATTTACACATCGTTTGCAATATAGTTCATATTTATTTACTCCTTCTGTGCTGTAAATTGTATTTGAAACATTCATTTTTGTTGTTTTTTTAAATTTAAAAAATGTAATTAAAGTATTTTGCCCGTACGTAGTTCAGTTTTATTCCATCAGCACTATAAATGATGATGCATTGATATATTGTTGTATCTGCACTGCATGAGCATCAAGACTTGCAGGAGATGAAATCACAAAGGGCACATTTGAAAACATGTGCTTACTATTTACAGATATTTGTGGTCTTAGAGCCTAGTTTTGTCATGCATTATAGTTTTATGTTGACTCTTGACCATCATGTTTGTTGGTTAGTTATTGAGAGAGTTATTATTGACAGAGATTGGTGTCCAGCCAGACGATGTGATTGACATCATGTTGTGACCTACATGCACCTGTATGTATGTTTTGATTAATTAAATTCCGTTTATATGTATATGTGGTTCTTCGTGTAACAGGTGTGATCCAGAAGGAAACTGTGAATGTATTCATGACTGTTTTGGTAAGCAGACTTACTGTATTTAATAAAGCATCATATAGATTTAAAATTTTTGGACTTCATTTAATTCCTTCAAGGTTGGTTTTTCTTCATACTTGTTGTGCATGGATTTATTAGGACACTTAAACTTGTTTGTCATGTGGATCACAAATTGGAGACAGGTAATAAGGTGCATGAATAACATCATTACTTTAAAAATTATATAAGATATTATATTTATTGGACTGTGTCATTTCCTTCATATGGAACTTTAAATATAAAGCTACAAAAGTTTCAAAATTTATTTTGTATTTTTGTTTGTAATCTCTTAAACAATTCAAAACAAATCACTAAATATATCAACTGGTATTTTGTGACCTGCATAATTAAAACAACTAAGTGCAAAATTTGTGGCCAAATTTACCATATTTTCCTGAATACAAGACACCCTCCTTTCCTTCAAATACACTCCCTATAATAGCCTGCATTTTGCAGTTGCAGTGTATAGCAGTATTTTTTACAGAAATGCTGATGCACACATTCTTATATACTAACCTGTCTAAGTATGGAAGAAGGCTTGTGTCGTATGTTTTGGGGCACCATTCGGGCTTTTGAGGGGCAGAGGAAAATCATATAAAGTCTCAGGCAGAAAAGCCGTTATCCTAGCTGAGATATAAAATGGTTACAAAATATATACAAGTTTACACTGAAATTGCTCCACTAATGTGTGCAGTTTGTTGATACTACTGATAAATTTGTATTGTGTCATATTGTTATTCAGATATTATACTCTATTTCATTTATATTTTCCAACAGATGTGATGGAAGGTCAGCTGGGTTTGTATTGGACAACTGTCAGTTCTGGACAGCCATTTCAATTAAGTACAGAGGACTGGAATTCATCAGCTTCAGGTTCCAATGATAGTGTGCTCTTGCATGCATGTCCACGCTGCACCAAGAGATACAAGTTCCGCACTTCACTGTACCGACACCTCAAGTTTGAATGTGGAAAGGAGCCATCATTTCGTTGTCCCCATTGCTCTTATATGACAAAGCAGAAAGCACCCATGCAGCGACACATACGACATACTCATGGCTTAAACACATAAGCAAGATTGTACTGTGAATTTTCTTATATGGAGGAGATTTGAATGAATCATTTGATCATCTTGCAGTGAGCTTTCTGTTTTTCTTAATAAATTAGATTCCTAATACCATAATTCTATTTATTTTCTAATATTTTTTGAATGATAAAATTAAAAAGATTTAGGTGGGCAGGAATATACATGAGGGAAATGAGAAATCCATGCAAAGTATTGGTCAGATGATATTTGAAGAACCTTTGGGTTCTATAGACACACCTTTATATGTCACATATTTATGTATTTTGCTCCCATTTATATCTAGGCACCCAAAATTATGTTTTGCTCTTGTTTCCAGATATGTATTTATTCTCATGTGTATGCTTCATGCCATGCCAATCTAATCCTCTTTGATTTTCGTCATCATACTTATCTGGTAAAAGTGATCCTGTTACACGCCTGGTGTGGCCCAGAGGGTGGGTAGAGGTATAGCTCTACTCTTCCATGTCCGCAGCACTAGAAGGTCAGCAGCATGCCCCGGCCACACTTTACCCCTGGGGAAGACCCGCTACCCATTTTACAGGAGGCTGGGTGGGCCCCAGGGCCAGTCTGGACAGGCGGAAAATCTCGTCCCCACCGGGATTCGATCTCAGACCGTCCAGCCAGTAGTCAGTTGCTATACCGACTGAGCTACCCGGCCCACAATACTTATCTGGTGGTCAGTACAAATTATGGGGTTTCTTATTATGTGGTTTTTTGCACCTCTGTTTCATTCTAATGAATAATGCCAAAAAGGTATTTCTGTTTAAAATTACATATTTTATGCATGGTGAACATTATGTAAGAAAGAAACATGAGAATGCTAGTCTAATTAGGTCCTTATGTGAGATATGATGTTCCCACAGTAGTATTGCTGACAATCAAGTCTTCTGGTGTGTGACGCTCCGTCACTGAGTTCATTGTGCTTGACTTCTCAGAGGATGGTGCTGCCTTCTTCTTCAGTGGAGAAGTGTCTAAGAAGAATTTCTCTTTAAACTGCTTAGCCTAGGAGATGAAGGCACCAAGATCTTATGAAACATCAGGAACCACTGACCCACTGATGCAACTTCATGTACCAGAAGACATGAATACTCGAGTCTTCCTGTCTAATATCATCTTGATCCAGTACTTGATGCCTGCCCAGTCATTTAAACTAATTGTGCCCTACACTACTTATCAGAGTAGATAATTCAAGTAGTTTTCCTACAATACTTATTAAATATGTGACTTTGAAGGCTCCTACAGTGGCATTAGGGTCTTCTGGGATGTGACTCCTTTATTCTGGTAGAGAGGTGTGGCAGGAGGCCTATCCAAGTAATAGTTACTTTCTGCCATACTACATGGCATCATATCTCAGTTGTTTTAATGCATTACGTGGGGGTCATTTAAATGAACTATGCTGTAATGCACTAGCCATGGCAGAAGTTCTGTAATGCTGTAACACAATACTGGTATTTTTTTTATCATTTTATCTACATACCAGCCAGTGAAGTCTCGTAAATTTATTTTATGTGCTTTCTGTATTGGTAGTGTAGTAGTTCATTTTCTCTGTAAAGTGAGATTTATATGTAATCTGATATGTAATATGCTGTAAAAATTATTTTCGTATTACGCTTTACAAGTTGTACCATTGTAAACTAATTTGTCTCTTTCATCTCCATTTCTTGTCACTATCCTTCCCCTCAAACCACAGTTCTGTTCAGGTGTACTCAGTCTCCAGAAATTTTCCATCTCCTAGCACTCCAAAAACAACATAAAATGTTACAGTATTACTACCTGTTTCTATCCTCAGATACAGTGGTATGGACACACAATCTGAGTTGGGTCGTAGAAAGAGTTGTTCCCAGTATCCATTAGTCCTAAGTGCAATACACACTTATCAAAACAGTATAGAATTGCCCTGTGCTCATTTTGTATCTGAAATTTTGATATCTTTCTTGAAGTTTCCGATTTATTATACATCTTCCAATGTACGGACGTTAAGATGAAGTGTATGGTGCAGTTTATCTAGTAACCTGATAAAAACATCTAATACAAAAAATTTTAATCCTCTTGGACAAAATATTTGATTTCAATTAATTTCGCCATCTCTGGGAATGTTTTTATGCAGCAACTGCTAACAGTTTTGCATTGTGTGAGTATATTAGTTCAAAGTTAGGTGCATAACTTGTGTGCTCAATTATGCACCATTGATGGGGGCATTTAGCTGCAACATGTATATTAGTCCAAAAATTTTGTGAATGGGATTTTGAGTTGTATCAGATGGTTTTATTCATCTGATTATATGAATGTAAAATTCAGTGGTAATAAAACGTTTTTAAAGTTATGTTGTGCCTTTTTTTAATATCAGGAATAATATTGTTTACATTTTGCTATAAGACTGGATAATCTTACTACGTACGATTAGTCTCACCCAAACAAGAAATAAATCAAACAAATGACCAAAGAAGAGAAAGAAAAATTAATCACAAATAAACCTGAAGAAAATAAAAATAAGCCAAATTATATCTGCAAACCAAAACAACAAAAGAAAGCAAAATAAAAGCCAATCTAACCTCATAAGGAATAGTCTGAACCAAAGCATGAGGCCCACCTAATAAAGAATAACCTGAATTAGAAGACCATCCAGCAATTATAACAGTATAAACACCAAGTCTTGTATAAGCCAAAAAAAACCCAACTCCAAAGAAATAAAACCATTTTCTTCAACTGTGGGATGCACCTTAAAGTAAGTCAAAAGCACTTGTTACCATTTTCCAGTTTTACTGTTATATTAGCCTTTTACTAACAGGTTTATCTTGACAGTATATCTCACAAGAAGTCAGGTGGTGTCCAGTTTAATCCAAACCAGAATGTCCTACACTGACACATTTCTCTTTATTTTCCTGTCTGTGTTTAATGAGTGATGAATGGTTAGTGAATTGATTTTTTTAATTATTTACTTTGAATTTCAGAGATTGTATACTTTAGGGTGATATGAGTAAATAGTTAAGAGTGGGTGGGTGTAGATGTGAAAGAGTGCATTAATGACCCTCATGTATTACTGTATCATTCTCGTTGAGATACTGAATAAATCTTGCTTGGAATTGCTGGTAGCCCAGCTGAGATTCGACTGCAGTATTTCACAATTACAGCTGTAGAGGGTTACAGCTATATTTGCTTACTCAGTTTGTTAATACAATTTAGAGTTATGTGTCTTTTATCTTATTGTTTCTGAGATATTTACTCTTTCTTGTGTTCATATTTTCCAGCAGATTTTACAAAAGGTCAGCTGGATTTGTATTGGACAGCTGTCAGTTCTGGGCAGCCTTTTCAGTTAAGTACAGAAGACTGGAATTTATCAACAAGTTCCAATGACAGTGTGCTCTTGTATGCATGTCCACGCTGCACCAAGAGATACAAGTTCCGCACTTCACTGAATCGACATCTGAAGTTTGAATGTGGGAAGGAGCCATCATTTCGTTGTCCCCATTGCTCTTATATGGCAAAGCAGAAAGCTCCCATGCAGCGACACATCCGACATACTCATGGCATAAACACATAAACAAGACTGGATTTCAGATACTGGATTGTGAATATTCTTACATGGAAGAGATTTGAATGAATAATTTGATCATTTGACAGTGAGCTTCATGTGTCTCTTAATGAATTAGTTTCTTTCTATACTAATTTAAATTCTTCTCTTAATATTGCTTGAATGATGAATTCAAGAAGGTAGAGTTGGGCAGGACATTATAAGGGGAAATGAGAAATATTTACAAAGCACAAAGTATGGGTCAGTAAACCTCGACAGAAAACATTTTGAAGACCTGGCAATGGATGGAAAAATATAAGTAGGTTATGAAGGCATTGTCTTAATTGATCTGGCTTATAGTTGGGTTAAAAAACAGTCTTTTGTGAAAGTGAATATTTGGGATGTGATTTGAGGTTGTGGCATGTGTATTCTAGTAGTTATGTGTGGATATTTGGAGGAAACTGCTGCCTCCATTTTCTGCTTTGAAGATGGATGTTGTATGTACCTCTCCAACACTTGCAACTCTCTACCATAAAACATGACATGTCATCTGTGGAGGTTGCAGTTTTAATTAACACCAAGGCTTCTTGGAGGCACCGTCACACAGCCTGTTAAAGAGTTTCTTAATGCAGAGCTGAGTACTGTAGAGTGCTTGCTGTGCTGCAGTTGATGTTTTCTGCTCTACAGTATTGAGTACCGCAAAGTGGGAGTTATCAGTGCTTGCTGTGCCACAGTTGATATTGTTGACTCTGCAGGACTTGCTACTGCAGGTGGGAGTCATCATTGCTTGTTGTGCCACAGTTGTTGTCCATTTTTACAGTACTGAGTACAGCAGGTGCGAGTCATCATTGCTTGCTGTGCTGCAGTTGATGTTGTGTGCTCTACAGTATTGAGTAACGCAGAGTGGGAGTTATCACTGCTTGCTGTTCCACAATTGATGTCCACTCCACAGGACTGACAACTGCAAGTGGGAGTCATCATTGCTTGTTTTGCCACAGTCGATGAAGTCCTCTCTACAGTACTGAGTACTGCAGGTGGGAGTCATCATTACTTGTTGTGCCACAGTTGATGTTGTCCGCTCTGTGGTACTGAGTACCACAGGTGGGGATCATTATTGCTTGTTGTACCACAGTTGTTGATCACCACTGTACAGAACTGAGTACCATAGAGTAGGAGCCATCATTGCTGGCTCTACTGCAGCTGATCTTGTCCACTATAAAGAGCCTAAGCCCAATGTCAGCGTGGGACTGATTACTTCAAAGTAGGTGGTGTCTTCAATCAGTATACAGTGATGCAGCTGTTACCAGGTTTGTAGATTGTATGAGCAGGTGTTTTGTTCAGCTGGACAAAGGTTCCCAAAGTGATTATCCTTCCTTCAGGTTTCTTGACCAAAATTTGTGTGCATTTCTCATCTCTCCCATGCATATCACCTGCCTATTCATTTCGTCCTCTTTGGATTAATCATGACCTGTACATTTAGTTGAAAGTAAAAGTCACCAAAAAGTTTCTCATTCAGTTTTGTCATTTTCTTCCCATTGACTTGTATTTGTACAATTAAAAATACATATTTTGTTTGCAGTATGAATAACAAACTCTACGCTCAAACAGATAATGAATGGTACAAAAATAGAAGTTGTATGAATGGTATGTTATTTGTAATTTTGTCTTATTCAGATCAGCAAAAATTTTGCAGTGTACTATGAATTTGGCTGGCTGGTGCCTGTTGTTATGCTGTGGCACTCCTGTGTTATTTTGTGAAAAGAGATACATTGTATAATGATGTTATGTATAAAGGTATATCCATAACTTAAATGCTTACTGAATACCAGAAACTATTATTTTGTAACGCTGGTTTCAATCAATACATTTCTATTTCAGTGACTAGTCATGTATTTATTTATTATGCATGCATTCTGATAGCTCATAAAAATTACTTTATGGTGAAGATTCAAGTCTTTGGAATGTTACACTATATCAACTGGTAAATAATTACCATTATTTTAAAGGGTCATAATGCTTTCATCTTCAGCATCCAGCAGGATAACAACTTACCAATTGGCATTATGTAATATCCTAGAAGTCTTGTGTTATTACCAGCATTACTGTCAGCATGCCAAATCTTGCATTGTGTTTTGTTGTTACATATGTCTGTACATTTATTGCAATAAAATCAGACCGTCAGACCCAGAGGGTTGAACATTAATTCCCATCATTGACCGTTTCTGTGCTATTTGAAATGAAATTGTGTGAAAGGGCACTTAACATCATGTAAATTAACCTGATCTAATTTTGTAGTTTAGAAAGATATATTTTTATGTCATGGTAACACAGATGGGTAAAGAAATTTACTTTCTTAACTGCCACTTTGAAATTCTGTTCTTTAAGTTCCTGTGTACATAATATGTACAGATTTGTAGGGAACTGAATCCTCCGGGATATGATGCTCTTTTGCTGGGTAGATGGTTCTTGACATTTTGAAAGCTTGTAGTTGCATCATCCTCAATTTAAAGTGTCGAGCAGTGCCAGAAGAATCAGTTCTTCATGGACTGCTTGACCCCTGAAGATGAGGGTGACACAATTCTGTGAAACATCAGGAGCCCTTCAACCGAGGACACTCTGTCACATCCCAGAAGAGTTAAATCCTCATCTACACCAGTGAGAACCTCACATTTTGCATATCCAGATTTTGTATTATCATCTCTGAAATTGACGACTAACTAGACAGTAAATACCTTCATGTTACTGAGCCCCTCTCAATAAGCTACTATTTGCTTGGCTAATCTAGAAATTTCCTGAATATTATAGGTCTGTAGTTTCGGTACCATGTTTGCAAGAGCCTGCCTTTGGTTCCTATCTTGAGCCAGAAAAAATCAGTCCATGCCTTCCTATTTCATGTGTCTAAGATCCTTTTTTAATATTGTCATCCCATCTAAATATATATCTTCCAAATGGTCTCTTTGTTTGAGGTGTTCCCTCCCCAGCCTTTTGAATTTCTCCTCTCTTCCCTGCATACCACATTTCCTGCTATCTCATTCTCCTTATTACAATCATCGTAATGAAATTTGGCAAATAGAATGAATCAAAGCACATATTGTTTCAAGCAATTAGCATTCCATTTGCCACTTCTCATGTTCTTAATATATTTCCTTGGTTATTCCTAAAAATGTATTAAATTGAGGCTTATATGAAAATTTTAACAGCAAGGTTGTCAACTCCAAGTAACCCTTTGAACACTGAGTTAAATCCCATCTGCCATTTGCTGGCAGTATTAGGAACTTACCCTATTCTTTATGTTAGCAGGTTAAGGGTTAACAACCTGCTTGGCTGATCCCTTACTGGCTGTCTCAGAAAGGCTACCCAGTTTATTTGTAACCAGTCCCCATGGCTATTCAATATACTACCTGTACATAACTAGTCTTCATGGCTACTCAGTATATTTGTAACCAGTCCCCATGGCTATTCAATATACTACCTGTACATAACTAGTCTTCATGGCTACTCAGTATATTTGTGACCAGTCTCCAGGGCTACTCAGTATATTTGTAACCAGTCACAATATTTTAAGGTCACCACCTCCATTTATAACCTCAGACATTGCAAGTGTTTGTAAACAAAGTGCACATGAAAATATTTGGGCTTCCAGGAAGAGGTGCAGATAGATCACCCCCCAGATTCTAGAGCATTACTGCTGTGCATACCTCTGCTCAGTGTCATTCTTAACCATTCTGTCATATCAGTGTAGTCCCATATTGTGTAACTGTTGATATGTCATCATAAAATATTGATAAATATTTTATTCATGCTGCAACTTTTTTTGTGAAGAATGCTTAGAACTGCTCATTGAAAGAGTACGAATGAGGAAGAGAATGTATGATATACTTCTACTGCTAGACTTGCTCCTTCCCTTTGCAAGAAATGGGTACATCAGGCTGATGTATTCATTTCCAAATTTGATAAACACAACTGCTGATTGCATATTGAGGCACTGAAAGTTTATCAGGTGGATGTAATTGAGGCCTTTCTTTTTATGTGTCTGTTATACCTCTGCTTTACATGAGCTTGTAAGCAAACTTATAGGACTAGGCTACAGAGCAGACAGCTAAGTAATCATGGTTTGATTCATGGCAGGGTTTAGAAATTTTTCTATTCTCCAAAGCATCAAATCCAGCTCTGGGGACCAGCCAGACACCTTTTCAGTGGGTACAAGGGTTCTGTGGGGCATCTCTATGTTAGGGATTCCATGTAGGGGGCCTTCAAGGAGGGCTTCTTTACTGGGGACCCCGAAAGATATATTAAGGAAGGCTTGGAAATGGGCATCTGCTTCCCTAGGAGCCCCACTTTTGGGGAAAGTGGAGGGGTGCTTTTTCCTTAGGGCCTTCTTATCTAGAGGAATTTTTGTGAGGTTTTTGAGAGATATTCATTTGCCCTGTAAATGGGTGTCTCTCTCCATAGGGACCCTAATGGGGAACTTGGAAGGGGGGGGGGGGTTCAATTGCCGGGATTTTTGAGAGAAAGAAAAAGTATATCTGTGTTCCTTTCTTGGACTCAGAGGACATTAAGATTTTAAGTCTGGGGGCCATCTGGAACTGCAGTAAAGGAGCAGGGCTCTCCTGAGTTGATATTAGATTATGGGGCACAAAGGGCCCGTCTGTAAGGCCGAGGTGCATCGGGACCGTAAGGGCTCAGACCCAACATTAACACATTGCCGTCGGCTCACGCAGAAATGCGTGATTGCTCACCCATGCATTGTTGACGGGCCCTGCATTTCTGCGTTTTCTTACACGACGTCCAACACGCGCGTTTTCGAGCTGGTCTGACACACTGATCGCTTCAAGGTTATCGTCAACTACATGCAGGATGTTTGGATCTCAAGTTACAAGCAGACAGACCACTCATGAACCCTATTTTAGAATGATAAGCCTGCAAAATATTATGGGAATGAACATTAAAAGCGTTTAAAACGTCCGGTCACCAGGAGGTATTTAATTAAAAGACCAGCCCGACGGCAATGTGTTAATCAATCAGACAATCAATCAACCAGGGTTCTGTCCTCAGGAATAAAGCAGTTGTGATGTGAATCTGACTACTACCCTCCATCTTGTGTCATGGTTAAGAAGACTGGAGCTATGCCACATTTTCCCTTATGCATTCATGGCATACACAGGGATAACTTTACCATTACTTTTACATCAGGTCAGACTTTGTGAGCCTTTTTTCTTTTGAAAGAGGACGCTCATTTCATACAAAGTTTATACATTACATTAAATAAAAACCTCATTGAAGAGGACAGGCTTTATTTGAAATATTTTTTGTTCGTGAATAAATAATTAAATACAAAGAAAGATAATTTATGACCCTGTCATGTTTGATATCTGTCCTGCATCTGACATCAAGGGCAATGAAGTTTGCAAAGTAGTCTGATTACTGTGTGATCACTTCCACGAAAAGGTCACATCTTATGTAGGAAATGATGTATGTGGAAGAGGATTTGAGTTTTCTGGATTGTGATGGCATGTTCTTCTGTAAGTGGTTTCAAGCATTTTGAAGGTTCATATTGTCCTTATCTTGAGGGACATTCGATTCAGGAGGAATACCCTTTTGAATGAATGTGATGTGTTCCTTTGAAACATAAGGAACTTCTTACCCAACAACACAGTATCACATGCAAAAAGACGTAAATCCTCAGGTGCTCTGCTGTGAGAACTTCAAATTATACAATATGTGTGTATGGAAAATGCACACAGATTACTGTATCACAGTTGTTATCACAGGTATTGATAATGTTTATTTTGTCATTTCCAGATCTGGTTACCATACTGCATGATGAACAATTTTGGAGTCATTCTAAATCTTCGTGGACTTCAGGAATAGGCTGTGAAAGTGAATCAGATGTTATACAAGAAATTTTAAATCAAGCATCTGGTTACAGTTCAGGGGCACAGATGACTTCAAATGCATTTGTGTGTCCTCAGTGTGGAAAAAACTACCGCAGCAAGTATACACTACGGCGCCATCTTCTGGTAGAATGTGGTAAAGAACCGCAATATTCTTGTCCACATTGTCAACGTAAAATCAAGCATAAACATGACCTGGTGGTACATATGAAAATTTACTGTCCTGTACTGAGAAACAGGCATTAAATATTGTCAAAAGTGTTTTGCTACAAGGTATTATTTTACTATATTTTGTCACAAAGTACGATGAATTTCTGGTGTTATGTATATTGTTCCTGACGACCAGTTTCAGCTGGAATTTCCATTATCAGGCAAAGATATCTCTATTATAAAAATTGTTGCATTAGCAGTGAATGTTTCTCTTTATTAAGATGGATATTTAAAAACACTGTTCAGTAATAAAAACTGTGGATATCTAGAATGTATGAGAATGTCACTTTGTTGAATTTTGTGTGTGTGTGTGTTTATTTTACTTATGTATTGATTTTTGTTTATTATTTCATAGTGAGGATTCTATGCAGTTGCATTGTTTTCCTTTTTTTGGGGGGTCATGTGATGATGTGACTTTATTTCAATATACAACATGCACTGATAGTTTGTTTAGGTTATGTTATTTTGTTGCAGAAAGAACATGCATAAAGAATGTAACATTCTATGTTATAAGTCTTGAAGCTTTCGTGGCGACATAATTCTGTGAAATTTTCTCGGGCAGACGGCCATGTCAGGCTGTGAAGGTTGTCCGACGTTTTGGGAACTATGTCCCCATCATCAGGGGATGGAGTTAGCTCCCGAAACGTTGGAAAATCTTCACATCCTGACACAGCTGGCTGCCCGAGAAAATTTCATTGAAATATTATGTTGATCTGAAAACTTACTGAGAAATCTTCTACATATGTTCCCCCCCCCCAGACATAGCCCTTGTTTTATGCACTGCTTGTTTTATCCATTTTGCTTTAATGCCTCTTGTTAATATACACCACTTCTTAATGTATGCCCTCTCATTTTTGGTTTAATGCACTTCGGCTGGCTGCACGTCATCACCCTAACCCCTATATATTCCATTATTTCTTATGGAAATATATTTTTTTTATGCCCAATTTTTCAGGAACACAACTAGTGCATATAACAAGGGTTTGGTGTATTTTGTAAAAAGTTTGTCAAAATCAAGTATTGTTTGGGTTAATTGATTAAATTTATTTGCTTTAACTAATGGTCTAACACAACTATATTTATTGGTAGAATTTAAAGTATTTTCTACATAAGGTACAACTACATGTTTCGGCGCTCGATAATGGCCATCTTCAGGTTGTACATGAAATACTTATTAAGCAGTTATACAAAACATACATCAGCTGTAGTAAGTTACAACATGTAGTTGTACCTTATGTAGAAAATACTTTGTATTGTACCAATAAATATATTTGTGTTAGACCAGTACACACACTGTACATTAGTTATTTCATAGAACACAACGGGGATGATGAACCTCATGGTTATTTGCATTCTTTCTGCAAAATATAGGCATCAGTAAGTATATAATTGGAAAAAGACACAAAACTCAACAAAGTAACAATTCCACAAGACTGTTCTGTTGTCCCCCAACAGGGTTGTAAGGCATCCTGTACTGGTGTACAATAATATTTTAATACAGTCACCCGGTGATAATCGCGAATTAGTCATTACCCATAGCTTATAAAGATTTAGTAGCAAAACATCCAACTGTAAATGTTGACACACTTACAGTTGGTCCTTTAATGTTATTTTAAAATTTTAAGCTCATGGTTCCGTGCATCATAATTCATTGTTAGTAAAAATCCAACTAGATGCAACAGTATGCTGATATTTATTTACTGCAAAGTCACTCTACATGTTTCGGGTGTCACAGCACCCATCATCAGGAGTACTAAAAACTGTAACCACGGCCTCCAGTATAGGTCATAATATCGGTACAGCTACTTCCCTCCAACGTGGCCTGATCAGGCCACGTTGGAGGGAAGTAGCTGTACCAATATTATGACCTTTACCGGAGG
>Ga0131853_10009509_pt1 | contig 17781 bp, 14 predicted proteins | sample TergutLab28metaG_FD_92764 | JGI IMG/M metagenome (GOLD analysis project Ga0131853, IMG submission 92764) | Labiotermes labralis P1 segment gut microbial communities from Petit-Saut dam, French Guiana - Lab288 P1 (version 2) (version 2) | ecosystem: Host-associated > Arthropoda: Insects >... | reverse complement strand
TGGTGGTGTTAGGAAGTGTGTGGGGCGAAATTTTGGGGGGTTTCGGTGAAGGGTTTTCTATGCCCCCCCCCCCCCCCCCCCCCCAATATTTTATGATTTTTTTCTAGGCCTAGCTTTGAACCTCTCTTCTCCCGAATATTGAGTAGTTGCTAATCATTCTGGGTTGTTTTACTCGTATAAATAACTGCTAAGTGTGGTGTCATGCTGGGGTCGGATGTGTTTACGTGGTTATTTAACGACAAGAGAAAATTGTATGGAGATCCGGTATTGTATTAGCAGCACGTAACCAACAAATGCACAATATATTCATTACTTAATTGTATCTCAAAAACACCTACGTGTTTGGATGCCCCAATGCATCGTCTGCAGGGAGTTTTTCTGTTATATGACAGTTACATGCCAGTTAAAATGCAGTCCATTAGTTTATACACGTAATGTGTTAGAAGAATATCCTTACCAAGTAATTTATATTTGTTGTTGCATATAGTGTTATATATTGTGCATTGGTTGGTTATATGTTGTAATTGTATGCAAAATGCCCGGTACACACATTTTCACTAACGGTATTGTATATTTCAGCCATTTAGAAACGTGTATTCGAAAATAGTGCGAAACTAAGTAGACTTCTTGTTTGTGATCAGTTCTGTGTGAACAGTTTCGGAAGTGGAGGTAGGCTGTTCGGAACCGTTAAGCGTTTTCCATTGTGACTGTGTGTCGCCCATATGTGAGAGGTTTCTAATTGTGAAAATATTTATGATTTTATTGCACAAGTTCCATTCACAGACAGTAGCGCACATTTATTGAAAGCTGTGTTTTTCGGGCTATGGAACATGGAACTTGGAATTGTTCACACTTCCCTCAGTTTTCACTGCGGCACGTGTGACATTCTAGTGCTTTGTGCAGATGTGACTGCCGGCAGCCAAGGTACTTCAGGGTGATGGCAACATGTTATGTTTATTTTCCAAGTGCTTTTAATTCTCACGTTTAATATTTCATTTTCTTTTGTTTGCAGTGCGTCAGGGACGAGCGCTGTTGCAATTGACAACAAGATCGAGCAGGCAATGGTGAGTGTTTACTTGGTCCGTGGCACCTTCATATAGAGCAAACATTGCACACCTACCCCGCGGATTGTAACCAATAAGTGACGCACAGTTCTGTAGGTTCAATATCTTCTGGAGTGAACATTATTGCACGCTGTTACTGAAGCAGTTTTGTATTTGTCCCGTTAATTACGTGGCATGTTGGATGAATCTCAAAATTGGCAGGAAAATACATGTGAAAATTTTTTGGGCCAGGGATGTGGGGAGGACTGACTTTTATATTTAGTTTTTGAATGTTTAAGTCTTCTGGGACATGTGAAATTGTTACCTACGTTTCCGAGGCGCTGGATACCCCCATCCTTTGATACCCCGAAGATGGAATCGACTAACTTGTCTGAAACGTGGGTAATTAAGTGACACTGACACTGAGTCATGTCACGTGAATCCTAATCGAAATCGCTCTGAGAACTATTAACAACATATCTAGGCCACGCTGAATAACACATTGACCTCCGGAAATGCACAACGTTTCAGAATATTTATCTTTTTTATATATGTGTCTATAGACGTTAGCCATGTAACTGTAATAGATATTCAGCATTAAAGGACTGAACCTGTAATTTAATTTGTTGTTTTGCACGCAGATGAAACTTCATTTTTCATTCTGTGGGAACTGAATTTGTAGTGACTGCAGATGGAAGTACTGGGGATAGTAGAGTGACGATAAGCTGAGAAAATGACACGGTGTCGGAGACTTCTTGCGTGTTCTCACTGCCGAATATTCTTGAATACTTGAACAAAGAGAGACCAGCTTGATGTCACTTGCTTTTTTTATTTCATTATTTAATGCTGAACATGTTTCGGATGTTAATACATTCATCCTCAGGAGCTTGCGACTTATTTGTTGAGTTATTTCATGGGTTGTATTGCTCTGGTTGGATGTGTGTTGGTGTTACGTTCTGGTTTGGCTGGGGTGGTGTGGTATAATTCGCAAGCTCCTGAAGATGGATGTATTAACATCCGAAACATGTTGAGCGTTAAATAATGAAATAAAAAGCAAGTGACATCAAGTTGGTCTCTCTTTATTCAACTATCAAGATGATGCACGGTCCAATAAACATAAGATTCTTGAATACAATAGCACGCACACACACACACACACATATATATATATACACATATATATATATATGTATATATATATACATATATATATATATATATATATACAGATGAACACAACAATGTTTTTTATTCCATTAGTGGCAACAAGTTTCAGTCACTAATGGAATAAAAAACATTTTTGTGTTCGACTGAATACAAATATATTTATTTTATTCTATTTTAGTTGTATAACTGTACAAAAAATCGAATGTTCTTGCTTCGACCGAAGGGGGTGGGGAATGTAACAAACTCGGAGAAACGAGCGCATGCACGATTATGGATATTAAGCTCAAGGAAGGAGACTGGTCAGTCGTTTCATTATGGCAGTGGCGTGTAGTATTAAAATTAATTTTGAAGGCGTGGAATGGGTTGGACGTATGGATTGGCTTCCACGAATTCAGAATACAGTCTAGCGTACGAACGTTTATTACCACGTTCACTAGAGCCCGCCACTTGTCCCTGGCCTGAGCCAGATCAGTCCAACCCACGCGCTCCCAACCAATTTTGTTGAGGTTTAGTTTAATTTTTTTCTCCCATCTGCGCCTAGGTCTTCTAAATATCACCTGTCCCTCGGGTTTCGCCACCAAAATCCTGTATGCATTTCTGTTCTACATAACTTGCCGCATGCTGCAGCCATCTCTTCCTCGTCGATTTGATAGCCCTAATTGTATTTGGTGATGAGTACAAATCGTGAAGCTTCTCAATGTGTAGTTCCGTCCGTTTCCGTTCGAACTCCTTCCTTAGTTCCAAATAGCTGCCTCAGAACTCCGTTCTCGAACACGGCCTATGTTCCTCCGCCAATGTGAGAGACGAAGTTTCACGCCTTTGTGCAACAACAGGCGGAAGTATGGTTCTGTTTATTTCGGTTTCTGTATTTTTAGGGTACATTTTTCTCACCATAGCGGTAAATTTCCCCCGGTTTATAAAATTTGAATAAAACGGAAAGTAAAATTTGTGGGTCCTAATCAGAATAGTAATGTTAACGCACGAAGTTTGATGGATGAACCATTTTTAGGCGCGTTTACATACAAGCGAAAAGCGCCTTTGTCATGTCCTTTCTGTCCGCATGTATCAGCGCGGCTGCCACCGAACGGATTTCTCTGAAATTTCGTATTGGTGACTGAAATCTATTTCGGACAAAAATATCTTAACATGCATACTTAAGTGTGTTTCGTAGTGTTGGCATCGACGTATGTAGCGCAACAATAAATAGAACGCATTGCTGTACTTTCATGGCAACGCTTTCATAATTTATTATATTGTTGACAGACGTGTACATCACCGGTACAGAGGGACGCGTTATTGCGTGTCTGGCAATAATGGTTACGCGAATGCACCACAGTGTTACGTATAACGTTCATTGCACGCCTTGTTCGGAGCTGAGGTGGGTTGAACTTCATGTAAACCAGGAGACCGCAGTGGACCATGGCGTAGTTTGCCCGATAGCTCTAGGAAGTGTGTGTTCTGTCGGTACCCACTATATGCATTTGGGTCAGCGTGCGACATTGTCTGATCGACAGGATGTAAATGCATCACTGTCATTGAAAAGGACTTTTCAGTTTCTCGATTCTGTTGCTTGGACGTGAGTTGGAGTGACCATGTCATTTCCCATGGATGGAGTGTCCAGGCTGTTCACCGTGTCTTTTCCACATCGATGTCTGCCCCCCAGCGCGATCAATACGCCCCATGCCCGTTTCCCTTTGTTCTCATGGGAGCAACCCACTGACGCATAGACCCGGTTAGCGCTGGGGCGCACTGCACATTGACCGTCGTGTACCGGCTCTTAAACGACTAGGTACTTTTCTGTTCCGATTAGTGATGCACGAAGTTAATGAGTCCGAAGTTTGTGCATGAGTGTCCGCATAATTATTTTCTAAAATCATTCGATTTTAGGTATATTTGTTGCTGGAGAACTAAAGTAGCCGTTCCAGGTCGAGTTTAGTTTCAGTCCATATAATTATTGAATTTTTCATGGACATAATCCTTCCGGCCACACTATGGCCCTGGGGTTGATTCAGCTTCTAAAAGAAATGAGTACCAGGAATATTTCCTGGGGGGGGCGGGGGGGGGGAGGCGGCCGGTGCGTAGGCCTGAAAACCTTACTACCGGCATGTGCCGATTGTCTTGAAATCTGGGAGCCGCCTCAACGTCCTGGAACCCTCAGGGCCTGTCCAGGCCTGTTACGGGATTGCTTTACCTTTACCCTTGCCATATTATTAGTGACTTCAAATGTAATTGTTCAGATTATTCGAGTAACAGTTCAGACAGAAGTCTAATACATTGGCTTTTATAAAATATACTTTACGAAGATCTCCCTGACGTCTCATTGAAATATTTTGCGATAGATCGTATATATTTGACGAAGTGTGAGGAGCAAGTAATTGTTTCTCTGCTTAGCGTAATATCTGCATTGTTCAGTAGTACCGCCGGCAGTATGTATGGTGTCTGAAATAGCGTGGCTGTGAGTGAGGGAACCGAACCTGGAAAGAGAGCATCGAAAACTGGCCGCCGTTTGACCCTCATACTTTGGCCGTCGCCACAGAATAATCCCCACCACCCGAACCGCCGCAAATTCTGTGCGCAAGCGAACGTACATGTTGTTTGCAGTTGCAGTCGGTTCCTTTGGTTATGAAGCGCTTCTGTTTCAAGTGCAAAAGTGATGTAGTGTCCTGGTCGTGAGTTGTGACTGGGCAAGTGTTGGGAACTGAGCGGCATCGTGCTGCTTTATCATACTGTGCTTGGAATGTGTTTCGACACAGAGAAAAGTAACATTCAGTGTGGTCAGGATCGCCAATAGCATGTGCGAGATTCAAAGCAGATTGCATATTGTTACAACCACAACAGCCTAGTGGCCAGGTCCACTCCCTCTGCCCCACTTTGACACAAGGAAGCAGTAACTTCCTTTTGACAGTTTTGGGTCATACGGACCCGCCGTACGATAAGCCATCCATCCATTTCACATTCTGCATGTGCGGCGCAAGAAGTTGGACGCAGTGTTGACATTGAATCTGCTGGCATGTGCACCGCAGTGCGCCGGAGAGAAAGCCTCGGCGTTATTTGTGTGTAAGGCAGTATCTGCCCAGTGTCTCGGGACATGACAGCCCTTCAGGAGCTTTCGCAGGATTACGAAAAGTGGCTACAAGCTTCTTCATGTCTGTTCGCGTGGAGCAACTCGGCTTCCACTGGATGGATTATTATGAAATTTTATATTTGAGGATTCTTCGAAAATATATAGAGAAGATTCGAGTTTCATTAGAATCTGCCATGCTTAACGAGTACTGTGTAGTATGTACTTTTATGATAGTGTCTCGCGGTATTCTGCTTACGATGGCCATCTCAAAAGAAATGCACAGAACGCAATACCTACAGAATAGAACACCAGATGTGCGGGGAAGTGTTATAGTCCTTCAGTGTAGTCCCCCTTCTGTCGAATGACTGCATCCCAACGTTTTGGAAGTTCCATGATACCCGTCAGGTCTGTAGAACTGTTGAGCTGTCTAACGCGTCGGGTACCGGAGGCAGATAGGTCCTCCAGCGTAGAGAAACGCACACCACGCATGTTGATTTTCAATTTTGGGAACAGGTCGAAGTCCGGGGGACTCATGTCGGGGCTGTAGGGCGGATGGGGTAGCACTTCCCAGCTGTATCTGTCCCAACAATTCACGTAGATTGAGAAATGTAGCGAAAATCAAATCACACGTTTAATTTAACGTTCGTGTTTCCGTGTATCGCCAGTACGATTACAGTTGATAATTAACAAGATGCAACTATTTTGATTTATTTACTTTAATCTTTAATCAGCTCTACATGTTTCGGGCGATTTTTTTCGCCCATCATCAGGAGCATATCACTGTAACTACAGCTTCTGGTAATGTCAACCGATGTTGTTGCTGGCTGCTGCTGCTGCGTACGCAACAGCAGCAACATCGGTCGGTGGACATTACCAGAAGCTGTAGTTACAGTGATATGCTCCTGATGATGGGCGAAAAAAATCGCCCGAAACATGTAGAGCTGATTAAAGATTAAAGTAAGTAAATCAAAATAGTTGTATCTTGTTAGTTATCAACTGTAATCACACATTTAATGGTTGGTAATTTTTTTTCTCCGAAAATCGTGCCGTTTACGAATAGTGTGGAAAAATATGGTGAAATCAGACAAGGAACACATGGCAGAGTGAAGACGTCACAGAAAAGATACGAAAGCAAGCAGATAACTAAGGCCAGAATACACTCCCACAGTGATTAAATACTTACTGCTTTTCCACGGCAGTAGTAGTTAAGTGAACGTGCCTGCATGTTACGGTGTAAGTACGTTACCTGTCTTGTTATGATGGTTGTTTTCAGTGCGAATTAACGCCTAAAACTTCAGTTTGTTTCTTATTTTCCGAAACACTCTTTAATATGCTATTTTTACCGTAGCCTAGCAGGTGGTTGAAGGCAGATGATAGTGTTGTGTTGTGTTCTATCGGAAGTTTTGTATCATCCTTTAGCAATAATATGTTCATGTTGTATGACCCGCCCGACTTGTTAATAGCAACAACACTGCAGTGTGGGATCGTGCAGACAGACCAGGTATGTAACAGGTTGCGAGTTAAACAGGTTTTGATAGACCTCACAAGCTGAAACGGTAGATCGTCTTGCATGAAGTACACCGTATGTTGCAGAGAAGTCACCGTGTTATTAACGAGACAAGCAATGTTCTTATAACGTAACATTGAGGCGCGTTTTTGCAGTGGAAAAGCAATGTGTTACACATTCTGAGTGTGTGTATAACCTTAGGTATCCAGCGTGCAGTGCGCATGCGCTGTATTATATTGTCGACTGTAGCCTGTCCGCCTCTGCAGTATTTTTCCACATTCCATAAACGGCACTATTTTTTTTAAAAAAAATTTGGAACATGAAATGTGTGTTTTGATTTTCTTTACATCTCTACGAAGATCTAAGCGGATATGATCATAACTGTGTATTGGTCTTCATGTAAAGTACCCGCTATTCTTGTCAGATTTAAATCAAAATCGATTTTAGTAGCTCTTCACTATTGTGCGAACGCGCCTAAACACTGTTTTCCAGCCCTTAGCTAACATGCTGCTGTCATTGTATGAGAAGTTGGTACAACGTAGGCGCGCTGGTAGAGTTAGTGTTCTTTGTATTACTTTTCATCTTTATACCGGGTATTTACAGTTACATACTTCTCTCATGGCACAACAGGCCCAGTGGGCCTAGGCCTCATTATCGAGGCTTCACGATCACACTCAAGACTCCATACTCCATAGGACTCCTCTGGGCAGATGATCAACCCGCCTCGTAGACCTGTACCTGACAGCACAAAACAATCCCAAGAGACGGACATTCATGCCTCCGGCGAGATTCGAACCTACAATCCCAGCAGGCGAGTAGCTTAAGACCCCACGCCTTAGGCTGTCCGGCCACTGGGATCAGTTACAGTTATATACCTAAAACGAAGACGTTTGTGGGGATGTAGTTTTTGCACATGTTCTGTGCTTTTACATCAGTAATTTCCGCAGTATGTGTGCAGTGCCCAGTGTTGCTGTTGTCTGTAGTTCCTTGATTTCGTGCCTTGCCGTTATGTTGCCCAGATATTTCCGAGTGATACTGAGATGGTTTCATTGCCCCTGTTGTTACTGGTATGACTTTTGTTTTTATATACCACATGCGCCGTGTTTCTGTTGCAGGGTCTTTATATTTTAGAATCACCTCTGCTTCTTTTCTGGGTCACATTTGTGTCTCCTGAAATAGCATCATTTTTTAATGTTTTAGGTTTCTGTGACCGTGCATCGTGAGCAAATTGTGAAGTGAGAGAGAATGCCCGAAACATATTGAGAAATTGTTAAAAATAAACATCTAACTATTGCATCTTGTAGGTTTTCTCTCTCACTTCACAATTTTTTAACGTGTTCCATTTTCATTGTCACGGATTAGGATGTCTGGTTTATTAGTAGGGATGGTTCTGTCGATTGTTTGCATAATATAGTTGCCTTACCATTATTATTATTATTATTATTGTACATTAAAACTTGCCTCCAGCGAGTGAACTATAAACTCTTTTCTTTACTGTCTTACGAAGAACTATAACTTGAACGTGATTAAACATATACGTAAAATTTGGCCGTCTACTGTTGTTATAGTTGCAGTTTGCGTTCATTGCTAACCTTAACCACCTCGCCGTTGCAGTGAGGTCAGGAGTGTCTTCTGCATTTTGGATTCAGAGTATCGTGGTCGTAACAGACTTGTTACAGATTTGGTTGTCAGGGAACTGCAGTGAACATTGGAGTATGAATGTCTCTCTTTTGTCTGTGGACGTCTGGAAGTTATAATTCGGGGCTTAATGGTTTTTGTGGTGCTCTGTTCGGTCAGAGATTCCATGACCAACTTTGTGCCTGATTCTTAGTTGGAAGCTCGTAGGTTCGAATGCCCCCCTGTCCGAGCTGGGCCATCTGTCCGTGTGAGGAAAGAGTTGTGAAGTAGACCCAAGTGGGCCTGCACCAGTCTTCTGTACATAATCATTCATCCCTTCTGGCGCCTGTTGTCGTGTTAGAGGCTCGAATAGGTACGGGGTGGGTCCTTCTCTTGGTATGCGATCGTGCTCGCAGAGGCACGCTAAATGCATCGCAGGTAGCGGAAATTAAACGTACATCATTACAATAGACGAGGTGATTTTGTAACTCTGAATTTGAAAATGCTTGTATTGTGTAGTGGTTTTTGTACGTAGTCCAGTTCCGGGTTACTGACCCAGTTCCACGCATTATGGAAATCGTAGGTACAGCGGGCCGTACCTTACATGTCCTCAAATAATGAAAGGCTTGGGTGCCATTAAAGGTTCTGATTGGCGACTCCCCCGACGAGGAAGTTACGTTGGAATTATTGCACATTGTTTTGAGTGTTAATTGTGGAGTCATTGTTCTCTTATCTCAAGTACCGTCTGTAATGTGCAGTTATCGTCGCTCTGTCCTTGATTCGGAGACTTTGATCCCACGTGTTATCCGAACGCGCTTGGAGCTGACGTCATGCGTATTCTTGATGCCAGCTATTGTCCCATTCCACAGATCGTCGATTTGGGCTGTGGGCTATCAGGTACTCTACTTGAGCACCTTGGCCCCCATCCTTTCCTATTTTATTTTCCCGCTCTTTCCGTCTTTCTGTATGTTTTTCGTATCTCCTAGCTGTCCTCGCGTTCGCCTCCTTCCGTCTTACTTCCCTTTTTTCGTGCCTTTTTTCCCCCTGTATTTTGTCCCTTGGGTTTTGTTTTTTAAGTTCCCTGAAACTAGAACGGTTAGGGTGGAACGCAGAAAGATTTATCTCGAACCTTGAGATATGAATATCGCGTCTGAAATTTAAGGTAAAGGTTTACTTAATTGAAGCGTGTGTTGCTTGAGCTAGGTCGTAATTCAAAACTGAAAGTGTCCATCTTGGAAATCCAGTTCTGCGTCAGCCGGTAGACCCACCAGCTACCAGATTATCCTAAAGGCACATTGGGCGTATTTAACATGAAACTGTAGGTTGCTTGCTGAAACAGCATGATGCATGATGAACAGAGCGGGCCAGGGACAGGGCCAGCTGTTCTGGAGTAGTTACATTTGCCGGTACTTTGTGCCCCGCTAGTGGGTGCATGTGAAAGTCTTTTCGGATGTAGGAGGTCTGTTGATTCGTCACGAACATACATGCGCAATCCATCGCGCTCGTGTGTGTGTGTATGTGTGTGTGTGTTTGTTTGGTGGGGACTTTCCAACTTGCATGTTGGATTGTGAGACGAGGATTCACGCAGATATGGAGGCTTAATTCCATGTTCGCATAGCTGTAATCGGCGTATCTTACCATCGTCAATCACTCGAAAAATACGCTATATCTTTGTCGAAACTTGGGGCACCGACACTTATAATCAACTTACAGGCTCGTGAAGTAATAAAATCACCGTGCTACATGAATTCAGTTGACAGTGATACGGTTGGTACAAAACTGTGAGAAGCTTTTCTTCGCACATTTAATCAAGAAGTTCACCGTCGAAGGTTCATTATCGTGTGCACAGGAGTCTGCCATAGACCCTGTTTTGTGCCCGATAAATCCATTTTGTATCAATACATCCAATTGCTTCGATGTCTGCTCTGCTACTCTCCTCCCATCCCCTGTTTCCCGAATGTTTTCGCAACTGTGTACTCCTGTCTGATTCTGTCGTATGAGCTACATACCTCGACCATCTCACCCTCTTCGACTTGATCATCCTGAATAATAATGCTTGGTGAACAGCTGAAATTAGTTCCTTGTACACGGATGGCCCCTTCTTCCTGTTACTTGCACCTCCTTGGATGCAGATACTTTCACAACCCTCTTCTCTGACATCCTGAACTCGTGTGTCGTTTACTTCGGGCGAGTGACCATGTTTCATGACGGGTAAAATTAAAGTGCTACATGGACTAACATCTCCACATTCTTAGGTATGGAAGACAAAACATAGGTCTGAACTGAATGGGAGCAGGCATTCCTCCAGTTTACCTCTTTTGACTTTATGTCGTTCCTAAACATTTTAACTTCGCCTTAGAAGTATTTTCTTACCGAACAGCAACCCGTACATAACTCATTGTTATTGCTGTGTTACATCTTATTGGCCGTGTTCCGCGCGCCGTGTGCAAGAGTAACCGCGGTCTTTAATCGTGTAAGAAGATCCGTACAGTATGAACCAACAGGATGCACTGTTTACTTTCAATTTACTTCAACAATCAACCTCTACATGTTTCGAGCAGGCTTACTGCTCATCATCAGGAGGTATTACTCTGTATCTACATGTTGGCAGGATCGGATCCTGCCAACAGCCAGTTAACATAAACGCATGGCATATACCAATTGCTGTATATACAGAGTAGTACCTTCTGATGATGAGCAGTAAGCTTGCTCGAAACATGTAGAGGTTGATTGTTGAAGTAAATTGAAAGTAAATAGTGCGTCCTGTTGGATCATATTGTACGGATATAACACGATGCAGGTCAACAAAACGTTAAACGTGTAAGAAGAGTCATACTTCTTTGCATATCATTGTATTAAAATAATAAAGTATAACAATTAAGATACTTAATTTTCATGGTGTGCTTTGAACAGGGTTTAAGGCGAAACTAGACTGCAGGGCAGTTTCCAAGTGGTCGAGTATGCCATTAAAGGTGTCCCACCGCTTGTATTAACGAAGTTAAAGTTCTGAAGTGAGAGAGAAAACCAACAAGATAAAGTAAACTTCACCCTAGAACACGTCATGAGGGCCCGGATGGGGAGTAGACGGTATAAATCTTCCGTATTTAACTTCGGCGCTAGATACGTGTGGGTGGTCAACGCCAGCACCGGCCGCCTTACCCCCCCTCCCCCCCAGAAAGAGATCTGGTGTCCATCGTTCAGGAGGGCCCAGGGCCGGTCTGGACGGGTGCGGAAAATCTGGCCCCCCAACCGGGATTCGTTCCTCGGACCGTTCAGCCCGTAGCGAGTTGCTTGTCATATTATAGATTTCGTAAGTGTTACTTATGGCTGGAATCAGGCTGTAGTAACAAGGAAAATACTTAGTGTATCGTGTCGTCCATACCCTTTGACGATAATATGGATTTGATGCATGTGGAAGAAGCGCGTAGTTGGGCCACGGCCAATTAAACCGCATGTCTGGAACTCATTCCCGCAAACACCAGCCTCAAAGATTCTGGTAGTAGGCGAGGTAATATTGCAGACGAGCAGAACACTGTGAACGTATGGGAATGGTTGGTACAGGGTCGTTGGCAGAATGTGTTTAAGGATACCATTTGGATGGATAGGCAGAATACTGGGCCACAGAAAGGTCATCTCGATGCCATTAATGATGCAGTACGTACAGGCACGAATGTGATTTGCGTTCCTGACTTTTTGTTGCGAATAAACTTCGCCATAGGGTTCACGAAGTTGGGAGGTCGTGTGTGTGTGTGCGTGCGTGCGTGCGTGCAGCCGGGAGTTTGATCGCAACCGTACCGCCGAGTCTCCCATGACGCTGCGAGGCGACTTGCATGAATGCCCATATCGTCCACTGTAACTGCCAACTTTACATGCAGGCCGAATCGAACTTTGATCATGTGGTAGTGCTGACAAAAATGTAACATTAGTAATGTGTATAATTTTGAGACATATTTAGATGTAATGTGTTTTTAAAAAGAACGCAGAAGGCGTGTCTGATGCGTAAATGTGTGTCTAGTGTTGACCTAGGGTGAACCGTACATTTTTTAAACAGTGTTGGGTCTTCTATCTCCTTTCCATTAACATCGAGACATACTAGCGTTGGTAAAATGTTCCGTTGTGTTGAATGCATGTACGTTGATGTTCTAAATCCATCCTTTCCCATAATCGTGTGTACATGGGTCATGTTATTTTATAGAGCGGTTGAAGTGTGCCATGTTTGTGTCGCAGAAACCTAGTTTCTTTCATGGAACCGGTTTTGCTTGTGTTCCGTACTGTAGTGCTAGCACAGAGAAAGTACGGCGGACCTTGTTACTTAAATGAGCCATTGTGGGGACTACCAGGTGTTGGGGTTGGTTGCAAAACTGAAGTGAGATCTGGGTGTAACGGAGAACGGAATGGTAATATGGACGCTGTGCGTTCTGGCGGTGTGAACTGTATAGGGGTAGGGTCTGGTGATGTTTGACTTCCACGGTTGGGAATTTCGTATTATTGACTCTTGAAGAAGTATTATCCTGCCTCATGAAGACGGCGTGCCACACCTAATTGGTCTACCAGTCAGTCGGTGCCTTAGGATCCCGTCCGACAGTTGGTATCGGTATTGGCTATATTTGAAACGTCACGTTCTGCTGCCATATGGTTAGCAAATATGTAATTAAAAACCTCGCGATTTTAGATTCGTCGTGTTTTCTTGTGTGCCGGTGGCGGAACTTTGTATACTGTAAACTGAAGTACACGTATGTAGGTGTGCTGATAATCTGTTGCTACCGTGTAAACGGTTGTTCCCTCATTATTGTCAGTAGGTTCATACTGATAGTTGGTAGACAGGTGTTCATGTTTGTCCGTGTTTAATGACCGAAGTTAAAGACGAAGACGGCAACCATTAAAGAGCTGAAAAAAAAGTGAAGTTGTTTGAGGACGCCGTCAGCGCGTGAAGGTGTGAAGGTGCAGCACGAGATGGATGTGAGGTGTCGGCTTCACGCCTGGATAGCCATTGACTAGGACGCTGGTGGGCCTCAGAGTCTCAATTGGTGCTATAAAAAGGAACATGCCCTAACTGGAATCGAACCTCGATTCCAGGGTGGTAGTCCAACCATAGCCTAGTCGAAATACCGACAGGGCTGACGGCTGACCATGGTCGAAGAGTACTGGTGATGTGCAGTTAGAAGCTGACAAATGGCACGCGTTTGTTACGAACGGGCTTGACGGCCTGTACTGTTGCTCGCCGGAGCCTAGGATAGAGTAGGCCAGGCCCGCCAGAAGTTTCTTGCTGGCGACTTTCGCCGGAACGTAAAGTTGACCATACCAACATTTGTGCTAATGTTGAAATGCGTAGGGGCTAGACCTCCAATCCCACATACCCCTATATGGTGTACCTTTACCAAAGGGGGACGTTTTGTGTATAGATGGAGTAATGGTGATCAGACCCAGCGGTTCTCAAAATTAGGCTGCCTTCAGCTTCATTTGATGAGTATTCCAATATGTTGAACGTAGGTCATTGGACGTGTTGTGGAATGGAAATGCTAGGAACAGAACAAAACCGATAACCTTGAAAAAAAAAACAGTGATGTAGTTGGAATTGCGGCTCACAGATGGCGCTGCTCAGCGCAGCGCCAATGCGGCTCGAAGGTGTATTATGTTCACTCCCGTTGCTGGTAGACGGCATGGCACCGCAGTTAGGCCGTCCGCGCACGAGCGATTTTAGTCGCTGCGACTATCGCGCTGCCGAAGTGAAAAACACGGTTGTATGTAGAAGTGCGAGCACGGGCGACTGTTTGATCGTCGGGATTAAAAAATCCCAGCGTGTTCCATTTCCAAGAGGACACGATTGTCGCTTGACTACTGCCTGTACAAATGAAACACACAGAAATGCATGGGTGCGCGCTTACGGGCGACTCGCCTCTTATCTCTGCGTGAAACCAGCACCTTCCAAGGCCATTTTATTGCGGTAGCGTGATCCTAACACTAAGAATTTGTTTCTCTTATGGCGTTCAGAGAGGTGTACGATTTTTAAATATTGATTTCGGAAATTGAAAGACGTCCTGCTCTGTACTACTTTTCGCTGAAAGAATACAGTGATAAGGGTTTGAAAGAGAGAGTGTTGGCAGAAGTGTGCGAGGGCAACGATGGGAAATGCTGGGCATTTTGAGGAAAACAAAAAATATGGTGTTTCAGCCACAGTATGCGCAGTGTTTTGTCGCAACGACTTCTTTACCACAGACATATTATTATAATCTCCAATACCAAAACTCGTCAACAATGTCAGATATTCCAAATAAAAGAACTGTAAATTCCCCATCTGTGTTGGATGCGGTGTCCAATCAATCATTCGACTTTTTAGATATTTCTTAGACAAAACTGTAATGAAGAATGAATATTCTGAATTTTTTATCTGTGTCCGATCATCATCATCATGTTCCTGAAGGGTTAGGTGTGTTTCCTGTTCCTTGATCCTCAAGATGAAGTTGGTCCCTCCATCTCTTCCTCGGTCGTCCTATGTTCCTTCGTCCTTTGGTTTATATTGTAGTGCTATCTGTGTCAGATAAAACTATAAAATGTGTATCAGAAATAAGGCGTAAGTTTTCTTTTACCATAATGTCATTGTTGACTTTTCTTCTGGTGGTACGGACTTCCTCGTTCTGGGATCCTGAAATGTAAGATTTGGACCAAGCAAAACCAGCATTTTATCAAATGTTGCATAGACAGTTGAATAAAGGGAGACCAGTTTGATGTCACTTTCATTATTATTATAATACATCCATCAGGAGCTTGCGACTTACTTGTTGAGTTATTTCATGGGTTGTATTGCTCTGGTTCGATGTGTGTTGGTGTGTAACATCCGAAACATGTTGAGCAGTAAATAATGGAATAATAAAGCAAGTGACAACAAGTTGGTCTCTCTTTATTCAACTATCAAGATGATGCACGGTCCAATAAACATAAGTTGCACTAAGCATTCTGAAATATCTTTAAAAAAAAAAAAACTTTTGTGGATGTGCCCACAGGTCTTCGTACAGAGTGTAGAATTTTCCTTTGTGTAGCCTTTGACTCGTTATTGGATGTATCCAAAATTTATTTCTTTTCTTTACGTTTCGCGTTCGAAGCAACAAAACACACACCTGTGCCATATTTTTTCAGTCCCCTGACGTAACTGAATCAGTGCTTGTGCAAGGAGACTGTCGCTCTAGCGCCAACGTGGCCATGAAACTTGGTTCCTGACGAGTAAAGAGGGCAGGCTGAGGATATTCGAGAATAGGGTGGTGAGGAGAAATACCAACAGTTAGGCGATTCGTGTTCCGTAATCCTCACTAATTATTATTCACGTGATCAAATCAAGAAGAAGAAAGATGGGCGGTGCATGTGACACGTATGGAGGAGAGGAGAGGAGGTGCACTTGTTCGGGAAACCTGAAGGAGAGAGATATCTGGAAAAACCTAGGCGTTGCTGGGAGGGTAATATTGAAATGGAAATCGGCCGCGGGGACGTGGACTGGAGTGACCTGGCTCTGGATAGGGAGAAGTGGCGGGCTGTTGTGAATGCGATGATCAAGCCTTTGGGTTCCATAAAATTCGGGGGATTTCTTGACCAGTCGAGGAGCAGTATGCTTTTCAGGAAGGAACCTGCCCCGTGTAGTTAGTTAGCTAGAGAGTTACATGCTTTTTGCACGAAATGTGTGAAAATGAACGCCTCATGTGGAAGCCGTGCCAGCCATTCAGTCTGCTTTCGCGTGATCGAAACCGCTCCAGGGACTTCGGTAACATACGGTATTGTGGGTTGTCGCGTGTATTTTCCCTCTAAGAGCCCATTGGGATCTGTGTATGCCACTTTCCGGAACATAAAAAAAAACCGCATTTTGTCACACAGTGTGTTTGTGTTTATGATTCGCAGAAGTAGCACCGGTTATTTTTCTAAACATTGTTTACGGAGTTGTCTTTTTAATCAACACGCACGAACTGTGTGTTCCCTCGGAAGTGAGAACTGAACTTTTTGTATGTACTGTAGACGAAGGTTAGCCCACAAAGCGTCAGTTCTGGTCACATTGATAGACACTGTAACACGTGCTGCAGATGGAGTTCAAAGATGAATATCAACAGATTCTCGCATGACGAGTCATCGTAACTGGTACATTCGTAGGACAATATGCATAGATCAAATTAATCCCTGCAATTTTTATTTTAAACATTTAGAGATACGTAGGTTTTTATTTCCACTGTTATCTGAGGACTGTTCTTCTTGGCTAAGATAAGAAAGATGTGGCTCAGTGAATGCAATAGTGGCACAATCCCCCCCAAAATTGCTAATTTGGCGTTAATACTACGGTTGAGTTCAAAAATATAGGAGCGACTTTCCACAAGAATGACATCTGACAGGGTATGTGCCGGTATTGTCGGGTGTAGTTGTTGAATTTTTCAGCTTAATCATAGCATTAACTCGAAATGACAATTTTTTTGGATTGTGCCACTTTTGCATCCAGTGAGCGATATGTCCTTATCAGTCAGTGAACATAGATACCAAGCCAGACCAAAGCATTGTTAGAAAATTAAGCGGTTTGGTTTTCCAGATTTCACGTACTTGCACCGTTTGTTAGTGTTGCTACAGTGTATAGTATCGGCATGAAATTAACATAGCAGTGGGAAGTCCAAAAATGAGAAGGGTTCGTAACTTCGTTACACCTGTAACACAGCTGTGTAGGTACAAAAGGAGGAAGATATATTACAGACCTTTGGTTCTTTCTTTTTCTTGTCTTTACATTTGGACCATGGACAGCTTCCGTATTTTTATCTTAGTAATTAACCAACTTGATGCACAAAATGTTGTTGTACAATAAGTTTATTTCATGCCTCTACATGTTTCGAGCACCATGTGCTCATCATCAGGAGGTCAAAATTGTATTATACAGCCTCTGGTTTCATCACACCTATAGGTGGCCGTCCCGTACACGGGTTGAGAGAGGACTTCCTCTCTCAACCTGTGCACCGGTAACTGTAAAACAAAATTTTGTGAACTTACTGTAAAACAAAATTTTGTGCATCAAGTTGATTAATTACTAAGATAATATACTGAGATGTACGGTCAGCAAAACATCAAAATTTGCTTCCGTATTGTCTGTGGTTCACCTGTCAACTACTCAGCTCCCAACAGGGTACAGTCTGGTGGAATGCCAGTGCGAACAGTAGGGGTTGGGGGGTTTGGGGCGAGTGAAACGTAACTGAATATGTAAGAGATACAAGTTGGTCTTATCTCTCCTTGATAAATACCGTGTTTGTATTACGGAACATTTTTCCCCTTTCTGTGTGTGTGTGTGTGTGGGGGGGGGGGGGCTCTAATGTTTTTAAATCCAGGTATATATTCGCGATGTTGTACCCTACAAGGGGGACCTTGTTTTG